>OCVQ010000626.1_pt1 | contig 31725 bp, 14 predicted proteins | sample 1539061 | NCBI WGS metagenome assembly OCVQ01 (sample SAMEA3355526, study PRJEB22509) | marine metagenome | biome: marine; feature: river plume; material: water | place: USA | collected 2010-08-08 | depth 0.5 m | reverse complement strand
GAAAAGCTAGTCAATGAAGACAAAGCTGGAGCAGAAGAATTATTCCACGAGATTGTGGTAGAAAAATCAAGAGATATTTATGAATCACTTCTTGAAGATGAAGAAGTAGATGAAACTACTGATGAAGAAGTAGATGAAGCATCTGAAGACGACTTAGACGAAACAACTGATGAAGAAGTTGATGAAGCAGCCGACGAAGACGATGACGAAGATGAAGACCTAGATGAAAACTTTGATCTAGATGAGTTTGAAGTAGAAGCAGACGACGAAGCAGATCCAATGGCAGATATGGGCGGCGATATGGGAGACGATATGGCAGCTGATATGGGCGACGAAATGGACGACGAAGGTGGCGAAGGCGAAGTTGAAGATCGTGTTGAAGACCTTGAAGATGCTCTAGACGAACTAAAAGCAGAATTCGAAAAAATGATGTCAGGCGATGACGCAGGTGACGAAGAAGGCGACGATATGGATATGGATATGGATGCAGATGATGCAGAAGTAGACGACGAAGCTGACGAAGCCTATGCATTTGAAACAACAGACGAAGAAGTTGACGAAGCAGCTGATGAAGAAGTTGAAGAAGCAGCAGACGAAGAAGTTGAAGAAGGCAAAAAGTCTGAATCAGAAACAATGCGTGAATACGTAGAAAAAGTTACAGCTACAATGGGCGACAACGGTGCAAACTCAAAGTCAACAGTAGCAGGTAAAAACGATATGGGTGGATCAGCAGGTAATTTAAACCAAGCTGGTGCAGAAGCAGGCGTTGAAGCTAATAAAGGAAACTTAAAAGGTTCAGCACTAAGCGATCAAAACCCAAAAGATATGTCAACTGGTAATGTAAATGTACCGGGTGGTAAGGCGAGCAAATCATTAAAAGCTCAGCCAAAAGGTCACGGTGCCGAGAAAAAAGGCAGTGGCGAAACAGGAACTAATGGTACCAAAAGTATCATTGGTCAGTAATTAAGGTTTAACGGATGAATAATCTTTTAAGAGAACATTTGACATTTGACCAAGCAGGCTTGGTTGTTGAGTCTACCGATAACGCTTCAGGCGGCAAAGATCTTTATTTAAAAGGTATTTGTATACAAGGCGGGGTGCGTAATGCAAACCAACGTGTATATCCTGTAAATGAAATTGGTAGGGCTGTCAAAACTCTCAATGATCAAATCACTGGCGGATATAGTGTGCTTGGAGAAGTTGATCATCCTGAAGGGCTTAATATTAACTTAGATCGTGTATCGCATATGATCACAAATATGTATATGGACGAATCAAATGGTTACGGTAAAATGAAAATTCTACCTACTCCGATGGGGAACTTAGTTAGCACTATGATACAAAGTGGTGTTAAACTTGGTGTTTCATCACGTGGAAGTGGTAACGTAAAAGAGGACGGCAGCGGTGAGGTTTCAGATTTTGAAATTATCACTGTTGATGTCGTTGCTCAACCCAGTGCTCCAGGGGCGTATCCAACGCCCATCTACGAGCATTTAATGAATACTCGTGGTGGGTATAAGGCATACGAAATGGCACAGGCAACAAAGCACGACGAAAAGGCACAAAAATACTTAAAAGAATCACTGATTAATATAATCAGTAGACTCCAATAAAAGGAGAACATAATATGTTGGATGCACTAAAAACACTTTTTGAAAACGATGTAGTTTCTGAAGAAGTGCGTGTCTCTATTGAAGAAGCTTGGGATAGCAAAATTAAAGAAAACAAACAGCAGGTAACTGCTGAGTTGCGTGAAGAATTTGCTACAAAGTATGAGCACGATAAGTCAACTATGGTTGAAGCTATCGACTCAATGCTTTCTGAGCGTCTTGCTGAAGAGATTGCAGAGTTTGTGGATGACCGCAAACAGCTCGCAGAAGCAAAAGCAAAATATGCTGTTGCCCAACGTGAAAATGCAGATCTACTGAAGGGTTTCGTTGCTGAGAACTTAGCAAGCGAAATTAAAGAATTAAGAGCAGACAAGAAAGCAATGGCTGAATCATATGCCAAGCTTGAAGAGTTTGTTGTTGAGTCTCTAGCAGGTGAAATCGCAGAATTCAATGAAGACAAGAAAGACTTAGCTGAAACAAAAGTACGTTTAGTACGTGAAGCTAAAACACACTTCGCTAAAGTTAAAACTAACTTTATCGAAAGAAGTGCTACAGCAGTATCTGAAATGGTTGGTAAATCACTTAAAGGTGAAATTACTGCACTTAAAGAAGATATTGACACAGCACGTAGTAACGACTTCGGTCGTAAGATATTTGAAGCATTTGCAAATGAGTATACTTCTTCACACTTGAATGAAAATTCAGAAGTAAGTAAACTAATGGGCGTATTAAGTGCTAAAGATAAGCAATTAGCAGAAGCGAAAGCATTTGCTACTAAAGCTAAAAATCTTGCAGAATCAACAAGCAAAGAGAAATCACGCTTAATTGAAACTGCTAAGAGAGAAAAGATTATGAACGGTTTGATTTCGCCATTAGGCAAAGATCAACGCGAGATTATGACAGACTTACTGGAATCAGTACAAACTGATAGATTGCAAAAATCTTTTAATAAGTACCTACCATCAGTTATTGATAGTAAAACTCCAGCAAAGCAAAAGGCAAACATCACAGAAGGCAAAGAAATTACAGGCAATAGACCCGTAACAAACACAATGACAAATAAAGCAGACGAATCGAACGTATTAGACATACGCCGTCTTGCTGGATTAAATTAAGGAGATAATGATGTCAGAACTACTAGAATCACGCTGGGTAGACACCAAAACTGCTCTTCTTGAAGGCCTGCAAGGCAACAAGAAGTCTGTAATGGCTGCTACACTAGAAAACACTCGCAGATACTTGTCAGAGAGTGCAACAGCAGGCGCAACATCAGCAGGTAACGTAGCTACACTTAACCGTGTAATCCTACCAGTTATCAGACGTGTTATGCCAACCGTTATTGCTAACGAACTAGTTGGCGTACAGCCAATGACTGGTCCAGTTGGTCAAATTCACACGCTACGTGTACGTTATTCAGATACAATGAATGACACAAGTGCAGGTAACACTGATACTACAGCAGGCGAAGAAGCTCTAAGCCCATTCAAAATTGCTGAAGCATATTCAGGTGATGCTGCAACTGCAAAAGCTGCAAGTACTGCTGCTTTAGAAGCAGAAGCAGGCAGAAAAATGTCAATTCAAATCTTGAAGCAGACAGTAGAAGCTAAGACACGTAAATTGTCAGCTCGCTGGACGTTTGAAGCTGCACAAGACGCACAGTCTATGCACGGTATTGACGTTGAAGCAGAAATCATGGCAGCTCTTGCACAAGAGATTACTGCTGAGATTGACCAAGAAGTTATCGGTTCGCTTGTAACTTTATCAGGTGCGGCTGCACAAACTTATGACCAAACGGCTGTAAGTGGTACAGCTACTTTCGTAGGTGACGAACACGCTGCTTTAGCTGTTCAAATTAACCGCGTAAGTAACTTGATTGCACAACGTACACGTAGAGGCGCAGGTAACTGGGCAGTGGTATCACCATTTGCACTAACTATCCTACAGTCTGCTACAACTTCAGCGTTCGCAAGAACAACAGAAGGTACATTCGAAGCACCAACTAACACTAAAATGGTTGGTACATTGAACAATGCAATGAAAGTATATGTAAACACATATGCAGGTGACGGTGCAAACGTAATCGTTGGTTACAAAGGCTCAAGTGAATCAGATGCGGCAGCGTTCTATTGCCCATACATTCCATTGATGTCAAGTGGCGTTGTATTAGATCCAACATCATTCGAACCAGTAGTGTCATTCATGACACGTTATGGTTACGTTGAGTTATCTAACACAGCATCGTCGCTAGGTAACGCGGCAGACTACTTAGGTGAAGTTGCTATTACTAACGGTAACGTTAGCTTTAGTTAAGTTTAGCTAAACTGAAACGGAAAATAGGCTCTTCGGAGCCTATTTTTTTGACTAAATAATATTACGTTCATCCTACGGGACGGAAGTAGCACATTGCGAAGGAACGCACTTTAACTTTAACGAGGAGAAGTGTATGAATAACTATACCCTTTGGTGCTACAAGCAATTAATCAAACAGCGCCATATTAGAAAAATAAATGACATTTTATTAAAAAAAATGTACTTTTATGGTTGACATCTTGTATATAGATGCTATTATGTATATATAAGCTAAACGACGGTTTAGATTAGATAGTGCAAGGAACGGTGTTGCGTAGTGACACAACTTGGCTAGTAGCTGTAGTGGCAACATATGATTGTAGAGATACAAAGATATGTTTTTGGAAGTAACTATCCGATGCGAAGTATCCTGAATTGAGCGTGGCTCTACTAGGGATTGTTGGTATTCACAGAGTCCAACCTATCATCTTTATTAAAAGGTCTACCCACTAATGCGGTAGGCCTTTTTTCTTTTCTCTTAAACCTTTGATAAATACATATGTCAGATAGTGTGCCGCAAGGCGGACTTATGCTGTACCCACAGCGTAGCTCATAGAACGGGCATAGGACTACTTTTTATAGGAGAAAAAAAATGGGAAGACCACTAAACAAAAGATTATTTGGAACACCAACAGCTGGTGGATCTGAGATCAAAGTAAACTTTCATAACGGCACAGCAGTTAAAGAAGGCTTTATTGTAAAACAAAAATCAAGCAAAAAGTTTGTATGTCAAGAAATTGGTACAGCTGGTGAATTTATTTGTACACTAACAACTGGTAAACTACCAGCGGCATTAGCGGCAGGTGAAATGTCTATATCATTCAAAATGGATGATGCAGAAACTTACACAGTAAGTAAAATGTCTGGACGTAAAGCTACATTATCAGCGCCAAGTGCAACAGGTAGTAATGCTTATGATGGCAAAAGTGTTCCATGGAACTTTAGTACATCTGTAGCAGACGGTGCGGCACAAGTTGAAGAAGCTGGTGACGATGATACATTAATTGGTGTTGATGACGACGACTTCACAGAAGACGCATAAGGACTAATTTAATGGAACGTCCTATTAACATCTTTTACGATTTATTACAGTCATTAAAAGACTTAGTAGTTTCAGTTAAAATAGGAAACGCTAAGGCAACTCTTTACGGGGTTGTCTTAGCACAGCTATCTGGATCAACTTTTAAAGTTAAAGATGATGAGGGTAACGAAGGTGTTTGTACGCTTGTTAATAAACAAGTTGATAACTTAGATGATAACGAAATGTCTATAACAGGTTATGTTTTAAAAAGTTCAGCTTTTGTGTTTATTGCTTCTATAGTAAGTAACATAATGACAGATTTTAAAAATATTTCTTATAGCTTCGAAGTTGATAATGATTCAACAACAAGTATTGCATTGTTGACTGAAGAGGGATAATATATGTCAAAAGTTTTAAGAATTACAGATAATAATTACAAAGTAATTGTAGGCAATGGTGGTAATATTACACTTGATACTACAAACGGAGCACTTGACGGTGCAGGCAGAGTAATTATTACAGGAGACTTAGAAGTAAGAGGGGACACAACTCAAGTTGAGTCTACTATAACTACTTTTGCTGACAATGTAATATTACTGAATGAAGGCAACACTGGATTAGGACTACCTGCAAGTTTAGATAGACCTTATTCAAGCGGTATTGCAATAGACCGCGGACAGTATGCTCCAAGTAGATGGGTTTATGACGACAGTATAACATGGACTTTAGGCGGTACAAGCGGAATTGGTACGTGGACTGCTACTACAGGATATGTTGGAGTTGAACAAACTTTACCACTAGCAACACCAGGTATTATTGCCGGCGGCGACTTATACATTAGTGTTGGAGCAGGAGTTGTAACTGTTACTGGATCTACAAACTATGAAGAAAAAGTTTGGAGATACGAAAATGGTACAATTACTCCAGACCCTTTAACATCGTTAATTACAATTGATGACGATAACATACCTAATACTAAAGCAGTAAAAGACTATGTTGATTATTCAATTAACTTTGTTGAAATTAGCAGAATTCAAGAAGACAACTCACAAGTAGTTGTTAAAGATACAAATCATATTATTAGCGGAGTTGTTTCCGCAAGCTCAACAACTACAATAGCAACACCAAACAGTCATGGCTATATAGCAGGCGATCAAATTGTTATTAGCGGTGTAACACAATCAGGTACTAGTACACAATTATTAAATTTAAACGGTACACATACAGTACTAGACACTCCAAGTAAAACACTAATTGAAGTTAACGTATCAACTAGCGGGGCAACTGCTACTGATTACGTAACAAACAGTGGTATAACAACTGGTGCTGAAAGTAGTATTGAAGTACAAGTTGAAGGAACTGTTATAGGTAGTTTTTACGATAACAGAATTAACTTTGCTGGTGTAGAAATAGTTGACGGGCAAATACAAACAGTTGATAGTAATAGCGATTTAGTTTTATCCGCTCCAGGCACTGGTGCAGTAAAGATAAAAGATGTGCTAGAACTAACTAAAACACCAGGCGATGATGACGGTGCTGTTAATCCTACATTACCATCTGAGGGTGTAAGAATTTACAGTAAAGAGCCTAGTGAAGGAAAAACAGGAATTTACTTCGTTAACGAAGACAACAACAATGATGAACTAATAAGTAAAAACAGAGCTTTACTACTTAGCATTATATTTTAAAGGAACGAAAATGGCAATTGAAAACGCACAATTAACAGACACGCAATTAGATGTTTTAACTGTTCCAGCAGGTAAACGCTATGCTATTACTAATATATTAGTTTGTAATACATATAGCCCAAGTGCCGCTGATCCATTGACACATACATCAAGTTTTGATATGCATTTTATTAAAGACACACAGTCTTTAAGCAATCAACTTACATGTGTTGTAAGAGAGTTAACATTACCAGCAGGTGAAACATTTACATTTGATAGTGAAAAGATTATCTTAGAAGCAGGCGATAAAGTAAGTTTTGTAGCACAACCAGAAAATACAAATTATGGAAGTGGGCTAACGGACTTAGCAGTATCGTTAAGTTATTTGGAAGTTTAAAAGATGAGATTACTAAAAGCACAAAATACTAACTTGAGAAACATTTACGGTGCAGGCATTCGTTATGATATTAACGGACAAGTTATTATAGACAGTAGTAATTCTTTAACAATCCCAAGAGGAACTACTGCTGAAAGACCTGCAAATCCAACAGTTGGAAATTTTAGATATAACACAACTGATAATCGCTTTGAAGTTTATGAAGCTGGAGCATGGGTCGGTGTAAGAAACACAGCACCATCAACAACTGCGCCTGTAAATATACAAACTCCAGCATTAGGTGATGCAGTTGAAACAATATTTGGACCACTAGATAGTGGCGATCCTTTTTATCCTGTACCAGCGGCAGCACAAAACATTTTAGTATTTGTTGAAAACGTTTATCAAATACCTATAACTAACTATACACTTGTACAGAACCCAGGCGGTCCGTATATAATTAGTAGCATTGATAGTATTGACGGCACGACTGGATACCCAACTGTAACTACATCTACTGCACACGGGTTAACTAATGATTCTCTTGTAGCGGCATCAGGTGTCGAATTACCAGGTGATGCAGATCCATTAGAAAATTTAAACATCGGTGATGACTCAACTTCACCAGGTTCAGTAGCAGTTACAGTAGTAACTACAACACAAGTAACAATACATATTGATTGTTCGTCAGGTGTTATAGCCAACTATACAGCAAATTCAGGTAAACTATATAAAGCTGGATCTGTAACAGGCGCATACTTACCAGGAACATACATACAGTTCAACTCAGCACCAGATTTAGATAAACCTATAACAGTGCTACATAACTTAGACAAGTAATTCTAATAAATACTGTGTCAAGGAGAACACTAAGTGGCACAAGTAGGTAGAATATCCGGTCCATTATTAACCGCAAATTTAGAACGAAATGGTATTGATCTAAAGTTTAGAAATACTTTAGATGTTTCCCCGCTTCTTTATCTTGATACAACTAATAATCGTATTGGTATTGCAACTAATACAATTACCGAAGTAGATCTACAAACAGTAGGAACTACTAGAGTAACATCTTTAATATCTGACAGATCAACAATCGCAGATTTTTCCCTTGCTAATAATAACATTAACGTTTCATATGGAAATTTTAATTTAAATGCTACTGATGCTATTGTATCATCAGCAATTGAAACGCAACAATTTTATTTAGATGACAATTATATTAGCACAAAAGACTCAAATACAAATATTGATTTACGTCCTTGGCAAGAGTATGAATTAGTAGACGGTGATCCATATACAGCAGAATTACTTGACGGGCTTACGGCAGCGTCATCAGGATCATCTCATCCTCGACGAGCATTCTGGGAAGTAAATTTACCAAGCGGATATCAAAGAGGTGATTTAAACGAAAGCAGTAGCATTGATATTGATGATGTTATGGGGTTCCTTAGTGTATCTAGAGGATTAACAACATCAGGCGATACATATGATCGAAGTATAGCGGCAATAAAAGCAAGTTTGCCTACTTTAGAAAGTTTTTCAGATGTTAATGTTGACGGTAATATACATGCTACTGGTAATATTACATTTGCAGGCGATCTTACATTTGGTGACACAATATCAGAAGATACAGTTACAATCGATGCAGAGGTTGATAGTAACATTATTCCAGATGCTAACAATACATATTCATTAGGTCAAAATGGAAAAAGATGGCAACAGTTAAATACAGAACTTGTTAATGGTGACATATTCACTGCCAATATAACCGTTGGTGGATTAGGATACACTAATAAAGCAGGTAATATATTTTATGTTAGTGTAAATGGTAATGATACATTTGGCGGGGACAGTTTTTTATCACCATTTAAAACTATTAAACATGCATTATCTCAACTTGATTCAAGCACAGCAGGACCAGTTGAATTAGTAATATTCCCAGGAGACTATCAAGAAATACTTCCTTTAGAAGTTCCAAGTAACGTTACTATTAGCGGTACAGATATGAGAAGTGTAATTATAACACCGACAACTTCAAATCAAAGCGAAGATGTATTTTTACTAAATGGCGAAAGTACTGTTAGTAATCTTACAATTAAAGATTTCTTTTATGATAGTGTTAATGATAAAGGCTATGCATTTAGATTTGCCAACAATGCAACAGTAACAAGTCGTAGTCCGTATGTTCAAAATGTAAGTGTTATTACGCAAGGAAGTGCTACAAGTGCAAGTGACCCAAGAGGTTTTGCAAGTGGCGATGCAGGTAAAGGTGCATTAGTTGACGGTGCAAGTGTACTAAGCACAAGTAATGATGCAAGTATGTTATTCCATAGTGTTACATTTATTACTCCTGGAGTTGATGCACTTACAATGACAAACGGTGTACGTGTAGAATGGTTAAACTCATTTACATATTTTGCTAATAGAGGTTTGTATGCTGTCAACGGAACTACAGGACATTTAAGTACAGACGGATCAACAACAGAGTTTGGCGCAGAAGTTAGATCAATTGGATCAGCAAGTGTATATGGTAATTACGGTGCAGTAGCAGACGGCGCAGACTGTTTGATGTACCTTATTATGCATAACTTTGGGTATATTGGTAGTGGCAAATTTAAAGACAACGATAATAGTAGAGCAATACAAAGCCAAGAAGTTTCAGAACTCAACAACGGTAAAGTAAGATATCAATCTACTAACCATCAGGGTAATTTTAGAGTTGGTGATAATTTCTTAGTAGATTTTGAATCTGGTTCAACAACACTTGATATTAGTACAAGTGACACAAGTAGTTTTGCAGGACTAGTAATTGATAGTGGATCTAGAACACTTATAGATGGAAACGTTATTGAAGTTTCTAATTTTGCTATTAGAGATAATACTATAAGAACAATAGCAGGCGACATTGATATTAATTCAGCTACTTCTGAAACTAATATTACAAGTAATGTAAGCGTTAGTGATAATTTAGATGTTACTGGAAATCTATCATTTGATGGAAACATTACAGTTGGTGACGGTGTTGCTAATGATACAATTAATTTTAATGTAGAATTTGAACAGAATATAAATCCAGCAACTACAGGAATATATAGTTTAGGTACTACAGATGCAGTTTGGAAAAAAGCAAATCTTGGTACTGCAAACATTGGTGATATAGAAATTAATGAAAACTATATTACTACTGATACCTCAAGTGCAGACTTAGACTTACGTGCAAACGGTACTGGTGAAATTTTAATTGCTAGTAATAATTTTGAAGTTACTAATGATTTAACAGTTAATGCTAATACTAGTTTACTAACTACTACTATTGTAGGAGATGTTACACAAACTGGTAATTATAGTGTTAGTAGTAACTATGATATTACAGGTAGTTTACTAATAGGACAAAATTTAGAAGTTGGTTTTGACGGAATATTTGAAGGCATTTCAATAAAAGGAAATGTACTTACAACTGATAATACAAACGAAAATTTAGAATTACAAGCTAATGGTACTGGTACTATTAATGTTCCTTTTGCAGATACTGTTATTGAAAATAATTTAAATGTTACTGGCACAACATACGCTAGTGATATTAATAATACTCAAGACGTACAGGCAGTTACACTCCAGAACGAAACAATAAACATTACAAGTAACACAATATCTACTATTTTAACTAATGCTAATTTAGATATTACTGCATCGCCTAATGGAATAATAAGCATACCAACTAGTGATGTAGTTGCAAGTCAGGACTTTACAGTTAACGGTACAACAACAATTCTTGATACTAATATTACAGGTACACTAGTACATATTGGTAGGAGATCTCATACTGGCAATGTAGCACTTACAGGTAATTTAACTACAGACGATCTTACACTTGATAGAAATATTCAATTAGAAAATATTGAAATTACCGGCAACCTTTTACACACAACTGAAACTAACAGTGACTTAGATTTACGTGCAAATGGTACTGGTAGAGTATTAATAAAAGAAGATGTACATATACAGCAAGACGTTGAAATTGGAACACTAACTGCTGGTGTAATTAATATTACAAATGATGTAGATTTGAATGAAATTATTATTGACGGCACTATTGAATTTGATGATAATATAATTACTACAACTGACACTGATGCTAATTTAGAATTAGAAGCAAACGGCACTGGCATTATTAGTATACCATCTAATAATGTTAATATATTAAATGCAACAACAGTAAGCGGTGTAACAGACATTGATGATCTTGTAATTAACGGAGTTGTTAATCATACAGGTAATATAAACAGAGTAGGCAATACTACTTTAACAGGAAACTTTACTTTAGACGGTCAATTGACTCTTGACAGAGGAACTAGTTTTGAAAAAATTGAAATAGATTACAATGTTATTTCAACAGTTGATACTAATACTGATTTAGAATTAAAAGCCGCAGGAACAGGTAATGTAAGATTTGAAGATTTACAAGTTAACAATAATGTAAACGTAGGATCATTAAATGATGTACAAGCAATTAATGTACAAAATACAGTAGCATTAGAAATTATTGAGCTATCAACTGATGTACAACTTTCTGATAATACTATTAAAACTACTAGTACTGATAGTAATTTAATTATTAGTGCAAATGGCACAGGTGATGTATTATTTGATAATAATCTATTCTTTAATGATACTACAATTGGTACAAAAACAGGTAATCTTGTATTTTCATTAGATACTGAGTCTGTAACACTTGCAACATCAAAAGCAATGATTTTACCTAATGGTACAAGTGCTGAATCTATAGGAACGTTAGCAGGTTTAAGATTTAATACAGATACAAACTTGTTTGAAATACAGGGTAGTGTAGGTACTATTAATTCGGGCGGTGTGTATAGTTCCGATGGACTTACAGGAATATCAGTTACAAATAGTGACGACATACAAATATTTGTTAATGGGTATACACAAGACTCTACTGCTAAAGTTGCCGATATTAATGGCGACAGAGTAAACTTACACGGACTACAAGTTGACGATATATTATTTGATAATAATCAAATTAGTACAACTACTATTAACAGCAATTTAGATATTCAAACCAACGGCACTGGCAGTATTACTATTGATAAATTTACAGTTAAAGGTAATACATTATCGCTATCAGCAAATGAAACTTTTGAAATAAAAACTACTGGTCCTGGATTTCGTTGGGTTGAATTTGAAGGCACAGGCGCAATTAAATGGCCTGCAGGTAATACAGCAACTAGACCATCAACTCCAAAAATAGGAACTACTAGAGTTAATACAGACACTAATGAACTTGAAACTTGGATTGGTGATAGTTGGCGTACTTCGGCTGGTGAGTTTGCTAGTATATCAGAAGCTGATATGGAAGAAGAAGCGTTTGTACAGACGCTAATCTACGGCTAACAACCACCTTTTTTATATAATCGATAAATACTATTAATGCAAAGCAAGACCTATCAGATTTTCTGATGCTGAGCAGGACGAACTGTGGTTAGCCAGCAAAGAGCGAAAGCTGAAAATTTAGGCTTGTGGGACAGGATCCCCGTGTAAGGAGAAAAGATGAGCGCACTTGGTCGTATCAGTGGTCCGCTCTTGAAGTCAAACCTGATTCGTAATGGAATCGATTTGTCATTCGAGACTGATTTACTGTATCTAGATGTAAACAATCAAAAAGTCGGTATCAAGACGACAACTCCAACTCACGAGTTACAAGTTAACGGAACTGCCCAAACAACCAATCTTATAGTAGACAATATTGCAGAAGTAGGCAATGTAACTATATCTGGAACTACAATATCATCGAATCAGCCATATTTAAATTTAGGCACGTTTGATAATATTGTATATCAAAACAAATTACGTGTAGATGACATTGACATTGAAGGCAATGTTATTAGCACAAACACTTCAAATTCAAATTTAGAATTTCGTCCTAACGGCACTGGTACTGTCGAAGTACTAGGAAACATGAATGTTGATGGAAATATTCATGCTACTGGAAATATATCAGCTGATGGTAATATTACAATTGGTGATGCAGATACTGATAATGTAGTATTCAATGCAGAAGTTGCTAGTAATATTATACCTGATCTAAACAACACATACTCATTAGGTAGTGATCCTGCAACAGGCGGCAAAAAATGGGCAGATGTTTGGGTCAATAATTTAAATGCAAGTAACGTTATTGCTGATAATATAGAAGTTGATGGTCTTGATTTAACCCTGCGTCAAGGAAACATTTGGTACGTTGCTGAAAATGGCGACAACCTTAGAAGCGGCGACCATATACAAGCACCAGTTTCAAGTTTAAAATATGCATTAGATAATTTAGCATCTAATGGTGATACTGTGTTTATATTTCCAGGTGTTTATACAGAAGAATTTCCACTAACTGTTCCACGAGGAGTTGCAGTCAAAGGACAAGGTATACGTAGTGTAAACATTAAGCCTACAACAGCAACACGTTACAATGATGCGTTTTTACTCAATGGCGAATCAACAGTTGAAGATATAACAATTTCAGATTATTATAGTGGCGGAGCATTTCACGACACAATAGCGGCAAGCACAGGGTCTGCAACTTTAAATGTTGGAACCACAGGATTTGCACACGCATATGTAATTGGCGGAACAATTACATTTGGCGGCAACGATTATGCAATTAGTAATGCTGTATATACTCACGGAACTGGGCAATTAGTAATTACACACGCAGGACCAGATGCAGGTGTAGGAACAACTACATTTATTAAAGATATTGTGTTTAGTTGTAATGGCGGTAATAGAACATTCCCAGACAACGGGTATGCTTTCCGCTTTGCTACAGATTTTGAAGTAACTAGTCGTTCACCATACATAAAAAATATAACTGCTATTACAAAAGGTAGTGTAATTACTGCTGAAGATCCTAGAGGATTTAATGCTGGTGATGCTGGTAAAGGACCATATGTAGATGGTGCTTATGCAACAGCAAATTCTAAAGAAGCAAGTATGTTGTTTCATAGTTGTACATTTATTACTCCGGGCGTTGACGGACTTACAGCAACAAACGGTGCTAGAATAGAATGGTTAAATTCATTTACATATTTTGCTAACAGAGGTTTACATGCCTTTGATAGTAATGATGGTTTAAAAGGTACTGGTAAAACACGAGTAAGAGTTAGCGGCGTAAGTGGTGGAACTATTGTTGCTAGTGGGCAAAATGTTGTTTTTACTTCAACAGACAGTAGCACAGTTATTACAAAACAACTTGTCGCTGTAGAAGGTAATAATGACGTTCTTGTTTTTGCTGGCAAGCAGACTGATTTTATAGGATTTGATACAACGCCAACATCAATTGCAATTGGTGGATCCATAACTGCAACTACTATTGAAAATGTAGACTTACAGGACTTTGGTGCTGAAGTTAGAATGATTGGTTCAGCAAGTGTATATGGTAATGAAGGCTTAGTAGGTAACGGCGAAGGTGTATTAGTTTATGCTATTGGACACAACTTAGCATACATTGGTAACGGTAAAGAAATTACTAATGACCCAGGCACAGTTATACAAGCAAACGAAGTTGTTGAATCAAATGGTGCAAAAATACGTTATAACTCAGTTGACCATAAAGGTGATTTTAGAGTTGGTGATTTATTTAAAGTTGATCAAGAAAACGGAACTGTTGACTTTGCAGTATCAGAGTTTACAATTAACACAACAGATGGTGTAACATTTAATACAGATGGCAATTCAACATTTATTGATGGTAATAAGATTGAAACTGGTAACTGGAGAATTAGCGGAAACACTATTGAAACACTTAGTGGCGACGGCAATTTTACAGCACAAAGCAATCAAATTAATTTAAACAGCAATGTAAATGTTACAGGAAACTTAGATGTTACTGGTAACGTAACAATAGGCGGAAACCTAACACTAGGTGATGATGCAACTGATACTATATCAATTGTTGCAGGAATAACAAGTAATCTTGTACCTGACATTACTGATACATTTAGCTTAGGTACAGCTTCAAAAGTTTGGAGCAACTTATTTGTTACAGAAGCAGAAATAAATGATATTGAAATTAGAGATAATTTTATTACAACAACAGTTTCAAATGCTGACTTAGAATTACGTGCTAATGGCACAGGAAAAATACTTGTACCAACTAACAACGTACAAATAGATAATGATTTAACTGTTGCAGGAACAACAACTTTAGGTGACACAACAATAGTTGGAACAGTTACGCATACTGGTGATACAACACAAACGGGTGACTATTCAGTTACAGGTGAAGCTACAGTTAGTCAATCACTTGTAGTTGGAGCAAGTGCGCAGTTTGAAGAAATATTAATTGATGACAATTATATTACTACTACATCAACAAATGCTAACTTAGAATTACGTGCAAGTGGCACAGGAATTATATCAATTCCTTCAAACAATGTAATATTAAGTAATGACCTTACAGTTAATGGATTAACAACTACAGTTGATATTACAAGTACTGGAATAATAACAGCAGACAGTTTTACAAATAACGTAATATTAATTGATAATAACACAATTGAAACTACAACAGCTGATACCAATCTTGTATTAACTGCAAACGGTACAGGAGTTATTAGCGTACCTAGTACAGATGTTGAAATAACACAAGACCTTACAGTAAGTGGAACAACTACTTTAGCAGATACTAATCTTACTGGAACACTTACACATATAGGTAACACAACACAAACAGGTAACTTTATACAAGTTGGTAACCTTGATGTAACTGGTAACTTTACAGTTACAGGTACAGCACAGTTTGAAAATATTGAAATTAACGACAACTACATTACTACAACAGATACAAATAGCGATTTAGAATTACGTGCAAGTGGCACAGGAAAAGTTATAGTACCAAGTAATAATGTGTTAATTACAGGTAGTGCAGAAGTAATAGGTACGTTAACTGTTGCTACTTTAAATAGTACAGATACAATTACAGCAAGTAGTTTTAGTACAGGACAAATTAGTGTTTTTGACAACGTAATTGAAACTGTAGCAAACGATGATAATTTAGTATTACAAGCTAATGGCACTGGTGAAATTTTTATTCCAACTAATGACGTTGTTATTAATAACGATCTTACAGTTAACGGTTTAACTACACTAGGCGACACAACAATAGTTGGAACTGTTACACATACTGGTAATACAACACAAACAGGTAATATTGATTTAACTGGTAATTTAAATGTACTTGGTGACTTTGATGTTACTGGAGCATTCCAGTTTGAAAATATTTTAATAGATGATAATATTATTACTACTACTGAATCTAACAGTGACTTAGAACTTAGAGGTAACGGAACAGGATCAATACTTGTACCTAATAATAATGTTATTGTAACAAATAACCTTACAGTTGACGGAATATTAACTGTAGGAGATGTAGTTAGTGTAGGCACAATTACATCAAACAACTTTACTACTGGCGACATATTAGTAGATGATAATTTTATTAAAACTACAAATAGTAACAGTAATTTAGAATTAATTGCAAATGGTACAGGTAATATTTTACTTGAAAACTTTACACTTGATAGCAATCAAATTACAGTATCAAGTGCCGATTTACAAATTAATTCAGGTAACAATAGTGTAGTATTTGAAGGTACAGGTGAAGTTGTAATACCAGCAGGTACAACAGCACAACGAACAAACACTACTGGCTCAATTAGATGGAATTCAGAAACAAATATATTTGAAGGCTATAACGGGTCAAGTTGGATACAGTTACATGGTGTACAAGACTTAGATGGTAACACTAAAGTAACTGCTGAATTAACTGAAGGTGCTAACGATGACACTATTAGATTTACAGTCGCTGGCGCAGTAGTTGCAGACTTAGATGCAAACAGACTAAATGTAGAAAAGCTAGTCGTAGATGACATCCAAGTTGATGGCAATTTGATAAGTACAATAACAGCTGATACTGACTTACAATTATCTGCTAATGGCACTGGATCTGTTAACTTTGAAAACTTTGGATTTAAAGAAAACAGATTAACAAACACTGTAGCTAATAGCAATATGGTATTTGAAACACAAGGTACTGGCTACTATGAATTTGTTGATCCTTATGGTATTGTTTTACCAGTAGGTGATAACTCAACAAGACCCGCAGGGGTTACAGGTATGGTACGCTACAACACAGCAGATGCTAGAGTTGAATTGTACGATGGAACAAGTTGGGTATCAGTAGCAGGTTCATCAGGGGGCATTAGTTTTGCAGATGCTGAAAATATTGCAATTGAGAAAGTATTAATATTTGGATAAGAAAACATGGCAACACTATTAAAAAATACAGTAATTAAAAATTGCGGAACGCAACCAGTGTTAATTTATGAAACACTGCCCACTACTCGAGTAACTGTGTTAGGATTAAGTTTTACTAACCTAACAGATAAGTTCGTGTATGTTGATGTTATAATTGAAGATGATACTAGTGTTGCAGGTTATTATCTAAAAGATTCTATTTTACCAGCAGGTACTTCGTTACGTGCTGTGTCAACAGGTGAAAAACTAGTACTTGCACCAAGCAATAGATTGCTTGTAAGATCAAGTTTAGATGACTCTGTTGATGTTATTGTTAGTTACGTGGAGATTACATAATGAGTTACTATATTGGTACTAGTCCAAGCGAAGTACAATCCGGTTTTATTAAACGTTATTTCTATGGACTTAGAAGAAACGATGATGGAGAACTATTTTTAGTAGTTGTCGATCAACTTAGAGGAGGCGACGAAAACGTTGTTATTATTAACGACTTAGGCGTTGCAGAAGACAACTACCCGGACTTTGAAGAAGGTATCGATGTGCTTGACGGTATTGATATTAACAAGGAAGTATTGTATCCAAATTTACGTTATCCACAATTTAAGTTTGACAACAGAAGTTTACTTTATTATATTGATCCTGATACAGGGTTCTTTGTACAGCGAATTTCAGAAGCATATGATTATCCACAAAAAATTAGTTCTGCGGCATATGGCGAAGGCGTAGATGATACAGTAATAAAAAACGGCTCAAGCAGTAGTCAGGGATACTAAAGGAAAAATAAATGGCAGAGTTTAAGTTAGATAGGTTTAAGTATAACTGGCGCGGTGACTGGGTAGCTGGTACTGAATATACTAGAGATGACATTGTACGATTAAATGGACGTAGTTATGTTTGTATTAAATCACATATTGGTAGTGCAGTATTTGCAAGCGATTTAGAAGCAATACTTCCAGATTCAAATCCACCACAACCAGAGCCTAGATGGACTGTAATGACAGCGTCTAAGTATTTTTATGGCGCATGGGCAACTAACATTGCATATAACATTGGTGATGTTGTATTGTTTGGCGGCACACTTTGGGAATGTGAAAAGAGTCATATATCAGCGGCATTTGAAGATAATGACGAAAAATGGAAAATATTTGCAAGACATATATCATTCCAGCAAGACTGGGCATCAGGACAAAATTATGGTTACGGTGCATTACTAAAATATAACGGTAATGTTTGGAAGTGTGTTAAACCACACACAAGTCAAACTTATTTAGAAGACGATCAAACTGCTTGGGAACTATTTCTTGATGGTATTGAATATAGAGGCAACTTTATTGATACAACAGAATATAGAAGAAATGACTTAGTACGTTATGGTGGTTCAATATTCCGTTGTACAGAAACACACATAAGTTTATCTACACTCGACGATACAAAATTTATGTTAGAGTTTCCAGGTAACCAGTTTAGTGGAGTTTGGGGAGATACTGTAGCATACAATCAAGGTGACATTGTACAGTACGGCGGCTTTTTATGGTATGCAGAGAAAAACAGTTTAGATCAAAACCCTTCAAACTTTGAAGACAGTACAGCATACTGGTCTATTATTGCTAAAACTACATCCTTTGTAGGGCAATGGGAACAAGATGGATTATATAAGCCTGGCGAAATTGTACAGCGTGGCGGTAACTTACTTATGGCCAAAGACGATGTCGGTGGCTCAAGAGGCGATGACAGTGCAAAAGATTACTTAGACAACTCATTATGGGAAATGGTTGTATCAGGCAAGAACAACAGAAGTAGTTGGATACCAAATACTTTATACAGTCAAAATGACGTTGTAAACTACTTAGGTACATCATGGACTTGTACTGAAGAACATATGTCAGAGCCTAATAACTATCCAGGAGATAATGGTTCTGGTTATGATTATTGGGACGTACTTATTCAAGCAGGGCTTGAAGGCGGACTTAGAGCTAAAGGTGACTTACTAACATACGGATTAAAAGACCAATTAACTAAAGGTGACGGTAGTACGTTTGGCGATACTGCAATACCAGTTGGTACTAGTACTGACTATCTAAGTATAAATTCTGACAACGAAGTATTTTGGAGAACACTGTCGGGCGACACTGATACATTATATGTTGCAGAAAACGGAATTGATGATCCGGGCAGAGGCACTGATCCACTAAAACCATTTAGAACTGTACGTTATGCTTGTGAATATATTGAAGATAATTTAGATGGCTTACTAGCAAGAGTGCAAGTTGCAACAGGAACATATAACGAGTCAGGACCAATTATTATTCCTGCAAAAACTGTTGTTATGGGTGATGAACTACGTGCAACTGTTATTGCGGCAACCGGGCCAGATGAACGTTATACAGGCGACATTGAATATGCAAGAGATTACTTATTGCGTACTAAACAATGGTTAGAAATGATACTAGTTAACACTTCTATTGAAGATGAAATTTCTGAAGGTAATACACTATCACAAGTTACTAACTTACCTCCCTCAGGAACAACAGCAATTAACCAAGTTAATCAATTAGTTGATAACTGGCAGAACTATGTAGAATATCTAGTAGACGGCGGCGAAATTGTTGTTGACGTAACAGGCAGTAATACACTAGCAACAGCGTCACAAATGATAAATGCGGCAGCAATATTAACTGCAAACAAAGAATTTATAGCATGTCAAGTTGCTTATTATATTGTTAATAGATATCCTAATGAAACATTTAGTGTTAATAGAATAAAAAATGATGTTAGAAGTTTAATTAGAGGTATAACTAGAGACATTTCATATTCAGGAAATTACGCAACAGTACAGTCAGCTAGAAGATATGTAGGCTATGTAAATGGTTCACAGCTAACAGACTTATTTTATTGCAGAGATACTACTGGTTTAAGACAAATGACTATATCAGGCTTACTAGGCGGATTAAACCCTCCAGGTGTATTTGACTTATATCAAAGACCAACTGGCGGCGCATGTGTTAGTCTTGATCCAGGCTGGGGTCCAGATGATGAACGTACTTGGATTAAAAATAGATCACCATACATTCAAGGTGTAACAAATATTGGTTCACGTTGCGTAGGTATGAAAGTAGACGGTGCGTTACACAACGGTGGTAACAAGTCTATGACAGCAAACGACTTTACACAAGTATTAAGTGATGGTATTGGTGCATGGATTGCAAATAATGCTAGAGCAGAACTTGTGTCAGTGTTTACATATTATAACCAAGTTGGATACTTAGCAGAAAACGGCGGCGTAATGAGAGCTACAAACGGTAACAACTCATATGGTAGCTTTGGTAGTGTTGCTGATGGTAACGATCCAAATGAAGTTCCAGAACCAGTATTAGTAAATAACAGAAAAAATGATGCATTAGTTTCAGAAGCATTTGCAGGCGGCTCGTCAGATTCGCTTTTTGTTTACGAGTTTACAAACACTGGCGCAACTTATACTAATGCAACTAGTACTATTATTGGTGCAGGTGATGATGCTCAAGTAGAATTTACAGATTTTAGATCTAAAGCATTGTCTGAAGCAAGACTTATAAACACTAAAGGATCAGGATCAGAAGGCGGTGCTGGATACTTAGTTAGACAAGGTAGTGCGCAGATTACAGTTGATGCAACAAGTACAATAAGATTATCAGCAACAGATCCAACACAGTTTTTATCAGAAATTGTTGGTATGAGACTTATTATTACTTCAGGTACAGGATCTGGACAGTACGGTTATATTACAAACTTTGATGCTGTAACTAGAGATGTTACAATAGCTAAAGATTCAGATGGTACATTAGGATGGGATCATATCCTTCCTGGAACACCAGCAGTGGCAGCATTTGACTCAACAGCTAGATATAGAATTGAACCTAGAGTTGAAACTACTGAACCAGAATACTTAGTATTCCCTGCTACACTACAAGCAGATACAGAATATCAAGATATTATTTTTAGTGGTACACGAAACATTTTTAATAACGTTGCAGTAGGTACAGGAACAGGAAATACATTTGATGATGATCCTGCACAAGCAACATTTAACATAACAAGAGTTGATAGAGATTATGAACTTGTGTTAAGTTTACCAGGCAGAGGTTATGCAGTTGGTGACCAGTTTGTTATAGCAGGTACTGATTTAGACGGAGCATCACCAGATAACGATCTTGCAATTACAATTACTGAAGTATCAGATGATAGTTCCTCAAGTATTGTTGATTACGAATTCCAAGGTCGCGGACGTAAAGGTCGTTGGATGACTATTGCTAACCCTAACGTAGCTTCTTATAGTGATGACGGTATTAACTTTACACAAGAATTATTAGGGTTTGAAGGAATTTGGGAAACTATTGTTGCAGGTGATGATAGATTTGTTGCTGTTGCTAGAAATGATAATAGAATAGCATTTACCTTTACAGGAGAATCTTGGACAACTAGAGCGTTGCCAATGACTGAAGACTGGATTGACGGAGCATATGGTAACGGTAAATTTGTTATTGTATCGCAAAGCTCAAATAATGTAGCATATAGTGAAGACGGTTTAACATGGTCGGCAACAGATATTCCGGATCAAGGATCAGGTGACTCTTCAACAATTAAATGGGATAAAGTTACATATGGTAACGGTAAATTTGTTGCTGTATCAAGTAACTTTACTGATGCGGCATACTCTACAGATGGTGTTAATTGGACTCGTGTAGAACAAGCATTAGATCAAAATACAAACTGGGATATTGTTGCTTTAGAATACGGCAATAATAGATTCCTTGTACTATCAAGTAATGGATTTATTACATATAGCTTTGATGCTATAACATGGTATTTAGGAGATAGAATTTTCCCAGAAGGATTAAGTACTCAAGACAATGCATTTAACTTTACAAAATTAAGATTTAGTCAAGGTGTATTTGCGGCAATAGGTATACAAGAAATATATGAACCTAATATCGATGGCTTTGTAGAACAAGAGATAGACTATTACTTTACTAGTGAATACGGTACTTCATGGACAGTTAGAAACTTAGCTAATGCTGGTAAATGGAGAGCAATGGCAGGTACAGGCGTTGATACAGAAGACAGACCATTATGGCAGTTCTTAGCAAACACAGCGTCAAATGGTAGACAGAAAGTATACTTAGGTAAGAAGGCATTCCTAAGAGCAGATGTGTTCCAAGGAACATTTAGATCTATGAAAATATGGGATCCAGGTAGTGGTTACACAGGCGATATGACTATTACTGTTACAGATACTCAGTTTACAACTGAAGTAGAATTTGAACAAAGATTTAATATTGGTGTGTTAGCACAACCTGACTTTGTAAATAGAGGTGCAGGTTATAGAACATCAACATCTACTATTACTATAACAGGTAACGGTTATGCTGAAATTACACCAGACGATAATACACTAACATTAGACGGCATTGGAATAATTCCAGGACCTGGTGTACAAATTAGAATTAACGGAATCTTTGATACAGAAACTGACGACCCAGATGATTTAAAATTATTTGTTGGAGTTACAGCAATTGACTTAGGCGATGACGGTTCAGGTAACAATACAAGAACTGTAAGATTTTCAGTTAATCCTAGATTAAGAAATGAAAATAATTTAGCACACAACACAGGTGCAACAGTAAGAAGAAACTATTCACAGTGTCGTATTTCAGGACATGACTTCCTAGATATTGGTACAGGAAACTTTGAAGAAACAAACTACCCTGCATTATATGCTGGTGGTGCATACTTTACAAGTGCTCCTGAAAACGAAGTACAAGAACTAAATGGTGGTAGAGTGTTCTACGTATCAACAGACCAAGATGGTAACTTTAGAGCAGGTGAATTATTTGCTGTTGAACAGGCAACAGGTATTGTTACTATTAGTGCGCAGTTCTTTGACTTAGACGGTTTAAGTGAACTAGCACTTGGTGGTGTTAGACTTGGTGGTTCAGGTGCTGTTGTTAGAGAGTTTAGTACAGATCCAACGTTCTCAGAAGACAGTAACAACGTTGTTCCAACACAAAAAGCTATTGCAACATTCTTAGCAGATAGACTATCAGTTGGTGGTGAGAACTTAGAAACAAACGCATTTGTAGCAGGTCGAGTTAGAGTTGGTACAGACAAGAATGAATTAAATATGACTGATGATAGTTACTTGAACTTTAATGTTCCTGTAGTGTTTGATGGTACAGATCTAACTGGAAGAGAAATTGGTATAGACGGTACAATAATTAGTCAAATGATGTTTATGAGAAATATACTAGAGCAATAATGAATTATAAGACAGTATTTAATATAATGCTAAATACAATATAACGGAGCAATAAGATGGCAGAATTTAAGTTAGGTAGAATTAGGTTTGTTTGGAAAAACGACTGGGCTACCGACACAGTTTATTATAAAGACGATGTAGTCGCATATGGCGGTAAAATTTATATTACCGTAATTGGACACACATCCGCGGCAGACTTCTTTACTGATTTAGATTTAGTGCCATCCAAATGGAATTTAATAAGCGATGGCCAAACTTGGAAAGGCGACTGGGTTCCACAAGAAAGATATGTTCCAAACGATATTGTACGCTACGGACCAAGACTTTACATATGCCAAAACGTTCATACAAGTGCGCAAGACAGTACAATTGGTCTTGAATCAGATTTAGTAAACTGGGAACTATTTGCAGACGGATTAGAATTTAAAGGTGATTGGACAGCAGTCACAAATTATAGAATTAATGACACAGTTAAGTATGGTGGTGCAACATATGTATGTACAGACGACCATACATCATCAGCAACAGACACACTTGGACTTGAAGCAGATCAAGATAAGTGGGCATTATTAAATCAAGGCTTTGATTGGAAACAAGATTGGGTTGCTGCCACAAGATATAAAAAGAATGATGTTGTAAAATTTGGTGGTACACTTTGGATAGCAACAGTATATCATACAGCTAGTGGTACATTTGGATTAGATTCTGCAAACTGGGAAAAGTTTGTTGAAGGTATTCAATATGAAGATAGATGGCTACCAAATTCATTTTACCAACCAGGCGATATTGTACGCTATGGTGGTAATCAATATATTGCAAAAACAGATAACAATGCAAGTAAACCAACTACTACAGCAGACTGGGACTTGTTTAGTTCAGGATTTAGATTCTTAGGTGACTGGAATGATGATTCAGCACTTGAAGTTTACGAGCCAGGTGATGTTGTTCGCTTAGGTGGGTATACTTATAGATGTACAGTAGAACACAGTAACCAACAACCGCCAGACACTGATTATTGGGATAGAATGAACAGTGGCTTTGAATGGCGCAGTGAATGGATGGACGATAAAGAATATTACTTAGGTGATATTGTACGTTACGGTGATAACTCATACGTTTGTATTAAAGGACATATTTCAGAAGGCGACGACTATAGCTCACTAAGCTCAGGCGCTGAAGGATCACGCCCAGACTTAGCAGATAGTGGACAATTTTGGTCAGTTATGGCAATTGGTAGTGAAGCAAGTGTGCTTACTACTAAAGGCGATATGGTTTACTATAGTGGAACAGCACCAACAAGATTACCAATTGGTCAAGATGGACAAATACTTACAGTAAGTAAAGAAGGCATTCCAAAGTGGGAATTCTTAGGTAATCAAAATGATGTTTACTATGTTGCAGAACATGGACAAGATATTGCAAGTCCAATTTACGGAAAGAATTGGGATAGACCATTTAAAACTATTCGTTATGCAACACAACAAATTGACAAGGGCGCAAAAGTTCCAAAAGCAAAACACTTGCTAGAATTAAACAGACGCTTTATACAAAGAGAAATTACTGAGTGGACAAAATATCAAGTTGCTCAAGGTACAGCACCTTTTACAGTAAACTTTGACTTTGACACTAAAAAATGTGAAAGAGATATGGGCTTACTAGTAGATGCATTTGTTTGGGATATTACACACGGTGGTAATGAAAGAACTAGAGAAGCGGCACTTGCATACATTAATGAAACTGTTGGGTCACCGTACTTAGAACAAAAAGCAGAAACAGTAGCAAGTATTAATTATGGTATGGGTATTATACAAAATGTATTAGCACAAACAGCTCCTGCCGCAATTTATCAAACATTAAATGGTGACAATTCAACTGCAATTGTTGAACAACACTTTATAACAGAATATGGAAATCAAGCAACAGTTGAGTACGAGGGCACAATATCAGGTGTATCAACAGGCGCAAGTGATTCATCGCCAGCAGATGGAAGCGGCGGAAATAATGCATACGGAGGAGGCTACTAAAGATGGCTACAATAAATGACTCAATAACAGCTTTAGGAAAAATAGTTACAGATGCTATTACAGCAGGTGACACAAGTACACTTCCGGAAAAAGCAGTAAGAACAACACTAGTTAGAGTTGCAACAGGATCGTACAAAGAAGTACTTCCAATTATGGTACCAGCAGAATGCTGTGTAATGGGCGACGAACTACGTGCAACTAACGTACAACCTAGAACAGTTTACAATTCTCCGGACTTGACTCCAAAAACAGACTTTTGGTATTCATATGCTGGAATGAACAGAATGGAAAACATTATTGGTGATGTTGTTAGTGGTGTGGCAGTTACACCAACTACAGGCAACGCACTAGACCAAAACCAAACATGGCCGTATACAGAAAATCCTCAAGCAAAAAATGCAACTATAGACTTAGCTAGAAATATTAAACGTAGATCAGATATTGGATTAGGACTAAAACACGAAGTGCGTAAAACACTTCCTCGTCCAGCAGATATGGGTACACCGGCAAACGGACATGCTAGAGATTTAATATGGAGAAACGTTGAGTTTTTAAAGAGTGAAGTTACATCATATCTAACAGCAGAATACGAAGACTTAGATTATAGTAGAACTAAATGTAAACAAGATGTTGGATTTATAATTGATGCACTAGCATACGATTTAACATATGGCGGTAACTGGCAAACACAAAATGCAGGCTTAGCATATTATAATGGTGCAAGTGGTACATTACAAATTGATAGTGAAGAATTAACTGCAACACTTGCAGTATACAACTATCTAAAAGGGTTAATGCAAACTGTACAAAGAAATATTACAGTTACACCAGTTTATCAAACTATTGACGCCCAAATAACAGGCGAAGGTGGCGGTGCGTCACAGTCAACAACGATTGGAACATTAATAGATGACATGCTTGATATTGTACAAAACGGTCCAGGGCAAGCAAGTATTACTTACCCAGCACTAGTTGGTGTTGCCGCTGACAGACTTACAGCAAACACAAACGTACAAAATGGTCTTGCAAGTATACAAGAAACTACAATTGACTTTATTGCTAAAAACTTTGGTAGCTTTAAATACGATGCAGGAAAATGTAGAAGAGATTTAAATTACATATTATCAGATATTTCATATGATATGGTGTTTAACACAAATTATAATGCAGTATACGATGGTATAGCTTATCAAAGAGCAAACAGTCAATACTTGTTGAGCGCACAAAAGAAAGAAACTATTGGTGCAATTAGACATGCAAGAAATTTAATGGTTCCTAATATTGCAGACGCAACAGCTAAAGCAAGATTTGAATCAGGTATGAACGAAGTTGTTGATGTTCTAAGAAATGGAACATTATCAGCAAGTGAACCAGGAGATGGCGTTGCAGATGCATTAGTATTTACAAATCCAACAGGCGGCGCGGCAGCTGATATTAATGCTAAGAACTTACTAGTTGCAAACAGAGCCTTTATTCAAGCAGACGTTGTAGCATATATAGAAAATACTTATAACAGTCCTCCAGGATCATTTGTATATAGTTCATCTAAGTGTTCAAGAGATATGGGCTATATTGTTGATGCATTAACTTATGATGTACTTTATGGTACTAACATGGCGTCTGTGCGTACAGCACACTCATACTTTGTTAACGGTACTACACAAGTTTACGGACAAGAAGCTGAAACAGTAGCGGCTTATAACCATGCAAAATCAATTATGTCACAAATTGTACAAGAAGCAACAGTGACAGCACAAGCAGGTAACGCAGAGTTACAAACTACTTTAGGAAATGCTTCAACAGCAGGTGTTGCAACAGAAATTGGTGGACTTATTGATATTATTTCAGATGCGATTACAGCAGGAAATACAACTGGACTACCTACTATAGTTTACCCAACTATTACAGGCGAATCAGCGGCATTACAAACAGCACACGCGGCTGTTGCTACAAACCAAGCACAAAACATTGTTGATGTAATACAATACATTAGCGATACTTACAATGACTTTAACTACAATCATGCTAAATGTCAACGTGATTTAGGATTACTAATTGATGCGGCAAGATATGATTGGATGTTAGGTACTGAATATGCTACAGTTATTGCGGCATACAGTTATCTACGTAGACCAAGTGCAAAAGTAACAGGCGATCAAAAAGATGCTACACTAGCGGCAAACGAATATGCAAGAGGCAAATTCCAAGAGCTTGTTGACGGTGTATCAGTTACGGCTTCAGAAAGTTTAGAAAAATCCTGGGAATGGATACAAGATACTATTTGGGCAGGCAGTTCAGAAGGTGGCAACAGAGCAGTTGAAGATCAAGAAGTGTTTAATGCAATACGTATGTTAGAATTAAACAAAAACTTTATTGCTGAAGAAGTTGTTGCATATGTAGAAGATTTCTTCCAAGCACAAGTTACAGCTACAATGGGTGCTAATCCAGGCGGAACATCAGACTTCCAAACTATTGCTGATACTAGCTGGTTAGAAATTGGTATGCCAGTAAGATATAGTATACAATCAGGCGATACAGAAACTGACTTACAACAGAACATATCTATACAAGATGAAACATATTATGTTAGAGAAGTATTAAGTAATACAGATTTTAGAGTTGAAGACATTAATAATAACATTGCATCATTTACAGAAACTTCAACTACATATACAATTAAGAAAGAATATGCATATAATCAAGCTACGTGTAAACGTGATGTTAGAGAATATGTAGATGCTATTAAGTGGGATTTACAATGGCCACAAGAGTTTGAAAGAAGTTATACTGATGGTGTAACACTTTATCGTCCAGGCGCTTACAAATCTAGAATGGCAGTTAGATATTATGTAAACAGTGTGTTAGGATCACAAGAAGAAGATTTCTATTACATGCGTAATGGTACAGGACTACGTTTACAATCACTAGATGGATTAAACGGAGACCTAAGTCCAAACAACGAATTTGGAACTAAACGTCCAACAGCAGGTGCTTATGCATCACTAGATCCAGGTTGGGGTCCAGATGATACTAGAGTATGGATTAGTGCAAGATCACCGTATATGCAAAACTGTTCATGTTTTGGTAATGCGGCAATAGGTCAAAAAATTGACGGCGCATTACACAATGGTGGTAATGACTCAATGGTATCAAATGACTTTACACAGGTTATTAGTGATGGTATTGGTGCATGGATTACAAACAACGGCAGAGCAGAGCTTGTGTCAGTGTTTACATACTACTCACATATTGGGTACTTGGCAGAGAATGGCGGACGTATACGTGCAACAAACGGTAACAACTCATATGGTAGCTTTGGTTCAGTAGCAGAAGGCGTTGATCCAGATGAACTTCCAGTAACTGGTATTGTTGATAACGTATCGCAATATAATGCTACAATTGGTAACGTTGTTACAGATACTGATAGTTTGCTTTCATTAGAATATTCACATGCTGGTAATGGCTATACAGAAGCGGCAGTTAATATATTTGGAGCAGGTACAGGTGAAGTTCTAGTAGCAGATGAATTTAGAGACGGTGGAGTTAACAGAGTTAAAGTTGACGAAACAACTCCAGGTACAGCTGGTGGATCATCATACACTGTAGTATCCAACACTGCACAAACAGGTACTACTACAAGTATTAACTTAGCGGCAACAGATGGTGCTATATCAAGTGCGTATGTTGGAATGAGAGTTTATATTACAGGTGGTGCGGCAGTTGGACAATACGGAACAATTTTAAATTATAATTCAGGTTCAAAACTTGCTAATGTATTAAAGAATGATGGAACAGCAGGTTGGGAACATGTTATACCAGGAACAGCAGTTATTGCTCCTAATGGATCTTCGACTTATCAAGTAGAACCACACGTAGAGTTTAGTGCTCCTTCAAATACACAAACTGATTATGGATCACTATCAGGTAGCGGTAGTCATCAATTAATGCATTACTTTGAAACATCTGCACAATATGTAAATATTGCTACAACAACAAACGCTGATGGTAGTGGAGCAACATTTGATGTAACACGTAATGGCGAAAAATATTATGTAACAATTAACGGTACAGGACAAGAATATGTACGTAACAATACTGTAACTATTCCAGGTACATCAGTAGGCGGTGCAAGTCCGTTAAATGATGTTACTGTAACATTAACAACAATTGATGCGGCAGACGGATCAATAGTTGACTTTGATATTTCAGGTATTGCAGAAAAAGGCGCTTACATACTACTACAACAAAGTGGTGCAACGTACAATACAAGTATTAACGGCGAATCATGGAGTACTTCAACATTATCTGGAGCAGGAATTGCTTCAAGAAGCGCGGCATCAGGTTTATTAGATGATGGTTCATCTACATATAAACCAAGTGCAATGGTTGTTGTAGGAGCTGGCACACAATCAGCACAGTACTCAGCAGACGGTGATAACTGGGCAACAGTTAACGTAGGTGCTAACTTTGCATCAGGTGATAATGCAGTAGCGTTTGGTGGAAGTGCATTTGTTGTAATTAACCCAAATACAACTGATACAGTATACAGTTTAAATGGCGGCGCAAGTTGGACAACAGGCGGTGCATTACCAGGATCAGGATATCAAAGAATTGCATATGGTATGGGATTATTTGTAGCAATGGATCCAGGAACTACTAATATTTCTTGGAGTGATGACTTAGGTTTAACATGGAATGCAGTAAGTGATGTTACTGGACTAACAGCAAGAAATTGGTTAGATGTTACTTGGGGTAATGGTAGATTTGTTGCTGTTGATAACAACGGTAATACAGCAGTTAGTTTCAACGGCGATGTATGGTTAGACGGCGGTAGTTTCTCAACTAGTACAATGACTAATGTACAAATAGCATACGGACAAGGTGTGTTTGTAACAGGCGGTGCTAACAGTGGTGGACAAACTTGGTACTCAGAAGACGGTATTAACTTTAGCCCATTAGGTAACGGTAATCCTGCACAACTAGTATCATTTGGTAATCCACAACAAAAAGGTAGATTTGTACAAGCAGGACTATCAGGTACTGATACTACTGTTGCAGAGATTGGTGCTAGAGCTAGAGGCAGAGCAAGTGTTGCAAGTGAAAAAGTATTTGAAATACGAATGGTAGAACCAGGTAGTAACTATGATGCAGGAAGCCCACCAACACTAACACTTACAGATCCAGGAAACATTGATGATGTTGAACTGATTGTTAGAGTAGCAAATGGTGCATTAGCTAACCCAACTTATGTTAATAGAGGTACTAACTTTATACAAGCAAGTGCAGAAATTAATGATGATAATTCAAACGGTGGAGCAGACTTCTTCCAAAGTGGACAGTTTGTTGCAGTAAGTCGTTTAACAAAACGTCCAGTAAGTGGTTCAAACGTAACGTTTGATACTATACCTGGCAAGACGTTTAAACTAGTTAATACAGTGTCGTTTAGAGGACTAAATGACGGTTCGTATACAGCGTTCTTACAGTTATCACCACAAATGAGTATTTCAGATGCTCCAATAGATAAAGACCCAGTAACAATGCGTATTAGATTTAGTCAAGTACGTTTAACAGGACATGACTTCCTAGACATTGGTACAGGTGGATTTACAAGTACCAATTATCCAGGCTTACCACTTATACAGCCAGACGCTAATAAAGAAACACAAGATGCTAACGGCGGACGAGTGTTCTTTACAAGTACTGACCAAGATGGTAACTTTAGAGTTGGTGACTTGTTCCAAATTGAACAGGCAACAGGTGTTGCAACATTGAACGCTGATGCGTTTAACATTGCAGGACTACAAGAACTTACACTAGGTGAAGTTACACTTGGTGGTAATTCGGCGGCGGTTAGTGAATTTAGTACAGACCCGTTCTTTACTGCAAACAGTGATAGTGTTGTACCAACACAGCGAGCAGTTAAGGCATACATCGAAGCACAAATTGGTGGAGGTGGCGCACAGCTGAACGTGAACAGTGTTACAGCTGGTGATATCTTTGTAAATACCAATCAAATTACAACGGTGTCCGGAGAGAAGATAAATATCAATGCGAACGTAA
>OCVQ010000602.1_pt1 | contig 32797 bp, 28 predicted proteins | sample 1539061 | NCBI WGS metagenome assembly OCVQ01 (sample SAMEA3355526, study PRJEB22509) | marine metagenome | biome: marine; feature: river plume; material: water | place: USA | collected 2010-08-08 | depth 0.5 m | reverse complement strand
GTGCGCGTGATTCTGATGACTACCTTGCGGAGTGGCGCAAAGCGGAGCCTTATCAGGTTGAGGGCGAGCCGATGGATGTGGCCATTTCGGAGGCTGCTCGGCTCGATGCTGAATACGATCAGGAGCGGCTCAAGGCCCTGATTGCGAATGATGGCCGGGCATAATGCCACCGATTTCATGGGAGGGACTGATGGCACTTTTGAATTTCCGCAAACGCGAAGAAGTGAAGGCACCAAATAACGGCGCAATTGAAGCGTTCTTGCAGGGCTTTTCGATTGAAGTCATGCCGCGGACTGCGGAGAAGATTGAGAGCTTCAGCGCGCTGCTGCCCAAGGGAACGCGCGTTTATATCGCGCATATCGAAGGCACGCCTATCGAAGACATGGTTGCGACAGCAAAGCGGATCAATGCCGAAGGGTACCCCGTGATGCCGCATTTCCCGGCGCGGATCATCAAGGACCGGGCGACGCTGGCCGATTGGATCGCACGCTATCAAGGTGAGGCAGATGTCCGTCAAGCGCTGTTGCTGGCGGGCGGTGTGACGCACCCAGTCGGTGATTTTCATTGTTCGATGCAATTGATGGAAACAGGCCTTTTTGGTGATTTCGAGCGTCTGCATGTGGCGGGGCACCCAGAAGGCAACAAAGATATTGATCCCGATGGATCGGATCGCAATGTCATGGAAGCGCTGCGCTGGAAGCAGACATTTTCCAACACCACAAAAGCCAAAATGGCCTTGGCAACGCAGTTCTGCTTTGAGGCAGACCCGATCATTGCATGGGTTGAGCGGCTGAATGCCGAAGGCATTCACATTCCTGTACATATTGGGATCGCCGGCCCGGCCAAGCTGCAAACCTTGATCAAGTTCGCCATTGCCTGTGGTGTGGGCCCATCGCTCAAAGTGCTGCAGAAGCGCGCGATGGATGTCTCGAAACTTCTTTTGCCCTATGAACCTGACGAGGTCATCGCAGGACTTGCCGCGCATAAGGCGGCCAATCCAGAGTTCGGCATCGAAGCCGTGCATTTCTTCCCGCTCGGCGGGATCAAGACCAATGCTCAATGGGTTACCGAAAACGGTGGCACCTCGGGTAAACCCGCTGCTCAAGCCTAAGGAAGATAAAATATGACCCGCACCATTATCGAGTCGAAATCCAAGACCGTGATCATTGGGTTCGACCAACCCTTTTGTGTGATCGGTGAGCGGATCAACCCAACAGGACGCAAGAAGCTGGCGGCAGAACTGGAAGCGGGAGATTTTTCAACTGTTGAACGTGATGCGATTGATCAGGTCGCAGCTGGCGCCACGGTTCTCGATGTGAACTCTGGTGCTGTGTTCACCAATAAGATGGCCACAGATCCGCGTTATGCGGATAACAACTTTGTTGAGCCGATGCTGATGCCGGAACTGATCCGTCGTGTTCAAGCCGTGACCGATGCGCCGATTTGTATCGACAGTTCGGTGCCCGGAGCGCTGGAAGCAGGCCTTGCCGCTTGCGAAGGTCGCCCTTTGCTGAACTCGGTCACTGGTGAAGAAGAGCGGCTGGAACTGGTTCTGCCATTGGTGAAGAAATACAATGTGCCCGTGGTGGCAATTTCCAACGACGACACTGGTATTTCTGAAGACCCTGATGTGCGGTTCGCTGTTGCGAAGAAGATCGTTGAGCGTGCTGCGGATTTCGGGATTCCCGCTTATGATATCGTCGTGGATCCGCTTGTGATGCCCATCGGCGCAATGGGCACTGCGGGGCAACAGGTGTTTGCGCTGGTCCGTCGTTTGCGCGATGAGCTGGGGGTGAATACCACCTGTGGCGCGTCCAACATCTCGTTTGGCCTGCCAAACCGTCACGGCATCAACAATGCGTTCCTGCCGATGGCCATCACGGCGGGGATGACTTCGGCGATCATGAACCCATGTGCTCTGCCTGTTGTCGCTTCAAAAATTGCGGAAAAGCGGGCGGAGATTGCTGCGTCTGGAATTATCTTGCCGGAAGATATGGATGACGAAACCTTTGTGAGTTTGTTTGGCATGGGTTCGACGAAGTCGCGCGCAGGCAAAGAGATGGAGGCCATTCGCGCCGCGAACTTCCTGATGAACAATGATCCATCGGGCGGTGAGTGGATCCGTTTCAACCGGCCTCCAAGTGCCGATGGCGAGGGACGTGGCGGCCGCCGAGCTGGCGGGCGTCGCCGCTAAGGCGCCAAGAGACACACAAAGGGCCCGCAGTTTTGCGGGCCTTTTTTCTGCGCCATAGGTGGCCCCAAGCGGTCAGACCAGACGCAAGTCTCGACCGAGCATCGCGGCATGGGTGCGGTTTTTTGCGTTGAGTTTGCGGCTGAGAGTTTTGACATGCAGTTTGACGGTGACTTCTTGCACCTCTAACTCCCGCGCAATTTCTTTGTTGGAATAGCCATTGCAGAGCCCTTTGAGAACATCGACCTCGCGAGGGGTCAGGTGAGGGGCTTCTGAGTGTTTTCCGAGTGCTGCTGCGATCTCGTCGGCAATGACGGCCCGTCCGGCCAAAAGCTGGCGCACACTCTCCAGAAGTTCTTCGGGGCGCATATTTTTGGTTAGAAACCCCCGCACCCCAAGATCAAGCGCGCGGCGCGCGATCTCAGGCGTTCCTGTGCCCGTGAGCAGTGCGACAGGTTTGGAATTCATCGCTTGAACGGCTTGTTTCAGGAGTTTCGGGAATACTCATGCCCGGCATCGAGAAGTCCAGCAGTGCGATATCGGGGGGGGCGTCGGAATGGATTTCCTTCATCGCGCCCCACATGTCCGAGCCTTCGATGACGTCATAGCCGCCTTTTTCTCGCAGCATTACAGCTAAGGTGCTGCGGACCAGGTCGTGGTCGTCCGCAATTAGCAATCGTGACATGATTAAGAAAAACACTTCCGAAAAGTGGATGGTATTCGTAATCCACACATATAGACGCTGCTAATTCTCTCATTGATGAATGGATTATCAACTCATCCTTAAGAGTAGGTATTTCCCCTTTGGAACTCAATTCGTGACCTTTTGACTTTTTCCACTTATCATTGCTTCGTTTGGTTCCGTGAGAAGGTGGTGGCATGGGTATCTCATTGATGCATTTTTGCATTAAGCGGTGGAAAGCTGCTGGGCAAAAGTTGGTATTTTTTATTTTGGCAGGTTGGCTGTGCCTCGGTGGCCAGATGGCTGGTGCCGATATTCTGGTGAAGGTCGCTGTTGGCGGTACAATCCATGAGATCAGCGATGAGGAATTGAATAAGCTTCCGACTGAGCGCTACGAGACCTCAACAATTTGGACAGAAGGCATTCAAGTTCTTGAAGGCCCCTCTCTGCGTGTCCTGCTTGAGAGCCTTGGAGCCACGGGCGGAATGGTGGAGCTGACCGCAATCAACGGCTATTTTATCGAGATGAGTTTTGAGGAATTAATGGCCGATGTGCCGATCTTGGCTAGGACGCGGAATGGCACGGCCTTGACCCGACGGGACAAGGGGCCGCTATGGCTGGTGTTTCCCTATGATCGAGGTCGTGAGTTTCAAACAGAGCTGATTTTTGCTCAGTCGATCTGGCAGATTACAGATATTGCCGTCGTGCCTTGATCCAGACCTATTGAGGGCTTGGTAAGGGGGATTTAGGCGATGGTTTCGCGCCAAGAGCAATCATTTTGGCCAAAAGTGCAGCTGCCGACTATCGTGTTGATCGTCGGCGTTTTGCTGATTTTGGCCGTGATTTTTGCGAGGTCTGTATCCGCGCGGCTTGATGAACTGGCGACGTCGCGATCCGAAAATACGTTCTGGACGGTGTCTAGCTTAGAGGTTGAGTATCTTGAATTTCGCAATCGGTTGGATCGAGCGGTCGCTCTTCAAAAGATTGCGGGCCAGGATGGAGAACCGATCCGGGCGGACTTTTCGGAGTTGAGAGTTTGGTTCGACGTGCTTTTTGCGCGATTGAATACGTTGATCGAGGCACCCCTGTATCGTGAGGCGCTAAGGGATGCAGGGGCTTATGAGAAAATCTCGCAAGCATTTGCAAAGGTGCAGGGGATCGCTGCGGCGATGGATAAGCCTGATCCTGAGTTGGCGGCTGTATTGGAGGGGGTTCTGCACGATACGGTGGCCATTCGCGACCTCGTGCGAATGGCGTCGATCGAGACCAATGTTCTGTTGGCGACCTTAAGCGAGCAGGGGCGTACAGAGATTTTGCTTTTGCTGCAACGGCTGGCACTGGTGACGCTTGCGCTGATTTCGGTATTGGCCGGTTTGGCGGTGATGTTTTTTCGGCTTTACCGGATTGCACGCGAACGCGGTATTGCGGCCAATCGGGCCTCTGAGCGGATCAGCACGATCTTGGAGACGTCCCCTGATGGGGTGATCGTCACAGACCGGGCTGGACGGATCACCGAAATGAACCCTGCGGCGCGCCAGCTCTTTGGTGTCGCGGACGGGAGGCTGACGGTTGCGGCGATTTCGGACTTGCTGTTTTGGCGCAAGACCGGTGAGCAAATTGAAATTGGGCCAGATCTGTTTGCCAAGCATAGCTTTGAAGCGCTTGCCGAACGGCGAGACGGCTCACGTTTTCCGGCTGATATTTCCTTAGGCCATGAGGACACGCGCGGCGTTTCGGTGGTGGTGTTTTTTGTGCGTGATGTCACTGCGCGGCTAACCGGGGAGCAGGATTTGCGCCTGTCTCGGGATGAAGCTCTGGCGGGGCAGCGGGCAAAGTCTCATTTTATGGCCGTGATGAGTCACGAGATGCGAACGCCCTTGAATGGTATTCTGGGCGTTGTCGAGTTGGTGCGGGATGAGATGATCGCGGCTGGCCAAAAGGCCAATATGGAGATCTTGGAGCAATCGAGCGCGTTGTTGTTGCATCACGTCAATGACGTTCTGGATATCGCACGGTTTGAAGCCAATGGCCCTAAGGTGGTTCAATCACCTGTGGATATTGAAAAACTGGCAGCGGACCTGATCTTTAGTCTCAGGCCGCAAGCGCAGGCTGGTGGCAATCGTTTGAACCTGTTGGTGGATCAATCGGCTAGGGGGAGTTTTCAGGCAGATGCGGCGCGGTTGCGCCAGATTTTGTCAAATCTTTTGGGCAATGCGATCAAGTTTACCAAAGATGGCGAAATAACTCTGGAAGTTTCCGGGCATCGCTCTTCGCCTGTCCAGATGGAGTTTCAGGTGCTTGATACCGGACGCGGAATTCCGGCGGATAAGATTGAGACGGTTTTTGAAGATTTTGTGCGAGTTGAGGCGGGGCAAGAGGAATACATTGAGGGATCTGGGCTTGGGCTGGGGATTGTTCGACGGCTTGTAGATGCCATGGGGGGCAGTTTTGGTGTGGAAAGCGAGGAGGGGGAAGGATCACTCTTTTGGGTGCGAGTTCCGCTGGAGCGTTCGACGCAAGAGCCCGTTGCGGAGGACAGTTTGCAGGTCGGAGGTTTGCATTGTCTAAAGCTGGCCCCGCAGAATGTGTTGATCGTTGAGGACAACGCCATCAATCGACTGGTTTTGCGGCAAATTCTGGAGAGGGACGGTCATAGTGTGCGTGAGGCACGTGATGGGGTCGAGGGCGTTGAAGCGGCAAGCAATCAAAAATTTGATGCCATTCTCATGGATATTCAAATGCCGCGCCTGAGCGGCGTGGAGGCCACTGTGCAAATTCGTGGCGGGCAGGGGCCCTCGGCGCGCACACTCATTTTGGCGCTTCCCGCGCATGCCTTCCCGGAAGAGCGCGACGCTTTTCTCAAGGTTGGGTTTGACAATGTATTGACCAAGCCTGTTTCGCTGATCCGCTTGAGGGAGGCGCTGGCGGGCAAGTTTGTGCCGCCCGTGGAATCCCAAGGAGATGTGGCAGTATTGGATGCAAAGCACTCGGAGGAGTTGGTTGCGGCAATTGGTGGTCAGGCCTTTGACCGAGCGCTTGAGGGTTTGGGCGAGCAAGCGCAGCAGCTTTTGATGCATTTACAAGCGGGCCGGCCCGTTGAGCGTACGAAGATTCATGCGCTGGCCGGGTTGGCTGCAACCTGTGGTGCGGCACGCTTGGCGCAGCTATTGCGCCAAGCAGAGGCCGATTATTTAGAAGGGCGGCTGCCCGATTGGGCCACGCTCAACACAGCGATTTTGCACACTCTGGAGGCTATCGAGCCGAAGCCTGCTGCGGCAAAGTAGAGCTGTGTTACCCCCGCCGACGCCGCCCGCCTTCGCGATCACCTTTGGTATTGAACGAGACGTCAGGAAGGGTGACGACCTTTGCCAATTCAGGGAATGGCTCTACCGAGTTCGGGATCGCCGAGGCATTGACGAAATGTTCCTGAAAACGGGGTTCGATCGCGGTTTCGACCTTCTTGATCTGGTGCACAATGGCTTCGATCTCGCCACGGGAAGAGCGGTTGAGCAGGGCGATACGGGCTCCGGTACCTGCGGCATTGCCTGCGCTGGTGACTTTCTCGAGCGGCACATCCGGGATCATGCCCAAGACCATCGCGTGTTTTGGGCTGATATGGGCGCCGAAGGCCCCTGCAAGAACAACGCGGTCCACCTTCTCCACCTTCAATTCGTCCATCAGGAGACGTGCGCCTGCGTAAAGTGCCGATTTGGCAAGTTGTATGGCGCGGATATCGCCTTGGGTCACAGAGATCAGGGGGCCTCCATCGCTGCGACCATCGAAGATCACATAGGCATGGGTGCGTCCTTCGGGGATGCATCGCGCGGTGCCTACTTGGTCTGCCGAACCAATCAAGCCTGATGCGTCGACAATGCCAGCCATTCGCATTTCTGCAACGGCTTCGATAATGCCAGAGCCACAGATCCCGCTGATGCCCGTCGCTCCAGCATGTTCGGCAAAACCGGCTTCATCGGACCATGCGTCAACGCCGATAATGCGGAAGCGCGGCTCTTTGGTTACGGGGTCGATTTCAATCCGTTCAATGGCGCCCGGTGCGGCGCGCTGTCCCGAACTGATTTGTGCGCCCTCAAAGGCCGGACCCGTGGGGGAGGAGCATGCGAGCACTTTCTCAACATTGCCCAAGAGGATTTCGGCATTCGTGCCAACATCAACAATCAGAGCCAGATCTTTGGATTTGTTGGGTTCTTCTGAGAGTGCGACAGCGGCGGCGTCTGCGCCGACATGGCCTGCGATACATGGCAGAATATAAGCGCGCGCGCGCGGATTTAACTCTGTCAGTTCCAACTCGCTGGCGTTGAGGGAAAGCGATGACGACGTGGCCAAAGCAAAGGGGGCTTGGCCCAATTCCACAGGATCGATGCCAAGCAAGAGGTGGTGCATCACGGGATTGCAGACGATCACGGTTTCTAGGATCAAGTCTGGCTCGACATTGCCCTCGGTTGCCAGTGTCTGTGCCAAACCGTTGATGGCAAGACGCACGGCTTTGGTCATTTCTGCAGCGCCATTGGGGTTCATCATCGCATAGGACACCCGGCTCATCAGGTCTTCGCCAAAGCGAATTTGCGGGTTCATTACGCCTGAGGAGGCCTTTACTTCGCCATTGGTGAGATCGCAAAGATGAGCCGCAATCGTAGTAGACCCAAGGTCTATGGCCAAGCCATAGAGACCGGCTTCATGTAAGCCGGGCCAGACTTCCACGATCCGAGGGCTGTCGCCACGATGGTCTTGGAACAAGGCCACGGTGATCTGCCATTGTCCTTTCCTAAGCACCGGCTGAAGTTTGGCGAGAACAGAGACATCGGCTCGCACGGCTTCTACTTGCCATTGCTCACGCAGGGCTTCGGCGATCCGTTCGAGATCACCTGTGGGTTCTTCCATATCGGGTTGGCGGACTTCGATGAAGTAAAGCCGCGTCGCAGGGTCCATGGTGATTGCGCGCAGCGTGGCGGCCTTTCGCACGACTTGACGGTGCACTTGGCTTTCAGGAGGCACGTCGATGACTACGTCGCCTGTCACTTTGGCTTGGCAGCCAAGGCGGCGACCATCAATCATGCCGCGTTTGGATTTATAACGCTCTTCGACGGAGTTCCATTCGGTCAAAGCTGTGGCTTCTACAGTGACGCCATGTTTAGGAAACTCGCCGTAAGACGGGGTAATTTGGCATTTTGAACAGATGCCGCGCCCGCCGCAAACTGAGTCCAAGTCCACTCCCAATTGCCGTGCCGCATGAAGCACGGGCGTTCCGGCGGGGAAGCGGCCCCGCTTGCCGGAGGGCGTAAAGATCACAAGATGGTCAGTGGTCATGGAGGGCTCCTGTTGCGTGCGCCAAATCTACGCGCGGGCGCGCTGAAGGAAAGGCCGATTACGTCACTTTTCGCGGCAGGCGCGGCAATCGTTGAAAAGGCGCCCGCAAAACATTCATTTTTTGGGTAGGGTGTCACTCTTGGCGGTTTGTTGTTTTTCGGCTGCTGCAAGCCATTCCAGGATTGTTGCACGGTCTTGATCCAGTGCTGGCGAGCTGGGGTGCGCCACACGCTCCTCGAGACCTGTCATTTTGATTGGGTTGCCTGCCCCTACGAAGGCTGGGCCACCGGGACGGGGCGTGATTGGCAACACCATATTTCGCGCCAATAGTTGAGGATCTTCCAAGGCTTCCGAAACGTTTTGCACCTTGCCAGTTGGCACACCGAACCGTTCAAGACGTGCGATCCAATGGGCGCGCGAAGCATTCAGCGTTTGGCTTTCGATAAGTCGTTTGAGCAAGGCGACATTTTCACAACGTGCGGCGTTGGTTACAAAGCGGAGGTCTTTTGCCAGATCCGGCAGATCAAGTGCATCGCATAGTTTAGCAAAGAGCGCGTCATTTCCTGCGGCAATGACGAAAAACCCATCCGCTGCACGATAGGTTGAGAATGGTGTGATTGAAGGATGCCGCGCGCCTGTCGGTCCGGGAGCCGCGCCGGTGACGGAGGCAATTGCCACGGCATGTTCCAAAATTGCTAATTGAGCGTCAAGCATGGCAATATCAATCTTGCATCCCAACCCCGTGCTTTCGCGTTGGTAAAGTGCGGTCAGAATGCCTTGAGTCAGATACATCCCCGCGACGATATCGCCGATTGAGGCGCCGACACGGACAGGTGGGCCGCCTTCCTCGCCGGTGATCGACATCACCCCGCCGCGCGCCTGAACGACCATATCGTAGGCGGGCTTGAGCGCCTCAGGGCCACTATGGCCAAAGCCCGAGACGGCGCCATAGATCAGGCGCGGGTAACGTTCATGCAATTCGTCCCATCCGTAGCCCAGAGTCTCCATCACGCCGGGCCGATAATTTTCCATCACAACATCTGCCTGCGCCAAAAGTCGCTCGAAAATGGCTCGATCACCGGGCGCTTTAAGGTCCAGCGCGATGGAGTTTTTGCCACGGTTAATAGCGGCAAAATAGCCGCTTTCGCCCTCTTTGAAGGGTGGGAACGCGCGGGTGTCATCGCCTATTCCGGGGCGCTCGACCTTGATGACGCGTGCACCTAGATCTCCCAATGTCATTGAGGCAAAGGGACCTGCCAACACATGGGTCAGATCGATGATGAGAAGTGTGTCTAGGGGGTTCGCCATGGTCCACTCCGTTGCTGAGAGGCAATGTGAAGCTAAGCGCAGACGCGTGACAAGAGCATGACCTGCATTTCTTGGTCCATTGGCTCTTTTCCCCCGGACACATCCATGTAATAGGGAAGCGCCAAGCGACGCATTCCAAGGAGAGACCCGATGGAGATTCGTGAGGCCCTCACGTTTGATGATGTTCTGCTTGTGCCTGCGGCATCGAGCGTACTGCCTTCCTCTGCTGACACACGCACACATGTGACGCGGTCAATAGTGCTCAATATCCCCCTTTTGTCCTCTGCAATGGACACGGTAACCGAAGCTCGTATGGCGATTGCAATGGCGCAAGCGGGCGGCATGGGGGTAATCCACAAGAACCTCGATGTGATCGCTCAGGCGCAGGAAGTGCGGCGGGTGAAGCGGTTCGAGAGCGGGATCGTCTATAACCCGATTACGTTACGAGCGGATCAAACCCTTGCCGATGCAAAGGAATTGCAGGCGCGTTACAATGTGACCGGCTTTCCCGTTGTTGATGATAAGGGTCTTATTGTTGGCATCGTGACAAACCGTGACATGCGGTTTGCGACATCTGACGACACGCCTGTGCGGGTGATGATGACCTCTGATAACCTCGCTATGTTGACGGAACCGGCGGAGTTGGAAGAGGCCAAGAGCCTGATGAAGGCGCGTCGGATCGAGAAGCTGCTGGTGACAGATGGCAAGGGCAAGTTGACCGGGCTCTTGACGCTGAAAGATACTGAACAAGCCGTTCTTAACCCAACGGCGTGTAAGGATCATTTGGGACGGTTACGTGTTGCTGCGGCGTCTGGCGTAGGCGACAGCGGCTTTGAGCGCTCTGAGGCATTGATTGATGCAGGCTGTGATATCGTGGTGATCGATACAGCGCATGGGCATAGCGCCGGCGTTATCGAAGCTGTGCGCCGGGTAAAGGCACTTTCGAGCACGGTGCAAGTGATCGCTGGCAACGTGGCAACTGCGGAGGCAACACGCGCTCTGATCGACGCAGGTGCGGATGCGGTGAAAGTCGGAATTGGTCCAGGGTCAATTTGTACCACGCGGATTGTGGCAGGGGTTGGTGTGCCCCAGTTAACGGCGATTATGGATGCCTCGCGCGCTGCTGGGGACATTCCGGTGATCGCGGATGGTGGCATCAAGTATTCTGGCGATTTTGCAAAGGCGATTGCGGCAGGGGCTTCTTGTGCCATGGTAGGGTCGGCTATTGCTGGCACGGACGAGTCACCGGGTGAAGTGATTTTGTGGAATGGTCGCTCGTTCAAAGCTTATCGAGGGATGGGCTCGCTCGGCGCTATGGCCCGGGGGTCAGCGGATCGATATTTCCAAAAAGACGCGGCTTCTGATAAGCTGGTTCCCGAAGGTATCGAAGGCCAAGTGCCATATAAGGGGACAGTCGCGGCAGTGCTGCACCAAATGGTTGGCGGCTTGCGCGCTGCGATGGGCTATACAGGCTGTGCGACAGTTGAAGAGATGCGTCGCGATTGCAAATTCGTAAAGATTACTGGGGCAGGGCTCAAGGAAAGCCATGTGCACGATGTGCAAATTACCCGGGAAAGCCCGAACTACCGGGTCGGCTGATGCAAACGCTCTACCGGATTGCAGGTGGTGATGGCGGGACGTTGGCATGACGCCCGCTGCCCGCTATCAGGCCGCGATCGAGGTGTTTGACACAATCCTCGCAGGTCAACCCAGTGAGAAAGCGCTCACCAATTGGGCGCGCTCTCATCGGTTTGCAGGATCAAAAGATCGTGCCGCAGTCCGTGATATTGTCTTTGATGGGCTGCGCCGTCGCGACAGCGCCATGGCTGCCGGAGGCGCAAAAACAGGGCGCGGTTTGGTGATGGGTCTTCTCAGGCTTGATGGTCTGGATCTCGCTTCGGTGTTTTCAGGCGAGGGCCATGCGCCTCTTCCCTTGTCGTCTGACGAATTGACCACGCCTTTGCTTACGGAAGAGTTACTGGATATTCCCGGCTGGCTTGAAGAAGCATTCACGCGATCGCTTGGAGCGGCTGCACCCGCGGCTATCGCGGCTTTGCGTCATCGTGCGCCCATTACGTTACGGGTTAATTCGGCGCGGATTTCTCGGGCAGCCGCACAAGCGTTGTTGGCGGAGGCAGGCATAGCAACCGAGATTAACCCCCTATCGGAAACGGCCCTGACAGTGATTGAAGGCGCTCGGGCGGTTTCGGCGCATAGTGCCTATTTGGACGGACTGATCGAGTTACAAGATGCGTCCAGCCAAGCGGTGATTGATGCGCTGCCCTTGCCAGATGCGGGCCGTGTGCTTGATTTTTGCGCTGGGGGAGGTGGCAAGTCTTTGGCTATGGCCGCGCGCAGCAAAGCGCGTTTTTTTGCACATGATATCAATTCGGCTCGACTTCAGCCGCTGACAGAGCGCGCGCGCCGTGCCCGCGCGCGCGTGCAGCTTTGTGTTCCGGGTAAGGCTGCGGCGCATGGACCTTATGATCTCGTTTTGTGTGATGTTCCTTGCTCGGGATCGGGGGCCTGGCGGCGCGCACCAGAGGCTAAGTGGAATTTCAGTCAAGAGGACTTGGCGCGTTTAAACGTGGTGCAAGCGAAAATCTTGCGAGAAGCGGCTGATCTTGTTTGCAAAACTGGGGTGCTGGCTTATGCGACTTGCTCTGTGATTGACGCGGAGAATACGAAGATCGTCGAAGCCTTTTTGGACGAATTTCCCGGAAAATGGCGTTTGGCCTTTCAAAAGCAGTGGCTACCAGATTCTTCTGGAGATGGTTTTTTTGTTTCTATTTTCAATTTAAAGTAGTTTAGCTTCTTTCCAGAGTTAGGGGTTTGTTAACGAACCTCGGCCATAGTCCGGCCAACTCCGTGAAAGAGGTGCGCTTTGGGGTCTATTGGGCAGCTGAACACGCAATTGGAAGCAGGGGGGCTGAAGGCAAGAGTGTCGGCCCCTATGGTGCTTTTCTCTGGCGTGTCGGCCTCTCTGCTGGCGCTTGTGATAAAGGCCCCCGAAGCGGCTCTGGCGATGCGCGCTTTGGCGATGACCCTTTTGGCGTTGGCGGCAGGCCTCGCCCTTTTGTCGGCATTCAGTAAAACGCGCCGGGCCAAGGCGGAAACGTTTCTGCGTGATATGATTGAGGAAGAGCCCTCGGTTGCATTTCTATGCAATGAGGATGGCGCGGTGCGGTTTTCCAACCGCCTTGCACGCCGTAGCTTAGATCCAGGTGCAGACACGCTTGGAGAGGCGTTAGGCACCCTCTTGGCGCAGCCTGGCCCGCTGATTTTTCGATTGCAGTCGCGTGCTTTAACCGTCGGGGTTGCCGAAGAGGAGGTGATGACATCGGCTGGCCGCGTCAGGCTAATGGTGCGATTTATGTTCAGTGGTGTGCTGCTGTGGAGGGTGTTTGCGCCAGATGAGTTGTTGGCTTCGAGGCGTTTGGCAGCCCTGACAATTGGGCGAAATGGCACGATTTTACATATGAATGACGCGGCGCGCGATTTGGTAGGCAAACGTGCGCGGACGGTGGCCGAGGTATTTCCATCAGGTCTTGTTCACAGTGGTCAAATCAATACACTTTTGTCTGTCGAGGGACAAAAGCAGGTCTTTGCAGCAGACGTGACTTGCGGCAAAGGACGGCGAGAAATATTAATTGTGCCGTCAAATTCAAATAGTGATGCGCTCTTGGCGCTAGATCGTTTGCCTGTCGCAACATTGCAAATCCGAGCAGACTTGACGATTCAAGCAATTAACTTCGCCGCGCAAGAGCTTTTGGGCGAAACTGCAAAAACTGGTATGGACCTGACAGATTTGATGGAAGGTCCGGGGCGTTCAATGCGGGACTGGCTTGCTGAGGCAATGGATGGCCGAGGCTCGAGCCGCCCTGAATTTTTGCGTCTCAAGCGGAGTGATCGCGAGGTTTTCGTGCAAGTTAGCCTTCGCAGTTACGATGTGAGCCCAGGGGCAAAGGGTATTTTGGCGGTGCTCTCGGACGCGACTGACTTGAAGTCACTGGAAGCGCAATTTGTTCAAAGCCAAAAGATGCAGGCCATTGGTCAGCTTGCTGGTGGGATTGCTCATGATTTCAATAATTTGCTGACGGCGATTTCTGGGCACTGCGATCTTCTATTGTTGAGGCATGATCCGGGCGATGGCGACTATGCGGATTTGATGCAAATTCGCCAAAATGCAAATCGCGCGGCGGCACTGGTGGGCCAACTCCTGGCATTTTCTCGAAAGCAAACACTAGAGCCACAATCCCTGGACCTGCGTGACATTCTTGCGGACCTTACACATCTGTTAAATCGTTTGGTCGGAGAGCGGGTCAGTTTGGTTCTGGAGCATGATCCAAACCTACCCAACATACGCGCGGATAAACGTCAGATTGAGCAAGTCATCATGAACTTGGTGGTGAACGCCCGAGATGCCATGAAAGGGAATGGTGAAATCAAGATCACCTCCGAAGTCGTTGATCTGCAAATGCCGTGGCAGCGCGACCGCGCACAAGTGCCGCCCGGACATTACGTTTGCGTACGGGTGTCTGACCAAGGCTGCGGTATTGCCGCAGACAAAATTCAAAAAATATTTGAGCCTTTCTTCACAACAAAAAGAGTTGGTGAAGGCACGGGCCTTGGTCTTTCGACGGTTTATGGCATTGTGAAGCAATCTGGCGGGTTCGTTTTCGTTGATAGTGTGGTCGGCCAAGGCACGTTATTTACCCTGCTCTTCCCATCCCACCAGGCTCGAGCCGTGAGTGCAATTGCCAAAACGCCTCCATTGAATACGTCGACAGACGTGAAAACGGGGACAATCCTCTTGGTTGAAGACGAAGCTCCGGTTCGGGCTTTTGCATCTCGCGCTCTTCGTTTGCGTGGCTATTCCGTTATCGAGGCCGATTGTGCGGAGCGTGCGCTCTTTATTCTGGAAGACCCGGATGTGGATGTGCAGTTGTTTGTCACAGACGTGGTGATGCCGGGTAAAGACGGTCCGACATGGGTGTGCGAGGCGCGCGGTGCCCGCCCGAATATTGGCGTTGTGTTCATGTCTGGCTATGTAGAGAGCAGTTTGACCGAAACGCGCGAGAAAGTCCCGAATTCAGCTTTTTTGCCAAAACCATTCTCGCTTATAGAGTTGACTGATATTGTCGCCAGCCGTCTGGGCTGATCACGCGATGGGATCAATCTTTTTCCAAAGATCAAAGTCTTCTTTTCGTTCGCTTCGTAAGCGGGTTTCAATTTCAGGTGACAGCTGCAGGTCAATCTCTGGTGAGACATTTTCCCGGCCTGTGCTGATTTGCGTCTGGAGGCGGGCTTCCAAAAACTGAACCAAGCGTGACTGGTCTTCGTAACGGAACAGATGAGTTACCGACGTCCCATTAGGCCGTGGCTCCAGAAATTTTGCCTGACTGCCGACATTCGCAAAAGCGGGCGGTTTATCGTTCAGATAGCCTAAAACAAATTCATCGAAACTCACCTCATGGGTGGAGTTTTTCTGCCCTTTAACAAAAGGGCGCCGTCGATACCGGTACCAACTTCCCAGCCAGGATATGGGCTCTCGCACGACTGCAAGTGTTTCCATGCCATCTGCCCCAAATTTCTCAAACATCGGTCTGAAAAATCGATTGTATCGATAAATTGGCGCATGTTTGAGGTCAGGCGGGTCTTGGATCGACATTGCAGCTAGCGGAGCCAACGCATTTTCATAGGCTGTGGTCCCGGTTTTTGGCACAGATAGAAACACCAACCGTTCTTTCCAAAAAACCAACATACTCGCTCCTGACGCAACTCCATCAACATCTTCTTAACGATTTGAGCGCAGAGTGGGCACAGAAAAATTAACTTGAAATGTTCTCACTTTGTACCCATAACGATTGGAACAAGATAAGAACATTCATATCATTGCCGCCCAAGCACGGGTGTGGGATAAGGAAGCGGAACATGGCAACGGCAGATCTTCTTTCAATGGACAGCAAACGCAACGCAGACAGACAAAAGGCGCTTGATTCGGCGCTGGCGCAAATTGAGCGGCAGTTCGGTAAAGGGTCGATCATGAAGCTCGGGGCTGACAATCCCGTTATGGAGATTGAAGCGACGTCAACCGGATCGCTCGGGTTAGACATTGCTCTTGGAATCGGTGGTTTGCCGAAAGGCCGGATCATAGAAATTTACGGGCCTGAATCGTCTGGTAAAACGACGCTGACGCTGCATGTGGTGGCCGAGGAGCAAAAGAAGGGCGGGATCTGCGCTTTCGTTGACGCCGAGCACGCACTTGACCCGCAATATGCCAAAAAGCTTGGTGTTAACCTAGATGAGCTGCTGATTTCACAGCCCGACACAGGCGAGCAGGCATTGGAAATCGTCGATACGCTTGTGCGCTCCGGGGCTGTGAGTCTGGTAGTCGTCGACTCAGTTGCAGCATTGACGCCCAAGTCAGAGCTTGAAGGTGATATGGGGGATTCAAACGTTGGTGTTCAGGCGCGTTTGATGAGCCAAGCCATGCGTAAGTTGACAGGCTCGATCAGCCGTTCGAATTGTATGGTGATTTTCATCAACCAAATCCGGATGAAAATTGGTGTTATGTTTGGCAGTCCCGAAACCACAACGGGCGGAAACGCGTTGAAATTCTATGCTTCAGTGCGCCTCGATATTCGTCGCATTGGTGCGGTAAAGGACCGAGACGAGGTTGTGGGTAATGCGACCCGGGTCAAAGTCGTGAAGAACAAAGTTGCGCCGCCCTTCAAGCAAGTTGAATTCGACATCATGTATGGCGAAGGCATTTCTAAGACGGGTGAGTTGATCGACCTTGGTGTGAAGGCTGGCGTCGTGGATAAAGCCGGCGCTTGGTTCTCTTATGGAGACGAGCGGATCGGACAGGGACGCGAGAACGCGAAAACCTTTTTGCGTGAGAATCCGGCCTTGGCGCTTGAAATTGAAGATAAAATTCGTGCGGCTCATGGATTGGAATTTGGTTTTGCAGGCGAAGAATCCTCGGGTGACGATGTCGTTGAAGCATAATTATTCAAAGCTATGGATGCCCGCTTGAAGTGAAGCGAAATAAGACGGGGTGCTGCAATCGCAGCACCCCTATTTTTATGTCAAGCCAAGCCCATGGACAGCGCCCCCCCTGAGGGCTAAATCGGACCCAACCACGGGCCGACCGAGAGATGATGATGACCAGCCTTAAAGATATCCGTTCAACCTTTACAGACTTCTTTGCTCGTAACGGGCACGAAGTGGTGGGTTCCTCACCATTGGTGCCGCGGAATGACCCGACGTTGATGTTTACCAATTCAGGCATGGTTCAGTTCAAAAACCTGTTTACCGGGGTGGAGACGCGCGATTACACCCGTGCAACGACCGCGCAGAAATGCGTGCGGGCAGGCGGTAAACACAACGACCTCGACAATGTCGGCTATACCGCGCGCCACCACACATTCTTTGAGATGCTCGGCAACTTTTCATTTGGCGACTACTTCAAAGAAGAGGCCATTCCCTTTGCATGGAATTTGCTGACCAAAGAGTTCGGCCTCGACGCCAAGCGCTTGTTGGTCACGGTGTACCACACCGATGACGAGGCCGCGAATATTTGGAAAAAGGTGGCGGGACTGTCGGATGATAAAATCATCCGAATTCCAACCAATGATAATTTCTGGATGATGGGCCCAACGGGGCCTTGCGGACCTTGCACCGAGATTTTCTATGATCACGGACCCTCTATTTGGGGCGGGCCGCCCGGCTCGCCGGAAGAAGACGGCGACAGATTTATCGAGATTTGGAACAACGTGTTCATGCAATATGAACAGTTTGAAGATGGCAGTCGACGTGAATTGAATGCCAAGTCGATCGATACCGGAATGGGACTCGAGCGTATTGGAGCCTTGTTGCAAGGCAAACATGACAACTATGACACGGACCTTATGCGTGCACTGATTGAAGCGTCAGCGCATGTGACCAGTGCAGACCCAGATGGCCCAGGCAAGATCCACCACCGGGTCATCGCGGATCACCTTCGCTCGACGTCCTTTTTGATTGCCGATGGTGTGATGCCTGCCAATGATGGGCGCGGCTATGTCTTGCGCCGCATTATGCGCCGCGCGATGCGCCACGCGCATATGCTGGGAGCCAAAGATCCTGTGATGCACCGCTTGGTGGGGGAGTTGGTGCGCCAAATGGGCGATGCATACCCGGAGTTGGTGCATGCGCGTGCGCTTATTGAAGAGACCTTGAAACAGGAAGAAACTCGTTTCAAGCAAACTCTTGATCGCGGGCTGCGGCTTCTGGATGAAGAGCTTGCTGATCTGCCTGAAGGCAGTGCGCTTCCCGGTCAAACGGCGTTTAAACTTTACGACACATTTGGTTTTCCTTTGGACCTTACGCAGGACGCGCTGCGCGAGAAGGGCCGGACCGTGGAGACTCAAGGGTTTGACTCTGCGATGGCTGAGCAAAAAGCCAAAGCGCGTGCAGCGTGGTCTGGTTCAGGAGAGGCCGCTGATGCAGCGATCTGGTTCGATTTGGCCGAGAAACACGGTGCAACGGACTTTTTGGGATATGATACAGAAAGTGCCGAAGGTCAGATACTTGCGATCGTAAAGGATGGAGTTTCCGTTACTCAGGCTTCTGTGGGCGATATCGTCACCGTTGTGCTTAACCAAACGCCGTTTTACGCGGAATCCGGCGGCCAGGTTGGCGATACGGGTATGATCCGATCAGATGAAAACGCGGCGCGTGTTTTTGATACCAAGAAAGTCGCGGGGCTGTTTTTACATCAGGTTGAGGTAATCTCCGGTGTGCTCGTGCCTGCTGTTGGAGCGGTTCTTGAAGTTGAGCATACACGGCGTGCATCGATCCGGTCCAATCACTCTGCGACGCACCTTTTGCATGAAGCCCTGCGTCGAGCGTTGGGGGATCATGTGGCACAGCGTGGATCGTTGAACGCCGCTGATCGTTTACGGTTTGATTTCAGCCATTCCAAGGCTCTTAGCCATGAAGAGCTGGCAACGGTTGAAGCGGAAGTGAACACTTTCATCCGCCAAAATGGTCCTGTCGAAACGCGGATCATGACCCCAGATGACGCCCGTGCCTTGGGCGCTCAGGCGCTGTTTGGTGAGAAATACGGTGATGAGGTCAGAGTTGTTTCCATGGGGACTTTGGGTGGCACAGGAAAAGGTGCAGATAAACAAACCTATAGTCTTGAGCTTTGCGGTGGTACTCATGTTCGGCGCACAGGTGATATCGGCGCGTTTGTGCTTTTGGGGGATAGCGCCTCTGCTGCGGGCGTTCGCCGGATTGAAGCGCTGACGGGCGGGGAAGCGTTAGCCTATCTGAAGGCGCAAGATGCGACTGTTACTGAAATCTCGACGCTCTTGAAAGCACAAGGGGCCGATTTGCCAGCTCGGGTCAAAGCACTCATGGACGAGCGTAGAGCGTTGCAAAACGAAGTCGCGCAATTACGTCGTGATATTGCGATGGGTGGAAATGGCGGTGCGATTGATGCGCGCGTAGTGTCAGGCGTCAAGTTTGTTGCTCAAGTTCTGTCTGGCGTATCGGGCAAAGATCTACCCGCGCTAATCGACTCGCATAAAGGGCAAATTGGATCAGGTGTGATTTTGCTCATTGCCGATACTGATGGAAAAGCCGCTGTGGCCGCTGGGGTTACAGCCGATTTGGTCGAGAAAATCTCGGCAGTATCCGTTTTGAGGGCTGCCGTTGCCGAACTGGGCGGTAAGGGCGGTGGCGGCCGCCCGGATATGGCACAGGGCGGTGGGGCGTCTATTGAAAATGCACAGGCTGCTATAAAGGCTGCCGAAACCGTATTGGGAGCTTAAACATGCCAGCTTTGTGGATTGCCCATGTCACAGTCACGGATGCGGACGCTTATGGGCGTTACGCGAAACTTGCCGGACCTGCCATTGCGGCACATGGTGGGGCTTTCGTCGCGCGCGGCGGCCGCTATGTGCAGCTTGAGGGCAAAGATCGCGCGCGAAATGTGGTTGCGCGCTTTCCATCATTGGAAGCTGCAGAGGCCTGCTATCGGAGTCCGGAGTATCAAGCTGCACTCGATCACGCGCGTGGTGCGTCTGAGCGGGACTTGGTGATTGTGGAAACCACTGAGTAAACAAAGTCTGTATTGTTAAGTGAAAAGGCCCCGGATCGCTCCGGGGCCTTTCTTTTAGAGGTCACGCGAGTGACGCTTGCGCTCGTGAATGTCGAGATAGCGTTTACGCAGACGGATTGCATTTGGCGTCACTTCGACCAACTCGTCGTCATTGATATAGGCGATGGCCTCTTCCAGTGACAAAACGATATGTGGCGTCAAGCGCACAGCTTCGTCGGTGCCGGATGCCCGCACGTTGGTGAGCTTTTTGCCTTTGAGCGGGTTTACATCCAGATCGTTATCGCGCGAATGCTCGCCGATGATCATGCCCGTGTAGACAGGTGCTTGCGGGCCAAGGAACATCTTGCCGCGCTCTTCGAGGTTCCACAGAGCATAGGCCACGGCTTCGCCCGATTCGAGAGAGATCAGCACGCCTTGGCGACGACCTTGGATCGGTCCTTTGTGTGGTGCCCAGCTGTGGAAGACCCGGTTCAATACCCCGGTCCCGCGCGTGTCAGTCAGGAATTCGCCGTGGTAACCAATTAGACCCCGCGATGGCACATGTGCTATGATGCGGGTCTTGCCGGCACCTCCGGGCTTCATTTCGGCCAAGTCACCTTTACGCGGACCCGTGATTTTCTCGATCACTGCGCCGGTGAACTCGTCATCCACGTCGATTGTTACTTCTTCGATGGGTTCAAGCGTTGTCCCATTTTCACCATCGCGGAAAAGCACGCGCGGACGAGAGATAGACAGTTCGAAACCTTCGCGGCGCATGTTTTCGATCAAAACGCCCATCTGCAATTCGCCGCGGCCTGAAACTTCGAAAGCTTCACCGCCGGGGGTGTCGGCAACCTTTATCGCGACGTTTGATTCGGCTTCACGCATCAGGCGTTCGCGGATAACGCGGCTTTGAACCTTTTTGCCATCCCGGCCTGCAAGAGGGCTGTCGTTGATCCCAAAAGTAACCGAAATGGTTGGTGGATCAATTGGTTGCGCTTCGAGTGGTTCTTCGACGGCGAGGGCGCAGATCGTATCTGATACGGTCGTTTTGGTCATGCCAGCCAAGGTAATGATGTCGCCGGCAATGGCTTCGTCGATTTCTTGCAGAGCTAAGCCGCGAAAGGCTTGAACCTTAGAAATCCGGAATTGCTCGATTTTTTGTCCAACCCGGCTGAGGGATTGCACTGTTGCGCCTGCTTTCAAGCGGCCAGACTCGACACGTCCTGTGAGAATACGGCCGATAAATGGATCGGAGCCAAGTGTGGTTGCGAGCATACGGAATGGCTCATCAACACGCTTCAACTGCTTGGGGGCAGGGACGTGGTTAACCACGAGGCTGAAGAGGGCGTTGAGGTCTTTGCGGGGACCATCGAGCTCTGCGTCGGCCCAGCCTGCACGACCAGAGGCATAAAGATGTGGGAAGTCGAGTTGATCTTCATTGGCGCCAAGCGCCACGAAGAGATCAAAGACTTCGTCCAAGGCACGATCTGGTTCGGCATCCGGCTTGTCGACTTTGTTCAGCACAACGATAGGCCGCAGGCCAAGCGCCAAGGCTTTTTGCGTTACGAATTTGGTCTGTGGCATCGGGCCTTCGGCCGCGTCAACCAGAAGGCAAACGCCGTCGACCATCGACAAGATCCGCTCAACTTCGCCGCCGAAATCGGCGTGACCGGGGGTGTCGACGATATTGATCCGGCAGCCCTTCCAGGTCACCGAGGTCGCTTTAGCCAGAATTGTGATCCCACGCTCGCGTTCGAGATCGTTCGAGTCCATGGCACGTTCTGCCACAGCTTGGTTTTCGCGGAATGACCCTGACTGTTTCAGCAATTCGTCAACGAGTGTCGTTTTGCCGTGGTCAACGTGCGCGATGATGGCGATATTTCGCAGGTCCATGTTCGTTCCTCTATGCGTCGCGCCCGCGCCTATACTGCAATGCGGCAAAAGGCCAGAGGCTACCGCATCCAGAGTGCCTTTACATTTGATGTAAGGGGGGTATGGCCCCAAGTTCGGCCCGTTTTGACCAATGTCGCCCCGGTGCCGAGTTTGAAACGATTGAGCCCATCGGCTCCTTTAGGGAGCACGCCAAGGTCTATCCAGTGGGCATCCCGGTTCGAGTAATATGTGATTGCGGCCCAAAGTAGTGCTTGATGAGCGCAGACGACCCGTCCTGCCGGGCTGTTCCAACCAATATGATAGCTGACCCCTCCCTCATGTTCGAGAAAGAGCATTCCAGCAAGCCGACGACCAGCGTCTTGCGCGGTAAAAAGGCGGCAGGCTTGAGGATTAGCTTGTGCATAGGCAAGCGTCATAGCGTGAGGCCATGCTCTGTATCGACGCTCCGCGCGCAAAAGTGCTTCTTCCCGTAAGAGCCAATGGTCTGAGTCTGGGGGGAAAGGGTCGTTCTGAATTTGAAGGTGACTGCGGTCTGCACGGGAAAGGCTATTGCGCCATTTGCCTGAAAGATCGGCTCGAATTCTCTCAATTGGTCGAAGCAAATCGAGTCTCGCTCGAGATTGCGCCGCAGACAGCACAAAATGCCCGGCTTCAGCAAATGCTGAGTCGTCTTCTGCTGTCGAGGCTGTGCTGATCCAAAGTCTGATGCCCGTCGTCGGCAGCCGTTTTGCGAGGTGTCGAAGGGCCATGACTTTCAGAAAATGTGGTGGGGCGCCACTCCAGGTTGGACCCATTGGAAGCCATGCCACTGTGCCCAATGCAGGAAAGTTGCGTAAAACGATCTGTGCCCGACCGAGCCGTTGCTCGTTTGCTCTTAGGCTCAAAGTGAGAGCATCGCGCCCCAATACTCCGAGTGCAGCCGCGTAGGCGGGACTGGCCTGTAAAGGGGGAGCATCTGGAGTGAAAAGTTGCGGTGATAAGTCCATCCGTGGGATGATCACCGCGAATAGCTAATTTTCAGTGAAATATGGCCGTCACTGAGCCGCAACTTAAAAAAAAGACCGCCCAAAGGAGGCGGCCTTTTGTTTGTCAGATAATCAGAACGGAATGTCGTCGTCGATATCTCGGCTGGGTCGACCGCCCGCGCCGCTACTTGCTCCTGAAGGAGCACCAGTATCGTAGCCACCGCCATAGTCGCCGCCGTAATCGCCACCATAGCCGCTGTTGCGATCGCCGCTGCCCGAGCCTCCACCTGCGTTACCACCGCCGCTGCCATCCCGGCTGTCGAGTAGGGTTAGTTCACCGCGGTATGGGCGCAAAACGACTTCAGTCGTGTAGCGCTCTTGGCCCGATTGATCCTGCCATTTGCGGGTTTCTAAAGCGCCCTCGATATAGATCTTGGAGCCTTTCCGCAGATACTGCTCTGCGAGTTTTACCAAAGGCTCAGAGAAAATAGCCACTGAATGCCATTCAGTCTTCTCCTTGCGCTCGCCAGAAGCCCGATCGCGCCAAGTTTCGGACGTAGCGATTCGCAGGTTGCATACTTTGCCGCCGTTCTGGAAAGAGCGCACTTCCGGGTCGCGCCCAAGATTGCCAATCAAGATAACTTTGTTGACCGAGCCTGCCATGTCGTTTCTCCAGTAGAGTCTGTTGACCGTCCTTACATCACCCCTGAGCAATGAAGAAAAGATAAACTTGGCCATAAATTGTCAGGCTTTTGCCTAAACCTTCGGTCTAGGGCACAGTTTTAGACCCGGGTTCAATGGCTCGGCTGAAACTCGAAGAGCAAATAGATGGGGCAGAGCGATATTGGATTGCTCGTCTAGCCAAAGGAAAAACCATGAAGACGCTCCTCACAACGGCCCTCTTGTCACTCACTCTCGTTGCAGCGCCTGTGCTCGCATCAAGCTCCAGTGCTGCGCTTGATGATGCCAAGCGCGTAGAAATTACTGAAAAACTGAAATCCGAAGGATATGACGTTCGCAAGATCGATGTCGAAGACGGTCAAATCGAAGTTTATGCGTTGAAAGATGGCAAGAAGGTCGAGCTTTATCTTGCTCCGGATCTATCGGTTTCGCGGATCAAGACTGCAGATTGAGTGCCAAATGAGGGGGCGTCGCAGGACGCTCCCTCCTTATTTCGGAGATCGAACATGAAAACTGTTAAAGTTTGGGACCCTTTGGTGCGCTTGTTCCATTGGTCGCTTGTGAGCGCTTTTGCCGCCAATGCCCTTTTGACCGATGATGAAAGCAAGCTGCATCAATGGGTAGGCTATGCGGTCATTGGTCTGGTCGCTTTTAGGATTTTATGGGGTCTGATTGGCACACGCCACGCTCGTTTCTCAGATTTTTTGCCCAGCATTTCCGGAGTGATGGCGCAACTCTCAGATATGGCACATCAACGCCCGCATGCGCGCTTGGGTCACACACCGCTGGGAGCATTGATGATTTACAATCTGTTGCTGACCATGATCGGCTTGGGGCTTACCGGGTGGATGATGACGACGAATGCCTTTTGGGGCGTAGATTGGGTTGAGGAGCTGCATGAAACCTTGGTAACTTGGGCATGGCTCTCGGTCGCTGCACATGTGGCAGGCGTGGTCTTCGAAAGTGTCACAAGTGGCGTGAACTTGGTTGGTGCGATGATCTCAGGTCGCAAGATATTGCCAGATGAGAAGGAAACCACCCAGTGACGCGTCCTCCCACAGAGATGAAGCGCTCCCAATTGCCAGTGGCACTTGCGGGTCTGATTGTAGCGCAACTGGCATGTGCGGTGTTTTTTCTATCGGACGCGCTGCGCGATCTGACCGACATCGGCTTGAGTAGTATTGATTTTCATCTGTGGGTGGAAAGCATTGCTGCGCTTGTGCTGATCTCTGGGGTTGTCGTGGAGTGGCAAGTTTTGATGTCATTGCTGCGTCGTCAAGACCGTATGCAGCGCGGTTTGGGTATCGCTGCGGGGGCGTTGGGAGACGTAATTGAAGGGTATTTCCAACATTGGAGTTTGACACCAGCCGAAGAAGATGTGGCGATGTTCACAATCAAGGGCGCCCCAATAGCCGAAATCGCGCGACTTCGAAATAGCGCGGAAGGAACCGTTAAAGCGCATCTTAACGCTATTTATCGCAAAGCTGGCGTGTCTGGACGAACTGAATTGGTGAGCCTCTTGATAGAGGATTTGATGAGCGCACCTTTGCTCACCCAATCGCCCCCCCAAAGCTAGGGGTGGCGTCGCATGCAATCGAAGGTATAAATTACCTCAAGTTGAGGCGGGACGGGGCAATAGAGCGATGACCAATCGGGTCGTGACGTGTTTTATCGTGATTTTGGGATTGGGCAGTCCGCTTCATGCCGATGTCTTGTCTTCTAAATCGCGCAACAAGCTCTTCAATTCGCAGCTTAAGGTTCTCGATACACGCGCGTCCAGTCAGTATAATGCGTCGGTCCGACTAAAACCACCTTCGGTCAAGACACCCACGAAATGGGGTGATGATGCCGATGGGAGCGTAAAGGCTTTTCGCGGCCAGTATCGCGGTCCCTATCTATCCATGGCGAAAACAGCGGCCCGGCGGCATGGGGTGCCTGAGGATTTGTTCTTGCGGTTGGTCCAACAGGAGTCGGGCTTCAATGCTTCTGCGCGCAGCCATAAAGGGGCAATTGGTTTGGCACAACTGATGCCCGGGACTGCGGCGATCCTTGGTGTGGATCCGCATGACCCCTATGAGAATTTGGAAGGCGGAGCGCGCTACTTGATGCAGCAGTACCGCAAATTCGGGTCGTGGCGCTTGGCGCTTGCAGCATATAATGCTGGACCAGGTGCCGTGGAGAAGCACGGTGGTGTGCCTCCATACCAAGAGACCCGCAATTATGTGCGGGTCATTTGGGGCAGCTAGGCTCTAGAGCGGTTTGATCTTCAGCTTGGCGATCCTATTGTCTTTGCGTGCAGTCACTTCAAAGCGAAAGCCGTGGAAGCTAAAGACCTGACCCACAGTTGGGATCATTTGTGCCTCATGAATGACCAGCCCTGCTACAGTATTGGCTTCATCGTCGGGTAAGGTCCAATCGAGCGCGCGATTGAGGTCGCGTATCGTCATGGCTCCTTCGATAGAATAAGCGCCGTCTTCGCTAGGCTTGAGTGCTGCTTCCCCTGCAGGGTCGAATTCGTCGGTGATCTCGCCGACGATCTCTTCCAAGATATCTTCGAGCGTGATCAGGCCTTCAAGGCTGCCATATTCATCCACTACCAGCGCAAAATGGGTTCTACGGCGCAAAAATTGCCGCATCTGCTCATCAAGCGTGGTCGTGTCGGGGATGAAATAGGGCTTCATCGCCACGTCAAGAATGTTGAAGTCGGAAATGCCGTTACTGGCAGGTGCCGCTCCGAACATGAGCTTGTGCATCCCGCGTAAGACGTCTTTGGCATGAGCCACGCCTACGATATTGTCCGGATCATCTTTCCAGATTGGTAAACGGGTGTGTGGGCTTTGCAAAATTTCTGCGAGAAGGGTCTCGGGGGGCGTGTCGGCATTTAGCATACGAATTTCAGAGCGGTGGCGCATGATTTCTTCCACCGTCCGTTCGGCCAAATCGAGCGCGCCTAGAATACGATCGCGGTCTTCTTTTTCGACAAGTCCCTCAGATTGTCCAAGCGAGAGTGCTCCAGCGATCTCGTCGCGCACTGCAAGGATGTTGCCTTCTGGGTCCACATTCACGCCAAAGACAGCGAGGACCAAGCGCACAAACCATCGTACCGCCGTCACGACAGGTGCGAAAACTGTTACAATGACCTTGATCGGTCCGGACACCATTGCCGCTGCCCGTTCGGCATTGGTAATTGCATATGTCTTTGGCAAGACCTCGGCAAAGATCAGCACCAGCGCGGTCATCATCAAAGTGGCCAAGGCAACGCCGGATTCACCGAAGAGCCTTGTGAAAAGCGAGGTTGCCAAAGCTGCTGACAAAATATTGACAATGTTATTGCCCAAAAGAACAGAGCCGATGAGCCGCTCGTTGTCTTCGGTAATCAGAAGTGCGCGTTCTGCGCCCCGCGAGCCTTTCTCGGCCTGCGCCTTCAATTTTCCGCGGGATGACGCGGTTAACGCGGTTTCGGAACCAGAAAAAAACGCTGACAGAACCAGCAACACGACAATCGCTGCAGCGGTCGTCCAGAAGGTTGCATCGAGCATTGGTATGAGTTCTTCCATTCCCTTGGTCCCCAGATAAGGTGCCTTCAGGTTATGTGCAGCGCGCGCTCAAGGTTCAAGGGCTGCGATGCGTTTGTTGGAGGGATCAATGATGCATGTTGCGGATTGGGGTCAAATCACCGGCGACCTCTTGGTGTTTGGCGGAGCCTATTCCAATCTGGCGGCCCTCCACGCGGTTTTGGCTCTGCGCGGTCAGTCTAGAGTGATCAACACTGGTGATCTGGTCGCGTATTGCGCCCAAGCCGCCGAAACGGTCGCATGTGCGCGACGCGCGGGTCTGTTGAGTATTGCGGGCAATGTTGAACGGCAGCTGGGTGACAATGCCTTGGATTGTGGATGTGGTTTTGCGGATGGCAGTGCTTGCGATTTGCTTTCCGCTGCATGGTATGGGTTTGCCAATCTGGCTATTGGATCAGAAGAGCGCGCATGGATGTCGGGCCTCCCGGATGCAGCGGTGTTTCATTGGAACGGGCGGCGTGTGGCGGTGATCCACGGTGGTGTCACTGATCCAGTGCGTTTCTTGTGGCCCTCAACAGAGGCTGCGGTTTTTGAGGAGGAGCTTGCGGCTCTGTTACAAGTGGCGGGGCCCATCGATGTGGTACTTTCTGGTCATTCTGGTGTGGCTTTCCACCGCCGCATAAAGGACGTGGATTGGATCAATGCAGGTGTAATTGGCATGCCTCCGAACGATGGCCGCGTTGATACGCGTTATGCACGCGTTACACAGCAAGGCGTGATCTTTGAACGGTTGGTTTATGATGTCACGCTTACCGTTGACGCGATGAAAGCCGCTGGATTGACTCAAGGATATCACAAGGCGTTACAGACTGGGTATTGGCCCTCTGAGGATGTCCTTCCTCCAGCTCTCCGGCGCGTGCCTTTGGTACCTAGTTTTTCGCCAAAGGGTGGTGGTTGAGAACCAAGTCTCGCATTCTTTCTTCTAGGACGTGCGTATAAATCTCGGTTGTTGCGACATCGGCATGGCCCAGAAGCGTTTGGATCACCCGCAAATCAGCCCCATTCTCCAACAAATGCGTTGCAAAGGCGTGGCGCAATCGATGTGGGGTTACTTTGTCAGGTGAGATCCCTGCTGAAATGGCCAAGTCTTTGAGAGCCAGATAAAATCCCTCTCGCGTTAGATGCCCCAACTTTCCGCGCGATGCGAAAAGGTAGCGATTTCCGACCTGCTTTTCCCTGCGTAGGATGTCTTCTTGCGCTTTTCGATGCGACGCCCAAAGCGCCAAAGCATCTCTTGCGGGAGGTGACAAAGGCACCATCCGCTCCTTTCCGCCTTTCCCTTTGACCAACAACATTCTTGGATCGCCGTCTGCGGAATTTAGCGGCAGGGTTACCAATTCGGTTACCCGCATGCCTGTCGCGTAGAGCAACTCCATTAAACAGGTCATTCGAAGTCGCTCTATTTGTCCTTTCCCATGGAGGCGCGCCGCCTCTAGCAAACGGTCGACCTCAGCGATTGATAGTATCTTGGGAAGTTTTCGCGTGCTTCCCGGACCGCCAATCCGCAGTGCCGGGTTTTCGGTGCGCCAACCTTCATCAAAGGCAAAACGGTAAAACGACTTTATCGAGGACAAGCGCCGTGCACGTGTAGATTTCGATAGGCCCTTTGCTTCGGTTGAAATCAGATAACTCTCTATCTCGTCTTGAGTGGCTTCCAGTAGCGGCCGTTTTCGCGCTGCGAGCCAAGCGTGAAAACTCTTTAAATCGCGACCATAGGCCAAAAGTGTGTTGCGCGCGGCGCCATCCTCTGCCGAACTTGCTTCAAGAAATATGGAGATACGAGATATATCAGACATTTACAGGCCTCGCCGCAAAAGCCGAACTTCCAAGGCACCGCGCCGGGCTGTTTCCTCGAGCCCCAGCGCACGGAATGCGGACAAGGCCCCCGTCAACGCAACTGGTTCCCCCGCTGCCCCCGTTTGAAAGAGAAGCATTGTGGCCAAAATTGCTTCGCCGAGTTTGCCCTCGGCAGCCAAGGAAGCAATATCCGCAGGCATTGGTGTGTCTGCGGAAAAACCCAACGCAATCGCGGCAGCTATTTCATCGCCTTGGGGCGGCATCAAAGGTGCGCCTTTTGCAAGCTCTGTGTCAAACGCCCGGCTGGGATAAAGCGGCCCTATATTATGTGCGGCCGTTTCATAGAGCGGTGACAGAAGTGCGATCCGATAGGCTAAGTCTCCAGCATCAGTATTTGCAGCCAAGCGAGACAAGACCTCACCATAGGCCCGCGCAAAAGCATCTTCTAGCCGCGCTGCTTCTATGGAGGCCCAGGCGCGGGGCAGGGTGGTCGCCATCGATCCCGCGTCACCCGCTTGCACGGCTTCATCAAAGCGCTGCATGGCTGCAACACGGTCCCAAACTCCGCCAGAAGCCGCTGGTCGGCGCTGCGTGTAAAGGTCGATCAAACGGTTTTCCGACAATGCCCCTGTACGCGCCAGCCGCTCCGCGGCCTCGATTTGTGCTTTCCACCCTGCAGTGTCACGCATATCAGCCACAGCAAAGGCGCGCGGCAAAGTTTGCGTGCTCATCGGCTCGCCCACGGCTTCATAAAGGCGAAAGACCAAGGGGGAAGGCCGTACGGGTGCGATTGGCAGCGCTTCCCCTTCAAACTCTTCTGGATCGAGGAAGTGCTGCAAGAGGGCTACTTCGCCTCGTCCCAAAATCCCTAGACTACGCGCCGTGTCAAATGTGAGAGCCGCAGTCTTCCAATCTCCACTGCGTGCCGTACAATAAACGCGCGCGGCATAATTTGCTGAAAGCGCGGGCTTTGCGGTCAAGGCAGAACAGGCCTTGTCTTCGTCTCCCGTCAAGAGCGTGGCATCAAACCAAAGTTGAAAAAGCGCGGCGGATTGTGTTGCAACCGGATCAAGAAGTGCCTGCGCGGGCTCAACCCCACCAAGCGCGATCAATGCATTTACGCGCGCTTGCAGGAATGCCGCGTCTTGCCCTGCATCAAATGGTGGCTCGGCCTCAGCCAAGAGCAATGTGTAAAGGAGCGATTGCATCGCTGGGTGTGGATCGACCTTTTGTGCCGTTACCAATCGCACAAGGTCGGCTGCGTGGCTGGTGCGCCATATCGAAAGAGGCAAGCCAGTGATTCTGGGCGCCAAGAGGCCAATTGCATCTACCACAGGCTCGCCCAAGGATGTCACTGCGATATTCGGCGTTTCCACCTTCATAGCGACGGGCGATTCCGACCTTTTTGCATTCGTCGATGGAGCTATCGTCGTTGCAGAGAGAGGGGGTGTGGATTTCACCACGGGCACCGGGGCAGGGCGCTTTAACCAATCGATCGCAGAAAGAGGCGCTTCAGCGGAAACAGGGCTGCTTAACGCCCCCCAAACCGCCAAAACCACTCCGATCTTATTGGCCATCCAAAATCACTTTCTGTCGAACCTCCGTCGTTGGGGCCGAAAAATCAGCGCCAAGGTAAGGACCAACATAGGCATATGCGACGAGGGCAAGGAACGCGAAAACCCCAAGAATAAAGAGCCACTTGAAGATCCATTTAAACATCTTGTCTGCCTGCCGCCTGTTTTTGGTGCGCCTCTGTGCCACTTTATAACTGGCCTTTCCAGTAAGTTCACGTCATTCATCCGCCACCGGCGAAAATCGGCATTAATGGGCCGAAAGGGACAATTCGGCGTATGGCGTGGAATGTGAAGAAAACAATCGTGCTCGTTGGCATGATGGGAGCGGGAAAATCCGCAGTCGGCAAGGCGCTCGCGGCGCGCCTCGGTGTCGGCTTTCTTGATAGCGATGCCGAAATTGAACGCGCTGCAGCTATGACAATTCCGGAAATTTTTGAGCGCGATGGCGAGCCTTTCTTTCGTGCTCGTGAAGCGCAGGTGATCGAGCGGCTTCTGGCCTCGCATCAAGGAATTCTTTCGACGGGGGGCGGTGCGTTTATGTCAGCGGAGACGCGGCAGACCGTGACGCGTCTGGGGGTTTCGGTGTGGTTGAACGCGCCCCTCGAGACTTTGTGGAACAGGGTGCGACATAAGGAAACCCGTCCATTGTTGAAAACGCCCGATCCCAAAGGCACGCTCACGACGATTTATGAAAAGCGCACACCTATTTATGCGTTGGCCGATGTTTCTGTGACTGTACAAGGACGCTGGTCGGTCGAAGACACAACATCGGCTGTAATTGCGGCGCTCAAATCCCGGCCGGATGTCATGGAGGAAATCTGATGGAAACCGTTCACGTGGCTCTCGAGGGGCGTGCTTATGATGTTGTGATCGGGCAGGGGCTTTTGGCGCAGGCAAGCGACTATCTCCGCCCCTTGCTCAAGCGCGCCCGTGTTGCCATCGTTACCGATGAGACTGTCGCGGCGCATCATTTGACCACGCTTCAATCAAGCTTTGATGCTGATGGCATTGCATACTGCACGCTCATACTGCCAGCAGGTGAGACCACAAAGGGCTGGCCGGAATTTGCGCGCACTGTGGAATGGCTCGTGGAGGAGAGGATTGAGCGTAGGGATATTGTCATCGCCTTGGGCGGTGGTGTGATTGGTGATCTTGTTGGCTTCGCCGCGGCCGTGCTGCGCCGTGGCGTGCGTTTTGTGCAAATTCCCACGACGCTTTTGGCTCAGGTTGATAGTTCGGTGGGTGGGAAAACAGGTATCAATTCTCGCCATGGAAAAAACTTGATCGGTGCTTTCCATCAACCCTCTTTAGTACTGGCGGATATCGACACTCTCACGACTCTTCCGCGCCGCGATCTCTTGGCGGGTTATGGAGAGGTCGTAAAATACGGGCTCCTGGGAGATCTGGCATTTTTCAGCTGGCTCGAAAGCAATACCGCTGCAATCCTTAACCGCGAGCCATCTGCGCTCCTTTATGCGGTGCGTCGGTCAGTTGAGATGAAGGCGGAGATTGTGGTGCGCGATGAAACCGAGCAAGGAGATCGCGCCCTTCTGAACTTAGGCCATACTTTTTGTCACGCGCTGGAGGCGGCAACTGGCTATTCCGCTCGTCTCTTGCATGGCGAAGGCGTGGCGATTGGCTGTGCCTTGGCGTTTTCCGTTTCAGCAAAATTAGGGCTTTGCTCGCAAGAGGATCCGTCCCGCGTCGATGCTCACTTGATTGAGATGGGCATGAAACGCCGTCTTGCCGATATTCAAGGGGACCTGCCAGATGCGGATGCTTTGCTTGATCTCATGGCGCAGGACAAAAAGGTTCAAGATGGCAAACTGACTTTCATTATGGCGCATGGGATTGGGCAAGCGTTCGTCACCCAAGACGTGCCTCGCGATGTCGTCCATGCGGTGCTTGTAGAAGCCTTGGCTGAAATGGCTTGAATTCGATTTAGAAGAACGCACGGCAGAGCGAAATACTACTCTCTATATCTAACATGAAAACAGCTTTGACTTGCCGTCATCGTGTCAGCTGCGCCACTGGCAAAATTGGAACCAACCGCCGCAAAATCCCGGCAGCGAAATTTTAGCGTGCCTTGCTCAATAGCCTTAAAGCTCTCGTTGTGGGTCTATGGCAAAGCGATGGAGAGGATTGTCTTTACACCAATCCGGCTCCAAACACAGTGTGGCCCCATCTTGATGAGACGTTGTGCTCTGTTCACGGTGCCTTTCATCCACGGGATGTTCGATGAGTAGTGATGAGGCGGGACTAGAAGCTAGTTGAGCGATCGAGGCTACCTTGGACCTGGCCGCGTTTGAACGCTCGAGCTGGAAATCCTTCAAGGCACTCAGGCTTAGATGGGGGGATCTCTTCGTCTAGGGGCTTGCTGGTAATGATCTTAACAAAATTGGCAGCAGAACGGCCGCATACCGCGCTGAGTTTCACGATCTCTTATATATCAGCAAAGGCGCGCAGGAAATTTCGTCAAAAACTCACTGATTCAGCCCACGCGCCACCTCAAGGCGAATGATGGACCCGGCGCCATTCCAAGATTTTTTCTTTGATTTGAGCATATTGGCTCAAAAATCTCCAATTTTTGAGTGCTAAGAAATATCTGTGAAAGTTTTGCAAAATGGGGGTTGCGGTCCTCCGATTCTATCCGTAAACAGCCCCTCACCGGACGCGCTGATGTGCAGGCGGTGCGGCGGACGGGACGGACGGG
>OCVQ010000587.1_pt1 | contig 33393 bp, 38 predicted proteins | sample 1539061 | NCBI WGS metagenome assembly OCVQ01 (sample SAMEA3355526, study PRJEB22509) | marine metagenome | biome: marine; feature: river plume; material: water | place: USA | collected 2010-08-08 | depth 0.5 m | reverse complement strand
AAGCCTTACTTCCCTAACTGCTCGCATTACAGCACTAGAGGCAGTAGATGTGACCCTTGATTCTCGTCTAGATGACCTAGAAGAAGACATCGACGGTGGAACTCCATAATGACAGATGAAACACAGCCAAGCGTAAGGGTTACGCTCCAGACTATTTATGACAAGCAGCTCGACAACGAGAAGCTTCTAGTAAGGACGCTGGAACGCCTTGATGGCTTGGCTGATGTTCCTGATCGACTACGCATGGTAGAAAATAAGCAGGCGGAGGCTGCCTGGGTCCCAAAAGTAGTAATGGCTTCACTCACCGCTGGCATAGCGGGATTGGGTACGGCACTTTTCGGATTGGTGATTAGATAATGGCAACATTTAGATTTCCGTTCCCTGATTCTGCAATCACAGGCCACTTTGGCAAGATTCGCACAATCAGAGGCAAGAAGACAAACCCACACCGTGGGACAGACTGGGGCGTCAAGCGTGGCACTCCAATCCCTGCCGTAAGCAGCGGAACTGTCAAGCTGGTTCAGTACAGCAAGGTACTTGGCTGGGTTTTGGTTCAGACTGTAATGGGCAAGGACAAGAAGGTCCGTTATGTCGGATATTGCCACATGGACACCAAGCCAACCCTAAAAGTCGGTGCAAAGCTCAAGGTTGGGCAAACTATCGGAAAAATCGGGTCAACTGGGATGTCAACGGGCCCTCATTTGCACGGTACCCTCTCAGACAGCCTCAAAGGCGTTTTCTACGGCACTGTGCTCGATCTGTACAAATACCTATCAGAGAACGTTGAAAAGCCCTCAGAATCGCTCTCAGAGCCTAAAAAAATTGAAAAAGCCTCAAAAATCGTGTATGCATGTCCACACTGCAAGAAGGAGCTCAAGTGAACATCAAATCAATCAGTAAGCGCACAGTTGCTTACGTAGTACTAAAGGTTTCCGCTACTCTCGGTGGTGGATTCGTAGTTGGCGTCGAGGTATGGCAAGCAGCTGCAGTTGCAGCTTTTGTTGGTATCATGGAAGTAGCAGAAGAGATCAGTCGTGCTTACGTCACTGACGGCAATGTCTCAGATGCAGATGTAGATGAAATTTTCGGTGGCTTCCTAGCCGACGAAGACCCAGAACTAGGAGCATAACAATGGCGCAGTACAACAGCAAAGACAAGAATAAAGCAATTCTTGCAAAGCTTGAAGCAAAAGCTGCTCGGAATAAAGAGTACAAAAATAGCTTCGAGTACAAAAATGAAATAAAGAGAATTCGAGAGTCTAAGCCTAGTATTGGGAAAGAGCGATCTAAGGATTCTACTAAGACTTCAACATGGGAACGAATGGATCAAAGCGACCGTGCGAAGATGACTGAGCTAGGCAACAAGGGTGGCAAATTTGCAAACCTTTCTGCTGGTGAACAACGGACAGGGAGCAGGGCCAAGAAAGCTGCTCTTAGAAAGATGATGAAGAAATAATGCCAATGGTAAACGGTAAAAAGTACCCATACACCGCTGCGGGTAAGGCAGCTGCCAAGAAGGCAGCCATGAAGTCTAAGAACAACCCTGCAGATGAGCCATACATCGACGAGAGCGGTATTCGTCGCAAGAAGATGGATTGGCAGCAGTGGGATAGCTCACAGGCTAAGCGTAGAAGCACTGAAGCTCGTAAGGGCGTTTCTGCAAAGAAGAGTGCTCAGCGTACAGCTCTAAAGAAGTGGATGGAGCAGTTCAAGAGAACTGGAAAGATCCCAGCAAGCCCAACTAACTAACATGGCAAGTGAAGCTTGGCAGCGCAAAGAAGGTAAAAATCCTTCTGGTGGGCTAAATGAAAAAGGCCGTCGCAGCTATGAGCGTGCAAACCCTGGATCTAATTTAAAGGCCCCTGTTAAGTCAGGGAACAATCCTCGCAGGTCTTCTTTTCTAGCCCGCATGGGCAACATGCCTGGTCCTGAGCGGAAGCCCAACGGTGAGCCCACTCGACTATTAAAATCACTCCAAGCATGGGGTGCGTCTTCTAAGGCAGATGCTAAGAAGAAGGCTGTTCAGATTCAGCGTTCTCGGAAGCGCTCCTAGCAGCATCCATAGCCACCTGTACGTGAGCCAATCCTTCTAGGATTAGGTCCTCAGTCTTGCAAGGGAATGGCACTTCACAGTTAATGCAATTGCCTGGGTCGTCCTCGTCTTCTGGACGCTCTGGTCCGTGAAGCTGGTATACGCTGTCAAGCGTCCCAAATACGATTGCTAGTACGTCGTCGAATGTTGCGTTCTTACTCATTATTGTCCCGCTAGTCTCTTAATTATTTCGTTCTGATCCATCTTCCATTTGTACTGTGTAGATGGAGTGTTGTAATCAGTCACCCTCTGTCCTAATAGAAGGTTAGCCCAAAGTCTAGCATCTCTTTCTGCCTTTTCTTGTGGGTTTTGATATGGATCTGGATCTTGTCCAAAACCGCTCACCTTAGACAATGTGTTAATAACACCAATCTGCCCAAGCAAGTACTCAGCTGGCCCAGGAAGATCTCCGCCAGGGCCCAGCCTGCTCTGTGCGCTTGACTCGATTAGAGTCTTAATCACAGGGTTTAGGTTGCTACCAAAGAGGTCTTGTGATCCAGCAATCACTGAGTCAAGTGGACTTTGCCCAGGCTGCAAGGTGAATGGCTTAACTACTTGGCCAACAACATCGATAGGCTGGACAGCTGGCTGGATGCCGATTACGTCACCAAAAACTCCGCCAAATGGCGATCTAGCCTGTGGCCCCCAGAGCTGCCCTGTGTGCCAGCTGGCGTAAACACCATTGGGATCCCATGGATCACCGAATGACTCTGGGTTTAGACCGTTGTACTCAGCAAACGCATACTGCACCTTGCTTGGCATTGTGGCAACGCCAGGAATTTCCATGGAGGTGGCCACGATCTTTGTAAGCGCAACTCTCTGCCATACATAGAAGTACACACCCCTACGCAAGTACTTACGTTCAAAGCCAGATAGGTTGGACACTGTTGGGTGCCATTCCAGCACACGTGCTGCAGCAATGTCAGCTGCCTCATCTAGCGACTTAGCGCCCTTGACTGTCCTTAGCTCGTGAACAAAGTGTGACATGCGGAAAAGGTTGTCACGAGCGGCGGCTGCAGGGGATAGCTTAGCGATAGCATTCTGGAACTTGGCGTGTAGACCCTTTGCAAGAGGCTGCTCGCCAAGCAACAAGTCTTCAATACCAGGGTTGATTCCTGCTAGCAAGACGCCTCTTCTGTCTGCCAGCTGCGCTGCAGTTTCGTCATCAATCAGTGAGCGCTTGTCTCCCTTGATCCACCATACGTTATCAAATTCTGTTTCCTTAACCCTCATGCCCTTTGGAGCACTTTGAGCGGCATAACGCTTTAGTGCACCCTCAATGCCTTCCTTGAAATCTGCTGGGTTACGCTGGGCTAGGATTCGAGTGGCTGGTCCATAAGCTGAGTAATGTACACCAGCCATGGTGTTCATGGCCGCTTCACCGACAACTGTCGTCATCCAGTGGCCAGGGCGAAGTACGGTGTTGCTTGCCTTCATCACTGAAACAATGCGGTCAGAAACCTGTACCAAGTTGTTTATGGCATTTCCATCAAAGTTAGTGTCGTAGGTCATCTGGCTGGCAAAGTACCTGAACTTCGGAACTAGCTCTTTAGGGAAGTAGGCGTCGACGCCAATTAGCTTACCTAGCTCGTCTTCAGGGTCAAGCTTGACCCAGTCGGCAATGTTTTCACCTGTTGCTTTTAGCTCAGGAAGGCTCTTACCAAAGTTCGAGTACAGGCTGCTTCCGATTGACACCTGTGCTGCTGCTCTGTGTACTGCAATGTTTACAGCGTTTAGGAACTCTAGCGGAGATCTTTCTGGCATGTCATCAATGTTGACCCTGGTCCAGAACCCATCCAGGTCAGCAACCTTGACGCCGTCTACCTCACCAAATGCCTTTAGGCCAACCTTGGCAAGGTGCTTGTTTAGCTCATCTGCCAGTACGCCAGTTCTAGCGGCAGCACCATATAGGTTATCGTCACCAAACAATGTCTTAACTGCCATGTCAAGCAAGTCAAGCATTTCTTCGTTAACAGCTTTTCCTGTTGCTACTACAAATTCTGCAAGACTTGGAACTTCGTCAGCAAGCTCACGGGCTGCCTTTGCCTCAGCATAGTAGCTCTGCAAAGTGGAGAATGCGTCGCGTAGCTCATCTTCTTGACCCTTGTAGCGCTTTCCAAACTCAACAAGCACACGAGAAAAATTGTGTGAGTTTGAGATCGAGCTTTGTTCGGCCCTCTGAAGTACTGCCTTAAGCTCCTGAGTCATTTTCCAGCGACCGCTCATTGACCTACCAAGGTTTTCAATGACGCTTGTTGATGCCGCTAGTTCTGTGTTAACTACCTCTGCCTTTATAGCATCTTCGATGATCGGAGCATTGTCAGAAACGTGGTCAACAAGAGCTGGCGAGTCCTCGGCTACCTTGACGGCAATCGAAGCGCTCTCTTCAAAGTTCTTTTTCTTCTGTACGTTTCTAGCGTTCTTGGCAGCGGGGGCTGTCTTCTTGCCTGCCTTAGCAGCTGTTGCCGCAGCCTCATCCATGGCACGTGCTGTAGATAGCCTCTGAGAAAGCTCTCGCTTTAGCGCTGGCATTCCATCAGATGCACTAGCGCTACCCGCGACGCGCTTTAGGCGGGCATTGAGTAGCACTGAGGCGTGAAGGTCTGATGTGAACTTGGCAAGCTCTGGATCGTGGAATGCTCCAGTGCCTAGCTGATCTAGAAGATTGTCAAAGTCCTTCATTAGGCCACCAAAAAAGTCCGAAGCCTCGTTCTTTAGGAACAGGTTCGCGCTCTCTGCAGTGATTTTTGCGGCACGGTACTTGGCCAAGTACTTAAGTATTCCAAGCATTAGCTTTGAGGTTTGCTCGTAGGTTCGTCCAGCATCCTTGGAACCAGCGACAACTTTTCGCTCTTTGTCTAGCCTTGCTAGAGAATCGTAGTTTTCTGACAAGAATTCAATTAGGTCGTCAGACGCCTTCTGAATGCTAGTTGCCTGTGCGCCGCCTAAGGCATTTGCTGCTCTGACCTGGAATGAAGGGGTGAACAGGTTGTCAACGAGCATCCCTGCGCCACCGTCGACTGGCTTTTTGTAGACGTTAGACAATGCGAACATTACTTCGTCGTATTCAGCGGAGCCCTTTGCCACATCTTTTCCACTTGATTTGAAGTTCTTTACTACAAGCCATGCTGCTTCAATGGCATTAGGTGGGAAGTTCCCTAGCCCATACCCCTTACCGCCCTCACCCCTGATCTTACGCAATTCCCAAAGCAAGTCAGATCGGCCTGCGTCGCTGAGGGCATTTGCAATGTCTATGTAAGTTATGTTTGACCTAAGGCTTACAGTACCCTCTGGAAGCGTAGCTCCAGTTCTGAGCTCACCTTTTCGCCTAAGGGTGAATGCGTAGTTCTCAGTTGAGGTGACTGGCAATCCCAGTGTTCTTGCAAGCTCCTCAACAAGGCCAATAATTCTATTTTCTCTAGCTAAAATCTGCTCAGGAGTTCCGCCAGTCTTGTAGGTGGCTTTAGACCTCGTCGTTCTTGTATATAGGCTAAACCTAGACTCAGAGGACAGTTCTCCTACCTTAAAGGCACCAGTCATCAATAGAGCCTCTGGGTCCTCCGAGATGACAGTCCAGTCTTCGTCGATCGCCTTCTGCAAAAGCGTGTCAATGCTTTCGCCTCGCTTGGCGGCAATAGCGCCGACTACTCTAAGAAGGTCAGTAAGCACGGTATCTCTAAATAGCTCTTGAACGTCACGGGCAGCTTGTCGCCCGCCAAGGCTTTGGATGCTTGCCTGTAATCTCGCAGCTGCTGCCTCTCTGTAGGCAACAGCGCTTTGGGCTGCATTTGTAGAATTTGCTACATCGGTAGCTGGGTCAAGCCCAGCTATGAGTTCGTCCACTAGCTTGGTTGCAGCCTCTACTATTTGCTCAGGCTCCACGATAGGTGCAAGATCCGCTGCGGCAGCAGCACCATTAACATCGCCAGTGGCCTCTACTGCAGTTTCAAGCTTCAGTACACCCTTGGTCGGTAACAGCAAATATTCTCTAGCCTGAGCCCTAATTACCTCTAGGTTGTCGCCCTTTTGAAGCAATGCGCTAATGGCGTCAGCATGCTTAGAGATGATCTCACGTGCAGCATCGGAATTGCTGACAGGGACACCAAGAACCTTTGTTAGGGTCGCTAGCTGCGGCGTAGAGAGGATTAGCTTGCCGTCCTGGAGGTCAACTGCCAAATCATCAATGCTGGCGTAAGAACCTGGCTCAAGCAGTTTGTTGATGTCTACACGGCCAAGGTCGTCAATGACCTTTGTGAAGTCTCTACCAGATAGGAACTCTTCAAACACCTGGGCAACCTCGTCAGCAGATAGTGCGACGTCCTTGCCACCTGCGGCAGCAATTAGCTTGCCTTCTAGTGCGTTCTCAATGAGCCTGGCTGCAGTCTTAAAGGCTTCCTTTGACTGCTCCATTTCTGGTGCAGCATAGCGAATAAACGCCCTGGCTGCTTTTCCAGCATCATTAGCGGTTACGATTCCGTCAACCCATGGCTTTAGTTCAATTGGCCCCTCGGCCTTTACGGAAGCTAGCCCATCACGGGAGTCTTCAAATACCTTTTTGGCCTGAGCGCTTACGACTGGATCCTTGCTCTTTGTCATGCGAGCGATCATCAACATTGGAGCGCTCTCAGCAAGACCTGTTCGAGAAATTCGGTCAGTCTTCTCCATCACCTGACGAGGAGGCAGTTCGGCAGGGACAACTGTTTCTAGCTCAGTTTTCGTGGTTAGTGTCGCACGCTCTGCAAGTAGGGCCTCTTTGTCTGCCTTTGAGGCAGTGGGAAGCAATCGGCTGATCTCAGTTAAACGGTTGCGGGCTTCCTTTGACAAAGGAGCTGCAGTGCTCTTTCCTGGCTTTTCACCAGCCTTCTTCTTAATCGTTGCTTTTATTGCAAGTTCTGGGTCTTCAGGGGTTGTCTTGTTAACAAATGCGTAGTAGTCATCGCCCACGATTGGCTTAGTAGATGTCCACCAGGAGTAAGGGCCTTCGCCAGCTGGGATATCTCCCTGCTTGTAGCCTTCTATTTGAACCCTAGCTGCATCAACTTCATCAGCAAGTTTCTTGACCTTCGCCTGCTGTTTTGTGGCGGTAGCGCTTGTCTGCTTTCCAGCAGCAGCAAGATCTTCTACGATCTTTTGGTATTTTGCGGCTTCAGCGTCCAGCGCCTTCTCGGCAGTTGCAAGCTTCTTTTCAGCATCCGCTAAGACCTTCTTGTTTGCAGCAATCTGGTCCTTAAATGCTTTTGTTGCATTTAGATCTGCTGCCCATTGGCCTCTTTGCTCTTTTGTAGCAGTCTTGATTCTGGACGTAGACCCGTCGCTCTTGACCAGGGTTGCAACGCCTTCGTTGTCAAGAACTTTAGCAATCTCAGCTGCCAGCTCATTAAACTCAGCAGGAATTGCAACTTCCTGCTTGCCGATCTCTTCAAAGATTTGCTGCTCTTTTACAGAGCGCTCAGAAGCTGGCTTTCTCATAATATTCAGGAGCTGCGTATCAGTAAGCTTTTCAATTGCTTCAACGCTTGTGCCCAGTGCACCCAGCTCAGTAACGGCAAGCTCTTGTATGCGGGCACTTGCTTGAGAGATCAAGCCAGCTAGGTTCTTGTTGTCCTTTGGCTTTAGGCCAGCTTTGTAAGCACCAGGAGTTGGCACGGTACGAGCAAACTCATCAAGCTGCCCAACAAGTTTGCTTAGCGGGGCTAGCTGCTCACGGACATTCTTAAGCTCAGCATTTGCGATCGCTTCTGCCCTGATTGCTTCCTGAAGAATAGGGTCAGTTGAACCTGGTGCAATTGCATCGGCAGTTGCCTCGACAGCAGCTTCGGATGTAACGCCATCACCAGCAGTAGCACCCTTGGTTCCCTTAGCAGCTTTAGCGGGCTTAGGAGTGCCAGCCTTTACGCCAGGGAGTGCTTTTTCAGCAAGCTTGGCTTCTGCTTTAGCTTTCTTGGCTTGAAGCTTTGTTGCCTTTTCAGTAGCTTCAGTAATCTTTGCAGCATCAATAAATAGGTCTGCAGTCTGATCGGTGCCTTGCACCTTTGCAAGCTTGTTAGCGTCCCTGGTTTTCATCCGCTGAATCTTTGACCCAGCAAGTGTGACCTTGTAGTTAAGCTTACCTGTTTCAGCTCCTCGCTGGATTCCAGTAAGAAGGTTACCCAGCTTCTCGGACTGAGTCAGCGGACGACCTACAGCTACGCCAACCTCGGCTGTTTTACCTAGACCAAGGATTGCTTCATCTGTCTTGCTTGCAGCTAGAGATAGCTCTCCTGCCTTTGCAAGCTTTGTGCCAGTCTTGGATGCTGCTGCAGCCAATTTTGCGCCTTGAGCTGCACCCTTAGCAGCAGCTAGTGTGCCGCCTGTGATGTAGGTAGTTGGGTCAAGGCCAATATCTAGAGCAAGTCCGAGCCAAGGAGCTACCTTGTCGTCGACGCCCATTTCTTTAAGGTTGTCAGAATATGTTCTGCGGTCAGAGATTCCCTTTGCAGCTGAGCCAATTGCAGAGATCGGGTTGAAGAAGTCTGCAGCCCCACCAAGCTCACCACGCTGAATTGCTGCTACGTTCTGACCAAGCTTGTTTGTTATTCCTGCAGTGGCGTATGCTCCTGTTGACAGAACGTCAATGATGCCTTGCCCAAGGTTCCAAGCGCCAGCCTTTTGCTGGTTAGATCGTTGTGCTTTCCATGCGTCAATCTCATCCTGATTGTACGTCGCTGTTGTCTTAGCTCCAGCGGTCAGCGCTGCGAGGATGCTTGGGTCTAGGGCCATGCCTAAATCTTACTAGAAGCTGCTTCTAATTGCTTGCGAAACAAGCTCTTTTTCTGTAGTGCTAAGGCCAGCTGCAAGTGGAGAAAGTCGGAAAGCTTCTACCGCAGCGTTCTTGTCCCAAGAAGTTCTACCAGCTGGAAGGACTGACATGTCTAGGTTGTCCAAGAATCCAGTGTATGCATTCTGTATGTTTGCCGCACTTTGTTCATTTAGTACGCCAGCTTGCAGTCCAGTTGCAACGATGTTTGTAAGAGGGTCAGCATTCTGCAGGAAGTAGCCAAGGTTTTTCTGAGAAGCACTAGCCGCATCAGCGATAGCTTTCTGCTGAGCTGCTGCAGCCGAAGCTGCTGCTGCCAATTGCTGCTGCCTGTACTGCTGTTCTGCCTGAGCCTGTTCGCTCTGTAGGCCAAACTCCTGCTGAGCGATGTTCTGTAGGTAATCTTCTTTTGATCCCTGCAGGCGGGCGATGTCTTCGCCCTGACGGTAACCAAAGCCTGTAGCGTCTGCACGAGCTGTTTCCTGAGCTGTGGCACCCATTGCTCCCAATAGCCCTGCCCAGTTTTCCTGGTTTAGAGCTGCGGTGTCCTGTGCGGCCTGAGAGCTTGTAGCTGCAATGTCGCCAGCTGCTGTTCCAATTTCGCCAACACCCATGCTCTGTAGGACAGCTTGGTTCTGGGATACTCGCTCAGCTTCTCGCCCAGCCATGCCAGAGATAGTTGCTTCGCCACGGGTGGCTGCGGCCTCTTGTAGACGCTTGTAAGCGGTGTCGATACTGTCGATATCAGCAGTCCGTGCACCAATTAGCTGACCGTAGATGTTTTTGATCTGCCCAGAGTTTTCCGTGTAACGGCTCTCTGCGTTCTTTTTCTGCTGGTCTAATGCAGCAAATAGAGGAGCGAATATTTCGTTAAGACCAGACCCGCCGCCACCGCCGCCAGGACCTGGGTCAACTTCAGCTGGTCCTGGTGGAACAATTTCAGCTTCCATTCTTGAAAATCTTGCCTCTTCACCAGTGCTGCCAAAATCAGGCGAACTTGGGTTAGGGTTTAGGCGCTGAAGCCTGACGTCTGACATGCCAGAAGCGGGCTGGTTTGCGGGGCCTACATCGCCACCCGCCCTGCGAGCGAAGTCGCTAAAAGCACCGCCTATTCTGTTGCGAGTAGCTGCTGCTTCGGCATTTGACCTTGCTCTTACTACGGCTTGCTTACGGTAAGCATCGCTAAGCTGGTTAAAGGTATTTCCCACGACGTTGCCAGCTCCAGCAAGTACATTTTCAAACCAGTTTTGCTCAGCCATTAGTAGCCTTCCATTGCGCTATTGTATTCGGACTCGTAGCCCTGGAGCTTCTTCGTTGCACCAGCAACTGTGGCTTCATTACCGAGCTTTTTCTGTCTTTCGAGATATGCTTTTGCAGCATCAATCTTCGTCCTGAGCCCGCCAATTGTATTTCCCGACGCCAGAATGGCATCAGAAGGAGGCTTGTAAGTGCTGCCGCTTGGCGTTAAGGGGGAGGTGTTGGCATTCTCAACCTGGGTCAAGCCATAGTTTTGAGGAAGCTGCTGCAGCTGCTGAACTGCAGATTGTCTTGCGACTTGCCCGACGGTACCAAACTTAGTCGGGTCACTCATGAAGGTTTCAGCATTCTCTGCACCAGTGCCATAGAGAAGCTCCTTTTGTGCTTCAAGGCCAGTGATGTTGCGCTCAGCTGCTGTTCGAGCCTGCTCTGTAGCTTGCTGGATTGGCGCAAAGCCTCTACGAGTCATTTCTGGGGTACGCATTCCACGAGCTGCGTAGTCACCTGCAACGTTTCTAATTGCGTCAGCCTGGTACTGGCGACGGGCCGCTTCGGCTTCAATCTCTGCTGCCCTTGCTGTGTTTACATTGAAGGTTGCCTCAGTTAGCCCTGGCAGGTAATCCCGTAGGTACGAGGTCTTCAGGTCTTCTGTGTAAAGTGGGCTGTTAAGAATGTTGCTCAAAATGTTTGCTTGATCTACAGCCATGTTTCCAGAAAGTGCTGGCTTAGGAGCTGGTGCTGCATCTTGCTGGTTGTACTCTGGGTCCATGCTCAACACGGTAACAAGGTCTTGCTGGTATTCTTCAATCTTCTTTTGAGCGCCAGCTTTTTTCTCTGGGTCATCAACGTTATTAAGGTAGCGCATACCATTACTGATCTTTGTTTCTAGATCCTGAACGATTGCGTCTGTGCCCTCAAGGACTGCCATTAGATACCCTTCATAAAGTTTGGGCTAGCGTAATTTCCGCTAACTTGAGCCTTAGTTTTAGCCCGCAAAGCATTAAGTTTTGCCCTCCGCTTTTTATCTCGCTCAGCATATCCAGTAGGATCTACTGCTCCAGAGGTGGGGTTCATGCGTCCACTGCCATACATGCGAGCACCAGCCGCATATGGGTTAAACTCTGGGGTGCCTAGTACACCACGCTCAGCGCCTGCCATTAACTAACTCTTTCTGAAATCGCTGCCTTGGCTCCGATCATCGGTGTAAGGCTGAAGATCTGAGCTGGGGCTGTAGACGCCGTACCGTCTGTGTTTATGTATATTTCAAAGTATACCCGACGGAAGCGCAGAGCGTGGTCTAGTTTGAGGTTAAGTCGCTCAGGTTTGTTCCAAGTAAATGTCCTGGTACTGGTTACGTTAAATGGATACGGGGCTGGGTTGTCCCATCCAAATTCAATAGCAGCTAGCAGTTCATCCCATGTAAATGTGCCTAGCCAGTCCCAGGTGGATTGTGTTGTAGTTTCTAGCGAAACAGGGAAGACCTTAGCAGTAACGTTACCCACAGCCATGATCTCTGAGGCCCACCAGTACAGTCTTTTCCATTCGTTAGGCGTATTAAAGTCGTAGATTTTTGTCCTAATAGAACAGACCATATCTTCAGCGCCATCACCATCGTGAATGTGATCACAGACCCTGTAAAGGTTTTGGTCGCCTCCAGATGCATTGTTTGTAATTGCGTAGCCTTCAATCGACTTGTCGATAATGTCAGCTGGACTAGGCACTACCCTGCAGTAAACAAAGCCAGTTGCAGTTACCCAGGTTGACCAAGTTCCCGTCTTCATTTGGAGCACGTAGATGCTGCCAGAGTAGAACACAATTAGGCGAGCACCAAGAATGGAAAGCGCATAGGGCACATCCAGGCTCGTAGGGTCTGCCGTCGACTCAAACCTGACCTTTTGGTCGTTAAGGCTCTGGAATACGCCGTTGTAGTAGCTGTAGACCTGTTCGCCTGAAAGGACAATAATTGCATTTTCATAACGTACAATACACTTTTGATTTTCAGCGCCAATGCCGTCTTGAATCTTTGCCATTGTTCCTTCTTCAGGAAGCGCAGAGAAGGTGTAACGATAAGTAGAGTCGTTGCGGAAAACGGTCAGGTCGTTGTAACCAGCAACCAGGCCTGTAATCCACTGTCCGTCACCACTGTTTACCGAGGAGAATGAGCTTGCAGTCTCCCAGTGACGCCAGTCCTTCTCAGGGGAACCGTCGATTTCACCAGTGATATTTGACCAGTACATGACGGACTGGGTTGCAGTTCCTCTAGGTCCAAACGCAAAAAGTCTTTCCTGGTGTAGCTCTAGGCCAGCCGCTGCGGGGAGGGTTGCTAAGGTTTCGGTAGGGAGCCCAGTAACCCAAGCTGATCCATCCCATACTTGAGCACCGCTAGGCCCCCAGTATGCGCCAGCGCCATCGGTACGAGACATAATTACATAGCTCTGGTACTGTACAAAGTCAGAAGCTCTGTGGTCCCAGATCTCAGTCCAGGTTGCATCCAGGTCAAAGATGTAAGTTTTTGTAGGAGAAGTGTAAAGCCCAAATCGAGCTCCAGCTTCAGAAATGTAAAAACCAAGCATGTCAAAGTGGACATTGGTCTCGGGGAGTGCGTCAGAGTTATGAGGCCAAATTGGAGGGCGAGAGGTTAGCGCACCCTTTGGCGTAAATGCCAAGTTCTGCAAGAAGGGGAGTTCGTTATCAGCAATGACTGATTCATCCCAGAAGTTGTTTAGACCGCCCGAGAAGTCATTGAGTACAGCCGACCGCTGCCTTACGGTATCAGACATAGTCTAGTGGATCTGGGACGACGGACGAATATTGATCATTCTGTGAAATATTCTCTTTGTAACTCAGTCGGTTCAGGCCGTCTCTGAACTGGGACATCTTTAGTTGTGCTGCTGCGTAATTCTCGTCATACTCTAGGGCTTGGGTCATGCAGTAGTCAACAAGGTTATTCATGTATCGATCTGGAATCCCCAGGGTGCTGCTTGAGTCAACTACAGCAGTGGGCTGTCTGACGTACTCAAGCTTTAGCCCGTTTGTAAAGCTCATCTCAGGGGTTGGGTAGAAAGTAATTAGGCCAGCACGCTCGTACCAAACATCAGGGTACTTTGACTTGGCAGCCCTTGATGGGTCATCAGCGAGAATAAAATCCCTAAAGCCCTGGGGAGAGAGGTTTTTAATAGGCCTGCCCTCTACGTAGATCGCTTCGATGTATTGGACTTTGTCTGTGGGGAAGCTGTACTCAGCCTGGCCAGCCACTATGTCAGTAAGCTTTACATCTTTAAGAATAGGGTTGCTGTTGACGATCTCTTGCTGGCCGTCATTAATCCAGCGAAAAATTACATCGTCAGTAAGCTGTGCACCTGAGTTGTCGCCAAACTGGGTCTTAACCCGCTGGACAACATCTAGTGCTGTTTTTGAGAAAATCTCTGCTGGCATTATTTCCTAAGCGTTTTTCCATCATGGGTGTAGGTGTTCTTCTTGGACTTCATGATCGACTTCATGACGTCCTTCCGCTCTTCCATCCATTCTACCTCACGTTTAGCCTCAACTGCCCTGTGAGCCATCTCTAAAATGTCAAGTTTATTTACTTTTGAGTTTGCGTCTGAGGTGTTGTTATCGATCAGCCAAGCAACTAGCCTGTGATCAATCTCAGACTCAGGTAGCGTCCTAATGATATATGGTGGCAAAAGGTGAGGCTCGTCAATGAGCGCAAATGGGTTGTTCTGATCAAACGCTGGGTTCAAAGCATCTAGCTTTGTAAGCCTAACGGTAGGAAAAATGTCCTTGATTACTGCAGCAACCCTGCGCTGCTTCTCGGTGTAAAGCCCGTCAATTTTGTCAAATTCTATGTATGCCATTGGGTCTCCTTTGCTTTAATTATAGTAAGAAAAAACCCGCTGGACCAGGTGAGACGGCCCTGGTCCAGCGGGCGTTTTTTCGCTTTGTTTACAGCTCAGCGATTCCTGTAAGTACCGCGTGTGCGTTTCTGCGGTAAGTACCGATCTGGCTGTACTGGAAGTAGCGAGCTTCGTATGCGTCAGTGTCAGCGACACGTGACCACATTGAACCATCGCGGTCCATCCATGACCAGTCCTTCTTGCGGTTGACAACAATCTCCTTGCTCGATAGAGCGTAGAGGGTGTTCTCAGGAGCAGCGTAGTCAGATACGAACTTGATTGGCTTGCCCAATGCGTCGAAGCTGAATGCACGCTGTCCACCAGTCAAGGTAGCACCGTTGGTGAACTGACGTAGACCCTGTAGTAGGTTCCAGTATGCGTTGAACACACCTGGGCTTGCTAGCATTACGTCGACGTCGCCACCCTTCTTGTCAACACCCTGAACGAGGTTGATAAGAGCGAGCTCGGTTAGGGTACCTGGAGTTCCACCAGATGAGATGTCGCTAACGGTTGACTTCCACTGTGGGTAAGAAGCTGGGTCAATCTCGTGCAGTGAAGTGGTGTCGTTAACAATAGCTGCTAGTCCAGTCCACTCCTTACCGTATGAGTTGGTTCCGTTAGATGCGCGTACTAGAACATCGTTAGCTGCTAGAGCTGAGATGGTTCCAGAAACGGTGATCACCTTGGTTGTTTCGTTGATTGCAGTAACCTCTAGCTCGTTGCCCGAGTCGGCAACAGCGCCAGTACCAGTGTCAATACCAGTAAGGATCATTCCCTCCTGAACCCAGTGAACTGAGTCAACAGTAATGTTCTGTCCTGAAACTGAAACAACGGTAGCGATTGTACCTGTGCCGTCGCCGTAAACCTGACGGTTCTGGTCGACTGCTAGGTCGCGCTTAAGGCCCTGGATTTCCATGTCAACAACGTTGATGAAAGCCTGGTAGTCCTCTGCGGCCTGCTCGAATAGCTGGCCATCTACCTCAATCGCACCGTAAAGGTTTGTTAGGTAAAGGTGTGCCTGCTTGTACTTCTGAGCGCCTGCAGTAGGTAGTTTCTCACGAACGCCACGTGCACCAATACCTTGGTTACGGCCGATGTGAGTATCGAAGATAACTTCTTTTCCGTTGCGAGTAATGTTGGCTGACGATGATTCAATCATTTGCAGCGCAGGGTTCTTATCCCTTAGCTGCTCGTGAAGATCGCCATACACAAGCTTAATAGCCTCGGAAGCAAAAGTCAGAATTGACTGTCCTGCCATGAGTGTAAGACTCCTAATATAGAAATGGATTTGTTTACGTCGCCAATGCCCTGACCGCAAAAACGGCTGTACTTATGACCAATCTAGGATACCACAGAAATAAAGTATCCCCAGCCTTATTAACAGGGCTGGGGATACTTTATGTCTACTACAGGCTGTTAGCAGTACCCTTTAGCTGGGCCTGGAACATCTGCTCTAGCATCTGCTTTTTACCTTTATCATCTTTGGGAACAGACATTGATTCCGCTGGGATGCCAGCTCCGCCGTTGTTTCCAACTACGAATGGGGCATCTTCCTTTGGCAGGTCGCCACGGATCTGGTACTTAATACCAGTGATCTCTGCAAGCTCACGAGCTGCGGTGTACACGGTTGCATCCTCACCACGCTCAAGCTGAACTTCCATTAGCTTAAGAATGCGATCTACCGTTGGAGGTGCGATATCGTACTTGTTGGTCATCTCCTGAAGCTGCTGTTCTAGAACAACGGTCTCACGCTCAACCTCTTTTTGATATTCGATGCTCTGGATGTATTCCTGCTGCTCCTGAAGCTTGGCGTCCCTAAGGTCGAACTCCTTCTTAATAGCAGGATCAATTTCGTAGTCGCCGTCGGCTGCTTCTGCTTCGTCAGCGACGTCATCAGCTGCAGCTGCCTCTTCAATCAAGCCCTGGCTACGTAGGTGGTCAGCAAGGTTCCTGTATAGCGAAACTGGGTCGTTCACTGCAACGTCAGCAAGCTTTAGGCTATCCCTAAGCTGGACTGGGTCATAGTCGAGGAACTCCTTTAGTGGAGTGTACTTCTCAAGCTGCTGCTGGAAGTTCTTGTCCTGCTCCTGTAGGTGCGGGATTACCTTCTCGTGCCACGCTTCTGGTAACTCAGAAAGAAGCTTCTCATAAGCTGGGTGTACCTTAGCTTCAGATTGCGTAGTATCTGGAGCATCTGCAACTGGCGCATCTGTTTCAACTGAACCAGTTTCTTGTACTTCGTCAACCTCTGGGTTGATATTTATTTCTTCGGACATGCGTCTCCTATCCTAATTGCTGGTCCGTGAGCCCTGACTGGGCTGGGGCATCTTTTGCTCCCGTGCCAAGTTGCTGGGTTTGTTGCGCCATCTGCATCATTTGCTGCTGCATCATTTGCTCCTGTAGAGCCTGCTCATGCATTGAAATGTGCTTCTGGAACTCTGCTTTAACTACATCCGACAAGATCTGGTATGCCTGACTCTTACGGAATCGGTTGTGGATTTCAACGTGTACTGCGTGGTTATCCCAAGCATTAACCGTTACCATTGGCGGAACCTGAAGAGGCTTGCCAGTCATTGGGTCAACCTTATCCTGATCGCCATTCGCCGCACCTTCGGTCCAGCTAGCTTCAAGCTGCTGCAGCATTTCCTCGGTGATCTTCTTCATCATGAGGTTCTCACGCTGAGCTGCATTTTCATCAATCTTGATGGTGTTGTAGTACTGCTTTAGCATTCCCATTTCTAGGATACGTAGACCATCCTCAGGAGGAATGAAGCCCATCTTCATCCATTCGGTGACAAGGGCTTGACGTGCAGACTTGCTAGTAGGCAATGCTGAGCCAGACTCAATTCTGATGTCTGTTCCAGAAGCGATGTCAGCACCAGAAAGCATCATGGCGTCGAATGATCCATCAGCGCCAGTGATCTTAATTAGTCGTGCGCTGTCTACGTACTGAACAAATAGAGACAGAGCCTGCTTCGCCATCTTTTCTACAGCTGCCTCAATGCTGCTGAAGATTGTGGTCAAGTAAGCATCATCACGCTCACCAAGGTAAGCAATAGCAGTAGCCGCTGTTAGGCCGCCAGACTCGCCACGGGAAACCTGGTGCTGACCTGAAAGGTCTTCAAAGTCAGTGTGTAGCTGCTGAACTTCCTGGAGTACGTAATTAGGCAGTGGCTGAATTGGCACTGGAGTTGGCTTTGAGAACCCAGGCCTTACTGGAATCCAGATGCCAGCACGAGCTGTAATCTTGCGTGGGTCTACTGAGCCCTCGTCATACATCATCTGAGGCTTAGCCATCAAGTTCTTGGCGTGCACGATCTGCGAGCGAGTTCTGTTGTACTCGCGCTGCAATGGAATCAAGTTCTTGATTACCGAGCGACGGTAGAACTTGCCGTTCTGAATTCCTGCAAGGTGAGAGAATGGATACTCGCCGTGGTGGTAAGGGATGCCGCTTTCGGCAAGCTGAACGATCTCAGTGTCAACGATTGTGACTAGCCCACCATTAGGAAGCATGCGGTTGCTACCTGGCTTAATCCACATCTCAATTACCAACACGCTATCTGGCTTTGCGCTGTCTACGCCTCTAAGGTCCATTAGAGACGCATCCTGGATCTCGCTAGACGAAACCTTTGCTGGGGTGAAGTCCTTAGGCAGTACAGCACCAAAATTCTGCTTGATCCACTGCTCGCTCTTTGTGTACACGTTTAGTACGTATGGCTGCTTCTGCAGATCTTCCTGCGAAAGATCAGGCACGTAAAGGTGGAATGGTGACACAGTCTCGAACTTTACGTCGCCGACTGAGGCCACAACTCGCTCTGCTATTGGCTCCCCAGTCATTGGGTCTGAGCTCTTTCTTACTTCGTGGTGCTTTACTGTAGGGTCCCAGAAGCACTTAATAAATCCATTTCCAGTTACAGCACGCCAAAACTCGGCCTTCTGAAGGATCTCAGTCTGGAAGGCATTGTCATCATAGATCGCTTCCCAGACCTGCTCGCCAGCAGTGGCTGATAGCAGATCGTCCTCATCGTTGGATGCTGGGACTACTGAAGCTGATGGCTTCTGGGCTGTTGTCTTTGCGATCTCCGTGCGAATGATTGGCTCAATACGGTTGACTGTAATGCGAGGAAGGTTAGCTGGGTTAGGCTCTTCAACTAGCCCCTGCTTGCCCGAGACGGTACGCCAGTCGTGGTACTGGTGGCCATTGTAAAATGCTAGCTGTAGGTACCAGTCATTTTCCTCAGAGCGTCTACCGTTCTTACACTTGCTGTACTCGTCCTTGACCCAGGCGACTAGCTTCTTTGCCTTATCCTGCTTCTTGAACTTGTTCAAGACATCATTGTCTAGCATCTCGCCAGCAGCTGGATTCTTGTCTTTTTCGTACATAGCGGCGTTCTCAGCCGCTAGCTGTGCATCCAACTCATTAGTCGCCATCGTTTAGACCTACATCTTTCCAAAGCTCATCTTGCCGACGCTGCTCTTGCAATAATTGTTCGTATTCTTCGCCAGACATGTAAGGCCCATTATACCCTTTATTTTGTATAGGTTCGGGTGTGGCGGCCTGAATCATCTGATAAGCAATTGGGTCTTTACTTGCTAGAAGATTTAGGGCTTGGCTTAGAGCCTTTCCCCTCTCCCGATCCTGCTTCAGCTGGAGTTCCAGGCTTTGCTGCAGGGACTGGAGTGTCGGCTTCACTAGCTTTGTCGTTAGTAGGTACAGTGCTGCTAGCGATGTTAGCCAGAGAAGTAACGAGGTCACTAAGAATACTGTTGACATTTTGTGATATCTCCTTCAATAGTTTTGGCGCTGCATCGATCTGCGCCTCTAGTTGTGCGATACGCTCGCTCTTTACTTCGTTCATCATTGCGAAAGACTGGCTGGTTACCATGCCAGAGTATGATGCGATCTCGACCAAGCAACGGTCGCAGTAGTAGCACGCCATGTTTGTGGCAGGGATTTCGCCAAGCTGCCATAGCTTGCTTGTTGTTCCGCAACGCAAGCATGTTCCTGGGAACGGTGCTGCGCCTTCGTAGAATCTAAATGATGCTTTGAACTTATTCATCTCTAACCTTCCAGATTTAATGTTGAACCAGGAGCACTCCAGCCTGAACCCCAGGAATCTCTGTCGTCATAATCAGCAAGCGGCGTGACGGGTGAAAACCTGTCAGAGAACGCTCTGTGAAATGAGTCCCTAGAGTCCTTGCCAGACAGTTGCTCAGGCGTTAGATCATCCATGAAAGTCATGGCGTATTTCAATGCGTCGTAGCAATGGTTGTCCTTGTCTCGAATATCTTCTTGTCTATTATGCTGCTCAGCTACTTTAGCAGATGCCCACTTTTTCCACTTCAATTTTGGCATTTCTGCAATTAAATTTGGAACTTCTTCTGTGAACATTAGCCAAGGTTTTTTTGTTTTTGGGTTCTGTCTTAGGTACTGTTGTATCTTTTCGAGCCCAATTCTTCTGTCTCTAGGGATGCTATCTACGGAGATATAGATCCCGTGCTTCTGGTACTCCTGGAGAATGCTAGTTCCAGTTTGCTCTTTGGTTTGCTTGATTGCAGGATCACCAGTAGTAAGCCAAATCTCGCAGCCATATTTGCTTTCGATCTCTTTAGTGATTCGGTTGACAATAACGGCGTGTTCCTCAACCGTTTTCTTAGCTGCGTAATGTTCTTTAAAAACTGTAATCGTTCCGTCGGCGGCAACGGCAAGCCACAGCCAAACGGTGGGATTGGTATAGCCAGAATCCATCGTCCGAATAATCCTGTGATCAGGTGTTGGGGTAAAGTCTTCTTTGGGCAGGCAATGTGTAAGTGGAGAGAAGTCTGGGAATACCGACCCACCAAGATGCACGTATTGCCCCTTGGATCTAATCTCTCTTTCCTCGGGTGGTAGCATGTCAAGGAATCGATCGATGGCCTCTGCGGTAAGAGATGGGTTGTCGGTGATCTGTGCTTCTGTAACCCCAATATCTTTTTTACCTTCTTTCGCTGGCATGTAAATTTCGTCGTAGATCCACTCCATGCCCTCGACGGGAGTCTGCGACATCCACCATACGCCGTTGGTGTCAACAAGGCGGGCGAGACACTCTCTGAAAATTGTCTGCGGGCACTCTTCGTCAAAGTGGACAAAGTGCCTGGACGATCCAGCAAACTTATCTAGGTCCTGATCCTGGGACATGAACTCGACAAAGGATCCATTGTTAAGCGTGAGTACGTGACGCTCACGGGAGTAACTCTGTTCCCAGCTACCATTAATAAGGTATGACTTTGGAAGCCACTGCTTATATAAAGGTAAGATAATTTTGTCGACACCGTTTAGGAAGTCAACTGCTACTACTCTTCCTCGGACTGGCCCCTCGGGGGTGTCTCTATGAGGATGACTATGGGTAAGCCACCAAATCGCTTCAATAGTACTCCCAAGGCTTTTTCCTGATCGGTTCCCGCCAATGTACAGACGGTCATGGTGAGTGTCTGCGTGAAAGAGTTGTTGCTTGTCGCTAGGGACGTAGTCATAGAGATTAGGGACTCTGGACGCCTCACCGAGCGTTTCTCCGAGCTCAAGGAAAATCGAGGAAATATCATAACTATCCTTCGCCACGAATCAACCTAACAAGTTCACCAACGGTAAGGCGGATGAAAGCATTACTGTCAAGATCGCCACTTCCTGCGAGATATGCGATATCACCCAAAGTCCCGTACGCCCACCATTCGCCAGCCCGAGGGTATCCGACTCCAGCACGTTGCGTAACCAAGAAACCAAAAGAAGCGCCAGCATTGTCACATTCCGTTTCTGCCTCAAGATACCACTTTTTCATTTGCTCATGGGAGGCCTCTTTGGCAGCCTTGCCGCCTTTGACCTCGAAGACAATGAGCCCTCTATTGCTGTCCCTAACCCAGACGTCACCTTCGTCGTCGGATCCTTTGAGAACATTGCGGTGGGCTTCTAATTCGGTATAGCCAGCAGACAGCAGATAATTGCGAAGTGCGGTTTCGGCTTTTGTACCAATAGCCTTTGATTTACTCATTGTCGTCTCCTTACATATAGAATAGTACCATGGTTTACAAACCCACAGGAAGAACATCCTACGATGAGGTGAAGCAACTTCACCAGGACTCTGATATAGATGAGTCCCCAATTGCCCAGCATCACACCCTGGGCATCTTGCCAAACCAGGCCTCCCCAGGCGATCATGTCCACGACGGTAGAACCTCCAAGAAAATTAATCTAAATAACCTTCAGGGCGTTAGTATTTCTTATCAGCCACAAGGCGGGACTATTGGTGGGACTCAGCCCACATTTTCTGGAGACCCGCTTATTACTGGCAGTTACACAAAAATCGGGAACCTTGTCTTCTTCCAGATTGACGTTGACTTTAGCAACATCACTAGCTTTGGAACAGGTCAGTACTATTTGACCCTCCCTTTTGCTACGGAGCATGATTTTGTAACCAGGCAAGGGTACCTTAGAGATTTTTCAACTGGCAGAAGCTACGCAATTTCTGGACATGCCAATCCAGCCTCAAACGTCATTGAGCTCTTCGGCTTGCAACCCAACGGTCTAGACGAAGCCTTTACTTACAATACCCCCACGGCGCTCGCAATAGAGGATTCTTTTCACGTTGCAGGTTTGTATGAAATAATGCCTTAATAAGGTGAAAAAACTAAGAATAGTGTAGAATAAAGCCATGCCTGCAATCAACACAATTAAGATGCGCCGAGGCACTGCACTGCAGTGGCAGACGGCTAACACCGTACTTGCTGATGGCGAAATAGGGCTTGAGACAGATACCCGTAAATTCAAGTTCGGCAACGGGACTACCGCATGGACTTCACTGTCTTACGCTGTCGCATCTTCTTCTGGTTCAACTTCGGTTGACTGGGCAGATGTCCTAAATAAGCCAACTGAGTTCACCCCAGAAGCTCACACTCACCTGCTTGCCGAGATTACGGATGTTACTGCAACCGCAGCTGAACTGAACGCCCTAGATGGCATTACGGCCACTGTTACTGAGCTTAACTACACTGACGGTGTTACCTCAAACATCCAGACTCAGCTAGACGGCAAGAGCGCCACGTCTCACACCCATGATGACAGGTATTACACCGAAACCGAAACTGACACTTTACTATCTGGCAAGAGCGATACTTCCCACATTCACGACGACAGGTATTACACCGAAACCGAAACTGATACTTTACTATCGGGCAAGAGCGATACTTCCCACACCCACGACGACAGGTATTACACCGAAACCGAAACTGACACTCTGCTAAATGGTAAAGCAGACTTGTCTGGAGCAACATTTACTGGCAACGTCGAGGGGCCAACCGTCCGCCTTACATCAGGGACTGATGTCACCCTAAGCTCCACCGCTCATGCTTTTCAGATTGGCTCTGATGCTTCTCAGAACCTAGCCTTTGATAGTAATGAAATTCAGTCCAGGAACAACGGCGCTGCTGGCACTTTGATAGTTAACGCCGATGGCGGAAATGTCTATGTGGGCACCTTGTCAAATGGTGTTGGATTTGGCAAGAGCGAAACTGAAGGAAAAGTCTGGGCTAATGGTGTTTATGATAACACCCTGACAACCGCCTACCGCTCTGTCTACGTCAGCTCCACTGGAACCCTCGACTTCCTTGGCTATGTTGCTTCAAGCTCGCGGGAAAAGAAGAACATCGAGCCACTTGGGTATACGGCTGAGCAGATTCTTTTAGTTGAGCCTAAGCAGTATCACTACAACGCTGAGGCGGACACTGACCCTAAGCACGCAGGTATGATTGCGGAAGATATGCACGATGCTGGTCTTACCGCTTTTGTAAGCTACGACAAAGAGGGACTGCCAGCCTCGATTAACTACGAGTTTTATGTAGCTGCGCTACAGCAAGTTGTGCGTGCACAGGCGGAGCAAATTGCTTCTCTGGATGCCCGCCTTACCGCACTAGAAGGTTAAGGAGCGTTATGCCTAAGCTATTTAACACAGTAACCAAGGTCTACCAGATGGTTGGACCCAGCGACGTCAACAACCCGATTTACACAGCAGGTCCAGAAGAAGTCTTTGCTGCAGCATTTGCTGAGGGTTACAGGGCGGACGCGATCGATGGTGACAACGATGGTTATGTGCAGGATGGCACGCCATTCGAGCGTCCAGAGGGAACTGAGCTAACTGCTGATCAGCAAGAAGCTGCTGTTTCCGACACGCCGAAGCCAAAAAAGGGTAAGAAGTCTTCAAAATAACCTGTTAGGCTTACCTTCAAGGTTAACTTGAAGGAGAGACGACATGCTCGAGGGACTTACCCCACCGCTAAATAACACGCTATGCTTGCTCGGCCAAAAGGCCCTTGAGCTCAGTGAAGAAGACAAAAAAGTATTAGAAGCCTCACTAGAAGATCCCCGTTGGTCCAGTTCAGCTCTTAAAAGAGCTCTGGATGAGCGGGGATTTTCTGTAGGCGATACCGTTATGTTGAGACACCGAAAGAAAGATTGTGCTTGTGCTAGAAAGTCTGAATAAACCGAGCTGGGATCCAGTAGATCGTGCACAGCCAGTTGTTCTCGGAGCGCCCAAGAAAGTCGCACCTAAGAAGAGTAAGCATACCGTCCACATTGCGCTGCCTGATCCGCAGATCGGCTATAGGAATCTGGATGGCAGATGGGATCCTTTTCATGATGAGTCTGCTATGGATGTTGCTCTCCAAATTACCTCATTCCTGGAAGAAACAGATCGTCTTGATACGATTATCAATCTGGGTGACTTTCTGGATCTACCAGCGCAAGGGCGCTTTGAACAGGAAGCTGCTATGGCAAACACCACGCAGGCAGCCTTTGACCGTGGACACTTGTTTTTGCAGCAACAAAGATTGGCCGCTGGACCGAAAGCTAAGATTGTTTTAGTTGAAGGCAACCACGACCGTCGTATGGAGAAATTCATAATGACCAATGCGCTAAGCGCCTTTGGTTTGAAGCGAGCCAACACAAACGAGCTCCCGACAATGAGCATACCTTATCTATTGAGACTGGAGGAAATAGGGGTTGAGTACATCGATGCGTACCCCGCAGGCGCATACTGGATCACAGACAGGCTTAGAGCCATCCACGGAAACAAAGCTCGATCAAATGGATCTACCGCAGCAGCGTACACAAATGCAGATCCACACATTTCTACAATCTTCGGGCACAGCCACCGACTTGAAATACAATCTAGAACTGTTTTTAACCGAGACGGAGCGATCCGTACCACTGCAGTTTCACCTGGTTGCCTTTGTAGAGTCGATGGCGCAGTACCTAGCGTCAACGGATCCACACACATTGACGGTTCACCCGCAAAGTATTACGAGAACTGGCAGCAAGGTGTGGCTATCGTTACCGTTGAGCCCGATGGAGAGTTCTACACCGAGCTAATTCAGATTAAAGATGGTACGGCTTGGTTCAGGGGTAAGAAGTTTGTAGCTACTACTTAGTAGCCGCCTCAACTCTTTCTTTTTCTGCCTGGAGGATTTCCTCCGTGGTGGCTTTTGTTGTGCCGTCGTGATCAACCCAGTCCTCGCCTTTACTTCCACTCGGAATGAAAGGTAGGGTGTGGTCTGGACGTGGCCCGTAGAACGGATCATTGACACCGTGCCAGGCATTGTGGCAGAAGGCGCAGATCCTGTGGACATTGCCTTCAGCATTATTCATTGTGTTTTTATCAGGTCCATGGTGACGGTCAGTTGCAGCACGCCCGATACAGCCGACGATAGGTACAACCCCACCGCCTGCTTTCTTGAGATTAGCCCATTCGCACGCCATACCCGAATTAATCGGATACATTTCAGCCGCCCGTTTGCGGCCCGTTGAAACAGGATCTTTGTACTGTCCGATGTCTTTAGTTCCGCTATAGCCGTCCGAGATGTAGCCAGTATCAGATGGTAGTGAGGAAGAGTCAGAAGACGCCTCACCGTCTGAAGAAGTGGTCTTGACTTCGCCACTCGCATTAAAAGTAATCTCACCGCAAGACTCCCAACTCTCGTCCTCCCAGGCGTAATGGCATTCATTCTGGAACCCAGCTCGGCAAGCTGGGCATGGTGTTTCCTTATCGCCAGTACTCATCTTTTTCCTTGTCTTCCTGGACCATGCTACTAATCATTGTCGTGTTCATGTTAAGCAACTCGAGGCCAGTAAACATTCTCATGCCACCAATGACCTTCTCGCCAACGTTGATCCTGCTACGGATCTGACGGGCTAGGGTGTTCTGAGCAACTGGCTTCTCACCGTTCTCGATGCACCAGTCACGGTAGGAGTTAAACACAGAGCTCTTGACGGCGGTGCCTTCAGATACCTCAACGATTCTCTCGCTCATAAACTTAGCGATGTGATCTTCTTCATAGCGGTACTCAAGGGTGGCTAGCTTGATCGATTCAGGCTCGTTGAAGCCCTGGTTAGTAACCCTCACAGCACCCTCTACCATCCACTGTAAGATGCCAGCACCTTCGTTCTGTATGATTGACTCAGCTAGGTTCTCCCGACGCTTCTCAGGCGGGATGGTGACGTTAAAGTCGATCTTGCGAAGCCTTCTCCAGAAGCCGTCGCCACCTGAGCTCACAGCAGGCAAGTGGTTAACCGCTAGGAACAAAGTGTGCGTTGGCTTGAAGTCAAAGAAGTCCTGATTCATAAAGCGTGCAGATAAGGTGTCGCCACCAGTAAGCATCTTCACACGGGATTCGTTGAACTTGCCGTCAGGCCTAGTCTCCGATGCCATGGCAAACCTAACGCCACGAAGTCGAGCTATCTCTGTAGGGTGCGCTGTTGAGTTCGCGTCAAGGAGGAAGTTTTCGGGCATGGCAGCGGAGTAGTCACCAAGGATACCCGAGACGATGTCCAGTAGTGTCGACTTTCCGTTAGCCCCAGCTCCAACGAGCACAGGTAGCACATGGAATCTTGAGTCTCCGAATAGAGAGGCCCCGAGCAGCTCCTGCAAGTATCCAATCCTCTCTTCGTCCTGTAGTACATCCCTAAGGAATTGATCCCAAAGTGGAGTCGGGACAGGTCTTGCAGCAACTGAGGTTTGTCTTGTGTTGAGATCAGTGTGCCTACTTGAGGGTCTAATTTCACCCGTCTGTAGATTGATGATGCCGTCTGGAGTGCAAAGATCGTTAGATTCAGCGTCCATTTGGATAGCGTTAACAAGAACCTGAGGGTCAGTGCCAGCAATGATGATAGCATTTGCTATTCTCTCCTTGTTCTGTGAGGCTTGAGCCCACTTAATTTGATCATTGGAGGGGTTGGCGTACTGCACCAGCTCAGCTGATTCAATAGCCGTCTGGTAGATCGCCTTCTCTTTATCTAGTATGTAACGGGTTCCATCCCACTTGAGCCAGCCAAGGCTAGGGATGTGCTTGTAGTTACCCTGCATGTAGTAAGCCAAGCGCTCAGCGTTGGCAGCATCCGTGCGCCCATAGGTACCAAAGGTCGTGCCGAAGATCTCAATAAGCTCAGCCTTCGATAGATCCTGGTTAGCGGAAGGCTCCCCAAGGGCGCTGGTCGGGTCGCCTAAGAAAAAATCCGAGTGCTCATGGCGACGAAGCTCAAGTGAAAGCTTGTCTTCAGTGAAGCTCTCGACGCGGGCGATGGCCCACTTGTTAGCACCTTGTAGCTCACCAGCATTGATCTCACGCTTAGGTGGGTGAGACAAGAACTCTTGGAAGCGTTCTGCAGCTATCTGGACCAGATCGTGAGCGGTGTGCTCAGTTAGGCATCCGTTTCGGTGAGCCGCATTGATAAGGACCAATTGCTGTAGAAGCCAGCCGTGCCTCGACTTGGGTACGCCGTTAGTAGGACGAAGGCTCGAGTAAAGGCTAGGGGTAAACTGGCAGTCTGAGTGAGCGAAGTTCCAATCATCATGTGCTGAAACCAAGTCGTACTCTTCGGGCATGGTCATGTCTGACGCAAAGCCGTGAGAGATTAGTACATCGTTGAGTTCATCCATTGACACTGGACGCCAGTGCTCAGGTAGCACGGTGATGACGTCAATGGGGTCGCTGATGTCTTTTAGGTTGCGTGAGCCTGGAGCTCTGAAGATCCTCGAAAGGTCAAACACCGAGTCGAGCTGGATCCCTTGCGAAGCAGCTAGGTACTTAACAAAGGCACCCCATCGGAATAGTAGGCCCTGCATTAGCGCAGGGTCTTGCTCTTCTTCTTCAATCGCCCAGTATGGCTGGATGCCGTGGCCTGAGTAAACCGTTGCGACTGGCGCAACGCCAATCAGATCGGTGAGTAGCTCAACCAGTTCGCGGGCAGCCTGAACCGATCCAGCACCAGTGTCCTTGTAGTCGATGTCAATAAATACTGCAGCTAAGCGACTGATGTCTTTTGCAGTTGCCCTGCCGTTAACTGGCGATGGGTTGATCTCAAACCACACGTTGTTATTGAGTGTGTCGAGCGCACTGACGACGCTGTCAGCGAGCTCTACTTTTATAGTCTTAGCTGCAAACTTTTGGTTGGCCGACTGATAGCAGATAGTGACGTTGTCGTCTTCGCTACGGCCTAGACGGGTGAGAAGTTCTATGAACTGGGATGGTGAATCCACGATAATCCTTTCGGTTGAAGAGGCAGAGGCCTGAGAGAAGAAAGGGGGAAAGACTCTCAGGCCCCTGCCAGAGGGGGGTAATGCTAGAAGGTTAGCTCTGCATTGATGGTGTCCACGTCGACACCAACCTGCTCAGCGATCTCTTCTGGAGTGAAGCCGTTGCTTTGTAGGGTCTCAGCAACCTTCTTCTGCTTGGCAGTCAGTGTACCCATCTTAGCAGATGCAATTGGCTTTGCTCCGACAGACTCCATTACCTCATCCACAGCTGGACGGGTCTTCGCAGCACTTAGCTCAATGGCGTAAAGCTTTACGTCGTTGTAGCGCTTGTTCTGTGAAGGCTTGGTGCCCGACAGTGTGATCTTGAAGCCCATGCCTACTTCGAAGGTCTTGAAACCCTTCTTGGCTAGCTCCTCTTTGGCAGCACGTAGCTTCTGCCCGAATAGAAAGACGCGACGCTTGCCGTCATCATCTGGGTCGCTGGCGTCAGCGTAGTCAGTGTTGAGTGTTACCTCAATCTGCATCTTTGGCTTGCCGTCGTCCCAAAACTCTAGCTTTGTTGGGTCCTCGTAGTTGCGAACCTGTACTGCTCGTAGGTCTGCAATTGTGCCCTCATAGGAGTCTCCGACTTCGGAGTCCTTGAATGAGAGTGATGGCGATCCGCCACCTGTTAGTAGGTCGTCTACTCCTGGTAGATCAGCTGAAAATACGTCAACCATTTTAGTTTCCTTAATGTTTATAGTGATTTATAGTGATGGAATCAGCGACTGTACATCGTCGTGATCGGTTTCGTCGTAGCGACGGCAACTAAAGCAAAAGCTAGCCTTTGGCTGTCTCTCTATGACGGCGTCCCAGCCCGCTACCTCTGCTGCATCGATCATCGATTCCAGCGCAGCTAGCGAGTCTAGAGCTAGCTGCTTATCGTAACGCATAAGCGACACGACAGCATTTTCTAGCTTATCCTCCCTTGGGAGGAAACTTAGGGCAACGTGTGTTACCTCAAAACCTTTTTGTTCCCAGCCGTAGCCGTACAACATGGCCTGCACACGGTACTGTTGCTTGACCTTGTTCTTGCGGGCATCGGCAATGGCGGTCTTTCCTACTACTTTCCAGTCATTTACGACGCCATCCTGGTAGGCGAACATGTCACAGGATCCTCCGAGCTCGAGCTCTTTGTAGGAGTGTACGTGGAGTCTTTCTTCCAGCTTGTAGTTCTCTGGCCAGCGCTCATTGAAGCCATGCTCAAGCTGATCGTGGACGGCGGTGCCGATGAAGGGGTACCAAGCGCCATCGATGATGCGCTTCTTCTTGGCAAGCTTACGAGCTACGCACTTACGGCAATCCATGCCGACTTCTGAGATCCCTAGCTGTACTTGCTTGCTACGCTCAGTGATGAATAGTTCAGGGATGCGAGACATCCAAGTCTCAGCAGAATCAATAGCTGCTTCGTCTCTGTCTTCTATGGGTCCATCGACCAAATTTACAGTTGCCATTACTCCGTCTCCATGTTGCCAGTTAAATAGTCTACAACCTTGCGACTAAAATCTACACCCCTAGAGCCATCAAGCAGCTGCCGACTCTTCACGCGGCGTGTCGTTGCCTTCTCAGCAATAGCTGGGTCGATGCTTCCAATGCTTAGCAGATGCCAAATAGTAACCTTGTGCATGTTGCTGGCACGGTGGATGCGGTCTTCAATCTGCTCGAGCTTGTCAGGATCGTAAGGCAAGTCTACCATGATCAGGTCATCAGCAACATCGAGGTCGATGCCAACGCCCATGTTACCTGATAGCAGGATGATCCTTAGCGGGTCATTGGGATCTTGGAACCTCTGCTGTACGTGAGCACGATTGTTAGGACTCATGTCACCAGTGAGCATTGCAGCTACAACACCTAGCTCCATCAGCTCATCCCTGATCCATGTCAGTGTCTTGACGAACTGGCTAGAGATGACGACCTTGCCCGTATTGAGCCCGATGTCTTCAACATAGCCACGCTCGGTGAGCCACTGCACGATCCATTCCAGCTTATTGCTCGAGCCTTCTGAGTAGGTTGCCAACTGCCTAGCCTTGATCGCAAACGTAAGGAGTGCGTTAGGAGTATCAGCTGAGTCGATCATTGCCTGATCCTCAGCATCCTTGTAGGCGTGGTACTGGTCCCTCTTCATAGGTAGGTCGATGAAGTGGTATGTCTTTGGTGGTAGCTCTGGTAGCACCTCTTCTTTGGTGCGACGGATAGTTACCTGACGATCCATCTCAACCCATGCGCTGGCATCCTTGAGTGCACCGATTACCTTTACCTTGCGGGTACGAGTAACCTGACGCTCGTAGACATTGAATGTCTTCTCAAGCCAAGCCCACTGCTTCTCTGGTGCAAGCCTTGGATTTAGAAACCTCCATGTGCCGTATCGGTACTCGAGCTTGCCACGATCTGGCGTGCCCGAGATAGCGATGCGGATTGGATCCTCAGGGTCATGCATCTCTAAGCGCATGAGCCCTTTCCAGAAGTTGGTGAGAGATCCTGGGGTCGTGATCGGGAGGACCATGTGGCTCTCATCGATCACAACTGCCGACCAGAATGTGTTTGCCAGTGACGGCACACGAGGCTTGCCTTTGACTAGCGATAGAGCGTCGTGGTTAGCTACGACGATTATCGGATTGGTATCTGGCGAGGCAAGAGCAGACGCCAATAAGGTGTCCTTCTTGGTCGCAGTACCAGTGCCCAGATCCACCACAGTCACCGAGGGGTATCTCGGTAGCAAAAACTCCTGTATCGTTCTGATCCACGCTGTCCGTACGTTTACTAAAGGACTCAGGATTAGAATTGCGTTGCTGTCGGCGGGATTGTAGAGATCCATCAGCTCCATAGATGCTAGGACTTCTAGTGTCTTGCCCAGTCCTGGCTGGTCTGCTAGTAGCACTCTTCTCTTTTGAGCAATTGCATGAGCTGCCTCCCTCTGATAGGGGTACAGTATCTCTTCCGTTAGCGAGTTCAAATTCTTCCTTCCAATGTTTGCTTGCAAAGTCTGCAATGTCTTTAGCTAAGAATCCAGCGGTCATCTCGAATTCCTTTGGGGTGTATACCCCTCTGTAGTGCTTGAGTGAGTTCTGAAAGAACTCCAGTGCGTCAATGGCTCCGAAGATCCAAGCTTCGAACTCCTTGCCGTCCTGTGAAACGTATCTTGGTTCTAGGTTCATCGTCTTGCTCCTTTTAGTATTCGGTTACGATCAGTAGCGCTCATGCCTCCCCAGACGCCCCATTCTTCACGGAACTCCAGAGCATAGGCTCCACACTGATCGATTATTGGACATCCTCTTTTGCAGGCTTCAACTGCCATCTTGACGGACACTTGAGCGTGCACCTTGACGTTATCTACATCAGGGAAGAATAGGTCTGGTGCTTGTGCACATGGAATGTGATCGATGCCGACTTCAGCTACTGCATCAGCTAGCTTCAGGCAGGCTCGCATCTTCTCCTGTGAATTGAAGATCGGTAGTGGCCCAGTCATTAGTTGCCACCGATCGAGAAGTGCTCAGTCGATGCACAATCAATGCACAGTGGTGAGCCTTCGTAGCGGAACTCTACTGCACAGACAGTGTCGCAGTCAGCACAGACAAAGTGATCATTCATCTTCGAGCTCCAGTTCATCAAGGTATGCTTCTTCAATTTTCCAGTCGGTTTGCGCGTCACAAACACAATTGCTAGGAGTATCGCAAAAGAAACAATCGTCCTTATCTTCGTCCCATAGGTTTCGGTAGTCTTCATCATCACTTGGCCAATCTCCGTTCGTTTCAAATAGCAGTGCCATTGTCGTTCTCCATTTCAGTAAAGCAGGGTACACATAGGTCGTTGTCAAGCGACCAGTCATCGATCAAAAAGAAGTGCTCGCAGGAGGGGCACCTGAAAACGCTATACTCGCTCAACATTCACCCCATACTTTGTCTTCTCGTTATCAATAAGCCACATAGCTCGGTCTAGGCCGATCTGCTGTGTCTTGGTTAGGTCATCCCTAAAGCCGTCAACCTCTCTGCTGATAGTCCATAGGGTGCGACGGACGCCTTCTCTGATGCCCATCTCGTAGGCTTCATCAAGCTCACGCTCGAAGAAGATCTCTGATAGCTGTTCTTTTAGTGGCAACATGGTTCCTCCTTATGCCTCAAAAAAATCAAAGTCAATTGTCTGAGCGATCCACATGCATGAGAACTGTGGCTCGAACTTAGGTGAGTAGATAAGCATTTCGCCTTCGTCATAGTCGACGCCGAACTTCTTGTGTACATCCTCACTCATTACGAAGAAGAGCTGGTCTTCTTTGACTGGCACTGATAGTTCTGTGTTGTGCACACAATCAACTATGGCTAGGCCATCACGCAGGTCTCTAGGTCGTGCCATGGTAGGCATTAGTGCACTGTCAATCTGCTCTTGCTGGTGCGCTTGTAGAGCTCAGGATAGTCAGCGACAGGGAATGTAGTTTTTACTGTCTCGGTGATCAAGCTGGTCTCACGCCATCTGGCGATCGATGCAACCTTGGCACCATGGATGGTGAGCTCATCAGCATTGCCGATCATGTCTTTGATTACGGCATCGATCTCAGCAAGCTCATCAGTGAGCTTCTTCTTAGCGTCGTAGATCTCGCTACGCTTAGCCATTAGCTCATTAGCCAATGTAGGATCGAGAGCTTCAGCACTTTTGGTAGTCACCTTCGACTCCTTAGCCTTGGTAACAAGTGTTGCCTTAGCTTGGTCGATCAGTGTGCGGTCGGTGGTTGTAGTCATGGTTGGTCTCCTTTGTTAGATGAATTGAACTACTTTGGGATCAGTCTCTATCTCCAATGCGCTCCGAAGAATGCTTGGTTCATAGACACTCATCTCGGCAAATACGGAGTCTACACGAAATAGAAACACGAATTCACCGAAGACTGCCAGCTCATAGTCGTGCATAGCAGCTACTGCAATTAGCGATGTTAGGTTATAGGGAATTCCGAAGTGCTTGCAAAGCTTCTTGATAGCTCGACGGAAATGACGGGGTGAGTAGGTTCTGATCTTGGTTACAATCAGTAGCGGTCGGTAAGCCAGTTGCTCAGCGATGCCACTGAAGTAATCAGGGAATTCTTCTTGCTCATCCATTAGATGGCCTGTAACTGTCGTAGCTATCAATGTAGATGCTGTGTACAAGCACCATGGCATCACCTAGATCAACGACATTGATGCCAGTCTCTGAGCAGAAGCCAGTCACTGTTGAATCAATCTCTCCAGTGTAAATTCTCTGAGCGATCTCCAGCTCGACAAGTTGGCCGTCTAGGTAATGCATTGGTGGTGGGTTGCTTTTGAATCTGGTGGTCATTTGGTCATCTCCTCTAGGCTCTCGAACTCGAAGTCATCTCCACCTTTTACACTGGTCTGTGCATTAGGTAGGTTGTCCATCGATAGTTCACCTTCTACAACTTGTCTCAGTAGCTCTTTTGCGTGTTCCTCATTGTCAGCATCGAACCATAGTTTTCCGTACTCGCCTAGCGAATACCATGTCATGTAGTTTGGCATTAGTTCATCTCCTTCTGTAGCTCTACTGGTAGGCAGTCAAAGTGGTAGTGCCCTTGGCCGTCAATGTCGTGATCCTCATCGAGGTAAATCTGCTTGTCGCATGCATCACATTCGTATCCAGCACACATAGCGCAAGACCAGCCATCATCCCAGCCGAGTCGATTGACAAAGTTGCCAGATCCCCAAGCGGTGCTCTCACCGCAGTGGACGCATGGGTCAATTATCTTTGGCTTCTCAAAGCCGACAGTGATGATCTTGAAGTG
>OCVQ010000585.1_pt1 | contig 33424 bp, 33 predicted proteins | sample 1539061 | NCBI WGS metagenome assembly OCVQ01 (sample SAMEA3355526, study PRJEB22509) | marine metagenome | biome: marine; feature: river plume; material: water | place: USA | collected 2010-08-08 | depth 0.5 m | reverse complement strand
ATGCCGCAGGCAGAGGGGGGCAGAGCCCCCCTTTTTCTCAGACCACCCGCGCGCCCTTGGCAATGGTGGGCGCGGCGGCGTTGAGCCGTTCAATCGCAAAGCCTGCCGCGGCCTTGTAGCCCGCCATGAACTCCGCGCGTTCCTCGGGCGAAATCACTTCGTCAATCTTGTCGAATACCCCGCCACAGCGCGCATCGACAATATTGAGCAAACCAAAAGGCCCAGCGCCCCGGTTTCGCAAAACCAGCTCCGACACCGGGCCGCGGAGCCGCGCGTCATACGCCGCCAGCGCCATGGGCGTCGCCCCATGCACCAGCATCTCGGCCCCCAAGACGCGCGCGTCGATAATGGCTTGGCTCGCCCCATTGGAACCTGTGGGATACATCACATGCGCCGCGTCGCCCATCAGGGCCACCGGGCCTTCCACCCATGTCGACACCGGGTCTCGGTCGATCATCGGGTATTCATAAACTTCCGAAGCCCCTCGCAGCAGGGCAGGCACATCAAGCCAATCCCAAGCCCAGCCTTCGAAATGGTGGATGAACCGCTCCAGCGGCACCTTGCGGTTCCAGTCCCCTTCCCAGCCCGCGCTATTGTCGACCGTTTGTTCGGCAATCCAATTGATCGTGGCATAGCCCTCTGCATCGGGATGCGAGATCGGGTATGTCACGATCCGGTGGCGATGCGTGCCCAAACCGACAAAGCTTGATCCGCTGCGGATCGGCTTGGCCCGCGTAACCCCACGCCACAAGATCGCACCGCCCCATTGAATGGGCGGCTGATCCGGGTGCATCTGCGCGCGAATGGCCGAATGCAGCCCATCCGCCGCAATCAGCAACGTGCCGGACAGCCGCTCCTCGCCCTCAGCGCTGCGAATTTGCGCCACAACGCCCTCCGCAGTGATCTCATACCCCGTGACCCGCGCACCGGTTCGCACCGCATCCGCCCCCAGCCGCGCCACCACCTCGCGGTAGAGCAGCATCTGCAAATCACCGCGATGCACGGCGTATTGCGGCCAGTGATAGCCCGCCTTGAGGCCTCGTGGCTCGGCGTGGATGTCATTGCCATTCTGCCCCACCAGCGCCCATTCAAGCGCCGGCAACCCCACCCGATCCAGCGCCTCTGCCCCGATCCCAAGATCAAAGAGTTCGCGCACCGCATTGGGTTGCAAATTGATCCCCACACCCAGCGGCTTCAATTCGGGCACCGCTTCCAACACGGTGCAGCGCAGGCCAATCTGATGCAGCGTCAGCGCCATCGCCATACCGCCGATTCCGCCGCCGGCAATGATAATATGGGGTTGGGTCATGTGGCGCTCCGTGCTGCTGTCGCTGCACTATGGAAAAGCTGTGGCGAAATGGCCAGCCACAAGCCGACACTCTTGCTGTGTTTAGGCCAGCATACCGCCGTCGTTATCGTCGCCCGCTTCTTCAAGCAACCGATCGAAATCCGGCACCGTCACATGGCGCTTGCCTTCCAATTCGATCACGCCATCCTTGCGAAGCGCGGAAATCTGGCGCGACACCGTCTCAAGCGTCAGCCCGAGGTAATCCGCCATCGCCTCGCGCGTCAGCGGCAAGTCAAACACCAGCGCCCCCTTGGTCGGGCGCAAGTTGAGCGAGGCATCCCGCCGCGCGATGATCGACAGGAACGAGGCGATCTTTTCTCGCGCGGTCTTGCGGCCCAAAAGCAGCATCCACTCACGCGCCGCGTCCAATTCATCCAGCGTCATCTCCAACAGGCGATGCGCGATATGGGGCGTGCGCTCCATCAAGGTCTCGAAGGGTTTCTTGCGAAAGCAGCACATGGTGACATCGGTGGTCGCCGTCACATCATATTCCGCGCCGTTGCGCCCCGGGCGACCCACGAAATCAGACGGCAGCAAAAGCCCAACCATCTGCGTGCGCCCGTCTTCCATGGTCTGGGTCAGCGTTGCGATCCCCGAGACGACCGACCCCACAAAATCCATCCGGTCCCCGGCCCAAATGATCCGGCTGCCAGACTGATAGGTGCGATAATACTTGATCTCTTCGAGATTCACCAACTCCTCAGGTTCACATCGCGCGCAAACCGCGCGGTGACGGATCGGGCAGTCGCTACAATCAACAGTGACGCTGGGGGCTACTTGGGTCAATGACGCGGTCCTAAATTTCGTTTGATCTGGGTCAAATACCGTTTCTTGATCTGCTGGTAACTCTGCCCGAATGGAAACCAAAGCACAACTCGCACATCTGGGACTGTTTGACGCGAAAGTACCTCGGTATACGAGTTACCCGACGGCACCCCATTTCGGCCCCGCCATTGATAGCGCAAAATTCACCTCTTGGGTGGCGGCAATCCCCGAAGGCGCAGCCATTTCGCTTTATTTGCATGTGCCATTTTGCCGCCGATTGTGCTGGTTCTGCGCCTGTCGCACGCAGGGCACCCAGTCAGACGCCCCGGTGGCGGCCTATTTGCAGGTGCTCAAAGCCGAATTGGCAATGCTTGCGGCCATCCTGCCGCGTGGGGTGCGGCTTTCGCGGCTCCATTGGGGCGGCGGCACGCCCACGCTCTTGACCGGGCCCATGATCACCGAATTGGCGGCCGCCGTGGCCAACGTCGCCCCCTTTGCCAAGGACTATGAGTTTTCCGTCGAGATTGATCCCTGCGAAGTAGATGACGCGCGTCTGGATGCTCTGGCCGCTGCGGGCATGAACCGCGCGTCAATTGGGGTGCAGGATTTCGATGAGGATATCCAAAAAACCATCGGTCGTCCGCAGGGCTTTGACGTGACGCGCACAGCGGTCGAGGGCATCCGCGCGCGCGGTGTCAAAAGCCTCAACGCCGATATTCTCTTTGGTCTGCAGCATCAGACAGATGCCAAGATCACCGATACGGTGCAAAAACTGCTAAGCTTTTCGCCCGACCGGGTGGCGCTTTATGGATATGCCCATGTGCCATGGATGGCCAAGCGCCAGCAGATGATCCCCTCTGACGCGCTGCCAACCCCCGAAGAACGGCTCGACCTCTTCGATGTGGCGCGGCGACTGTTTCTTTGGGACGGATTCCGTGAAATCGGCATCGACCATTTCGCCCTTCCAACCGATGGCTTGGCACAGGCGCAGTCCAAAGGCATGCTCAAGCGCAATTTTCAGGGCTATACCAACGATCCCGCCGACGTGCTGATCGGGGTGGGTGCGAGCGCGATTTCACGCTTCCCGCAGGGCTATGCACAAAACGAATCTGCAACCGGGGCCCATACAGGTGCAATCCGCGACGGGCGTTTCTCGGTGCATCGCGGACATGCCTTCACCGCCGAAGACCGCCTGCGCGGGCGGATCATCGAAGCGCTGATGTGCGACTTTGAGGTTATCCCACAAGAGATCGGCGCAGAGTTTGCCATCGCCCCCAACCTCGTCGCGCAAATATTGGCCAAGGCGCGCGCGGCGCTGCCTAATGTGCTGGAGATGAATGACGGCATTCTCAGCATCCCCCCCGAAGCGCGCCCGCTGACCCGCATCATCGCGCGCCAATTTGACGCCTATGACCTAAGCAAAGCCGGGCATTCTTCGGCAATCTAGGGCCAACCCTGTCAGCGCACCGGATCGAAAAGCGCATCTTTCAACGTGCAATCGCGGATCGTGTCTGCCCCGCAAGGCACGGGCGTCAACTCTTTTGACAAGCAAACGCGCACTTCCTGAATATAACCCTCACGGCAGGTGACAGTCAGCATATCGCGCGTCATGCCGGGATTTGCCTCCAAGAACGCCTGCTCAATCAGCGTTGCGGGCAATTTCACCGTATTGGCGAGTTTGCGAAACGCTTGGGGTCGGCGGATGCTGTCATAGGCCCGCCGGGAAGTGTCGTAATAGGCGGGCGCCGTCAGGCCGGAACAGACGCCATGCTTTTTCCACTGATACCATGCAAGGCCCGAAGTGCCCATGATGTCGCTCATTTCTTCCGTCATCCGCCGTGTGGGTTGCGCCGCCGTGGTGGGGCAAAAGGCCGGCCAGCCGCGATGGAATTGCGGCCAAAGCCCATGCAAGGTCCAACCGAAATCCTCACGTTCATCGCATTGCGGCGAGCCGCGGGAATCACCCTCCAAGCGGCACCAATTGGGCGACCAAGACAGCGCCATCACATAGTAATCAAAAACCCCCGCCTTCTCGCCATCGGCGCGAACAGGGGCGGGCACAGATACGGCGACAGCAGAGACAATCAGGCCGATCGCCAAGAGGAGGGGAGGCAGAACACGCATTCACTCTTTCCTTGCACAGTTTCCCGCAGTATAAGCACCCCAATTTCCCCCACAATGGAAACCGCCTCAACCGAGGCAGCCCTTTTCGGGCAGCGGGGAAGATATGAGTTCAGGAGTGATCACGATGAACAAACCCATCATGGCCCGCGCCACCGCCGTTTGGCTGATTGACAACACAACTCTGTCCTTCAAGCAGATCGCCGATTTCGTCGGTATGCACGAGCTTGAGATCCAAGGCATTGCCGATGGCGACGTCGCCGTGGGCGTGAAAGGGTTCGACCCCGTGTCCAACAGCCAGCTTGACGCACATGAGATCGCGCAGGGCGAAAAAGACCCGCTCTACAAGCTGCGCCTCAAATTCAACCCCGCCGCCATCGGCGAGGAAAAGCGTCGCGGACCGCGCTACACCCCGCTGTCCAAGCGCCAAGACCGCCCCGCCGCCATTCTGTGGCTGGTAAAATTCCACCCCGAATTGTCGGATGGCGTGATCGGCAAGCTCGTGGGCACCACCAAGCCCACAATCCAGTCAATCCGCGAGCGCACGCATTGGAACATTTCAAGCCTCACCCCGGTTGATCCCGTGGCGCTTGGTTTGTGCAAACAGTCCGAACTGGACACCGCCGTGCAAAAGGCTTCGGCCAAGCGCGCAGCAGATGGCGCATCAATGACCGATGATGAGCGCCGCAAGCTGCTGTCCACCGAGCAATCGCTGGGTATGGAATCCTCGGCACCCCGTCTGCCAACAGCGATTGAGGGGCTTGAAACCTTCTCGCTCACCGGAACGGACGATAGCGATGACATCCGCGAAGATGATGCGCGTTACAAAGACGCCGACAGCTTCTTCAACCTGCCCGGTGATACGGATGATGAGGATGATGACGATCGCAAGTGATCGTGTGATCTTGAACAGCGAGACGGCCCGGATGTGCTCCGGGCCGTTTTCTTTTGGGGCTATCGCCCTCACCGACAGGGACGTCATGCGTCACGCAGGTGCAGCAATCGCTGTGCACAGCTCTACCAGAATCCCTTGGGGCGTGGCGACGTATCCTGTGGTCTGCCCCCAAGGCTCCACGCGGGCCGCCTGAACCAACCGCGCCCCGGCCGCGACCGCACGCGCCACGGCACCTGTGACATCCTCGCACTCAAAGGCGATCTCATAAGAGGGCTGTTCCGCATCATGGCGCCGGGCTGATTTGCCCAACTGCGCCATTAGCGCCAAAGAGGAAAACGCCAGCTTGGTCTCGCCAGTCAGCATCTCGCCATAGTCGCCCCCCTCGTGCACAAAGCCTCGCGTGCCGCCGAAAGCCGCCTCAAAAAACGCGATGGCCTCAAGCACATCTTCAACAAAAAGAATAGCATATCGAAACTTCATCGCCCCGCGCTCCCCTGTCGGCCTATGGTGAACCGTCCTCCACTCACGCCCCATTGGCAACAGTCTTTCGGCGCCGCTTGCGCTCTGAAGGAAGGCCGTCAGCCTCCTGTCTGCCCCTCATTTTCCCCACCGCGCACCCCAATGGCCGACCTGCATTTTTTGATCAAATTCCCTAAGAAACCAGATGCTTCGCTGCACCCATAGGGAGAACAAAAAAATATTTAGTCTGGCTCAAATTTTTTCTTGAAACGTAAACCCATGCGCCTTAAGTCCCCCTCCAAGACGCCAACGCACGCGCCTCTGGCCGGTGGGAAACCTCACGTGTTTACGTAGCGACGGTAACGTCTCCGTTTGAACTGGTCGGGCCTTTGGCCCGGGTCTTTTGGAGATGACCATGAACGCTTACGTAAACTCGCTCGCGGGTGGCAAAGCCGTCCGTTCTTCTGCCCGCATCGAAGCATTTATCCGCGCAACCGATTTCGATCGCCCGACTCTGGTGCTCGACACCGAGCTGGTCGCACAGCAATTCCGCGCGCTGAAGGCAGGCCTCGGCCGCGCCGATATTCACTATGCCGTGAAAGCAAATCCCGAGCGTGCCGTCATCGAGACTCTGGTCGCAGAGGGCTCGCATTTTGACGCAGCCTCGCGTGGCGAGATTGAGCTCTGCCTCGGCCTCGGCGCACGCCCCGAGACGATCTCCTTCGGCAACACCATCAAAAAGCCCGTCGACATTGCCTTCGCTTACGGCGCAGGCATCACTCTGTTTGCCGCGGACTCGGACATGGAGCTGGAGAAAATCGCCGCACATGCGCCCGGCGTTGAAGTCTACATTCGCCTTCTGATGGGCACCACCGAAGCCGATTGGCCGCTGTCGCGCAAGTTCGGCACGATGGAGAGCGAAGTGAATGCGCTCCTCGCCTATGCCGTGCACCTTGGCCTCAAGCCTGTTGGCCTGTCCTTCCACGTCGGCAGCCAAACCCGCCGCGCCGAAATGTGGCGCGACACGCTGGACCGCGTGGCCAATGTCTGGACGTCAGCACGCGAGGCAGGGTTCGACCTGTCGCTGATCAACATCGGTGGTGGTTTCCCCGCCTTCTACGGCGAAGCCATTGACGCACCCGAAGTCTATGCCGCTGCTGTTATGGACATGGTCGAGCCGCGCTTCCCCGGCGCAACCCGCATCATGGCGGAGCCGGGTCGCGGCATGGTCGCCGAAGCCGGCATGATTGCCGCCGAAGTGCTGCTGGTCTCCAAAAAGTCGCAAGATGATCTGCACCGTTGGGTTTATCTCGACATTGGCAAATTCTCCGGCCTTGCCGAGACGATGGACGAAGCCATCCGCTACCAGTTCACCACCGACCGCGACCATGAAGAGCACGGCCCCTGCATACTCGCAGGTCCCTCCTGTGACAGCGCCGATGTGCTCTACGAAAAGCGCCCGGTGCAATTGCCCATGGGCCTCACCTGCGGCGACAAAATCATCATCCGCAACTGCGGCGCGTATACCACCACCTATTCCTCGGTCGCCTTCAACGGCTTCCCTCCTCTGGACGTCGTGGTGATCTGATCCCTTTACCGGGTTTGGAAAAATCGTAACGAAAAGGCCCGGCGCATTCGCTCCGGGCCTTTATTGCAAGGTGGGATCCGCTATGCGCCTTACCCGCCCATCTTGTCCTGCGTCTTGGTGTCGAAATCCGCAGCGTCATGGCGCTCGTGCAACTGGCTTGACGGCTCGCCAAACGGCCGGTTCACCATCCGCCCCCGCTGCACAGCCGGGCGCGCATCGATCTTCTCTGCCCAAGCCATCACGTGACGATAGCTGGCAACATCCAGAAACTCCGCCGCATTATAAAGCCGCCCCAAGGCCAGCTGCCCATACCAAGGCCAAATCGCAATATCCGCGATGCTATAGGCGTCACCCGCAATATAAGCGTGTTTGGCCAATTGCTTGTCGAGCACATCCAACTGCCGCTTGGTTTCCATCGAAAACCGATCAATCGGATATTGCCACTTTTCTGGCGCATAAGCGTAGAAATGGCCAAAGCCGCCACCGAGATACGGCGCTGACCCCATCTGCCAGAAAACCCAATTGAGCACCTCGGTACGCGCCGGGCCAGACGAGGGCAAAAACATGCCAAACTTTTCCGCCAAATGCATCAAGATCGAGGCGCTCTCGAACACCCGCAGCGGCTCTGCACCAGAACGATCGATCAAGGCCGGGATCTTCGAATTCGGATTCGCCTCGACAAAGCCCGAACCAAACTGATCACCATCGCCGATCTTGATAAGCCACGCATCATATTCCGCCTCTTTGATCCCGGCGGCCAGCAGCTCTTCAAACATGACAGTGACCTTTACCCCATTGGGCGTGGCCAGCGAATAAAGCTGAAAGGGATGCCTTCCCACGGGCAGCGCCTTGTCATGCGTGGCCCCAGAAACAGGACGGTTGATCGAGGCGAACTGCCCCCCCGAGGGGGCTTCCCATGTCCAAACCTTGGGCGGCGTATAGCTATCGTTCATGATCGTCCTCCGAATATGATTTCCCGCAGGCTACCCAAGCCCCGCACAGGATGCCAGATGCATGCGCGCACAGCCTCCTGTGCGTGGGACAACCCTATCCGCGTGCCGACCACGCCCCTCTGGCGCTCCGCGCCACGCCCGCCTACTCTGGAGCGCGAACCAAAAGGGATCTCGTTGTGAAACTCTGGCTCATGCTCATCGCTGCGATCGGGTTTGAAGTGCTGGGCACTTCAATGCTGAAAAGCTCAGACGGTTTTTCGCGGCTCACCCCATCCCTTGCCAGCGTCGCCGCTTACCTCGCGTCGTTTTGGCTCTTGTCACAGGTCCTGCGCGTGATGCCTGTGGGCATCGCCTATGCAATCTGGTCGGGCTTGGGCATCTTGTTGATCACGGTGATCGGATGGGCCGTGTTTCGCCAAAGGCTCGACGCCGCGGCGCTTTTGGGCCTCGCCTTAATCGCAGCAGGCATCATCGTGATCAACGTTTTCTCGAACACCACCGGCCACTGACCAAAATCTCTTGCAAGAGATTTTCCCTGTCCTTGCAAGGACAGGCCCCAGATTTTTGCAAAAATCTGGCGTGCCTCGGGTCAGATGCAGCGACCGCCGTCAACTTCCATCGCCACTCCAGTAATCATGCTGGCCTCATCAGAGCACAGGTAGCAGGCTGCGTTGCCCATATCTTCCGGCGTCGAGAACCGCCCAAGCGGGATCGTCGAGAGAAACTTGGCCCGCATCTCAGGGGTATCTTCCCCCATGAACGACGCTAGCAAAGGCGTCTCGCCCGCCACGGGGCATAAGGCATTCACCCGCAAGCCCGCCGGGGCCAATTCCACCGCCATCGCCTTCGTCGCGGTAATCACCCAGCCTTTGGAGGCATTGTACCAATTCAACCGCGGTCGTGGACTAAGCCCGGCCGTCGAGGCCACGTTAAGGATATTGCCCCGGCCATTGCGCTTCATATGCGGCACCAGCGCTTGGGCAAACAAATAGATCGATTTGCAATTCACCGCAAAGACCCGGTCGAAATCGTCTTCGCTTACCTCCTCCAACGGTGTCGGCAAATGGGTGACGCCTGCGTTATTGACCAGAATATCCACCCGACCCAGCCGCTCCAGCGCGAAATCCACCAGCGCCCCTACGCTGGCCTTGTCCGCCACATTCGCCGCAAAGGCCAAGCCGTTCAACTCGGCCGCCAATGCGTCTGCGCCTGTTTTATTGATATCCACAACCAAAACACGCGCGCCTTCTGCTGCAAATTTGCGCGCAATCCCTGCGCCAAATCCCGACGCGCCCCCGGTAACAATCGCGGTTTTTCCCTCAAGTCTCATATCGCCTCTCCCTCTTTCCCATTATTCACCCCGCACTGCCTTAGCTGTTTGGGTGGTCCATCGGCCAAATCATCTGCACACGCAGCAGGGCTACAGTCCAATTCCTATCGCCGCGCCCGCTTGAGCGCGCCCATGTCGCGCGCCGACAAAGCTTTCGCAATCCACCGCTCGCATCTCAGGCCCCCTTTGCAGGAATAAGGCCCGGCCAAGACAACAGCGCAGATCGGTGCCCCCCATCTCATCGACAGGGCTCAAAAGCATCTTTGGTTTTCCCGGATTATCCATGCCACGCCGCTACTGTCTTCAGGGTTGTGAAACCATACATCGCTTCAAACCCTTTCTCGCGCCCATGGCCTGATTTGCCACGCCCGCCAAAAGGCAATTCCACGCCCCCCCCGGCACCGTAATTATTGATAAACACCTGTCCAGCCCGGATCGCACGCGCCAGTCGCATTTGCCGTCCGCCATCTTGGCTCCAGACCGAAGCAACCAGCCCGTAATCCGTGCCATTGGCAATTGCCACCGCCTCTTCCTCGCTGTCAAAAGGAATAACCACCTGCACAGGGCCGAAAATCTCGTCGCGCGCCAAGGCATGATCAGGGCGCACGCCCGCCAGCAAGGTCGGCGGCACATAATAGCCCCCGTCGGGCACCTCCCCCAGCACTGCACGCCCAGCAACTTCCAAATCCGCGCCTTGCGCCAGAAAGCCCGAAACAATCTGCTTTTGCTTGGCCGAAATCAACGGCCCCACATCCAGATCGGCCATCGCAGGCCCCACCCGCAGCGCACCATAGCGCTCTGCCATCCGGGCCAAAACCTCGTCATGCACTCGCCGATCCACCAAAATCCGCGACGAAGCCGAACAGGTCTGACCGCAATTCTGAATTCCAGCATTCACCAGAAACGGCAGGGCGCGCTCTAGATCCGCATCGGCAAACACCACCTGCGGCGACTTGCCCCCCAATTCCAGCGTCACGGGCACCACATTGCGCGCCGCCGCCTCCTGCACCATCACACCCGTGCCCACCGATCCGGTGAAACTGATGTGATGCACACCGGGATGGGCGGTCAGCGCGGCTCCCGCTTCTGCACCCAAGCCCGGCACCACATTCAACACCCCATCCGGCAATCCCGCCGCCTTGGCCATATCGGCAAAAGCCAGCGCCGTAAGGCAGGCATCCTCCGCAGGCTTGAGCACACAGGAATTTCCCGTCGCCAGCGCGGCCCCCACTGAGCGCCCGATGATCTGCATCGGATAATTCCACGGCACGATATGCCCCGTCACCCCATGCGGCTCACGCAGTGTATAAACCGTGTAGCCGTCAAGATAGGGGATCGTCTCCCCCATCAGCTTATCGGCCGCTCCACCGTAAAACTCGCAATAGCGCGCCAAAGCCACCGCATCGGCGCGCGCTTGCTTGAGCGGCTTGCCCACATCAAAAGCCTCGATCCGCGCCAGATCATCCACCCGCTCTTCCACCATCCGGCCCAAGCGCATCAAGATACGCCCCCGCTCCGCAGCGCTCATCCGCCCCCATGGCCCCGACCGCGCAGCCTCTGCCGCCGCCACAGCCGCATCGACATCTTCTGCTGTGCCGCGTGCAATCGCGCCTATTTCTTCGCCTGTCGAAGGATCAAAAAGCGGCAAGGTCCCGCCTCTCGCCGGGGCCACCCATGCCCCGTCAATCAGGCATTTCGCGGGATCAAACCAAAGCGCTAGGTCCGTCATGCAGCAACTCCTTCTGGCAATTTCGGGGCAGCAGCGATCAACTGCCGCGTATAGGGGTGGCGGGGATGATCAAACACCTCCGCCGTCACGCCTTCTTCCACAATCCGACCCGCCTGCATCACCATCACCCGGTCCGTAATGGCCCGCACCACGCTCAGGTCATGGCTGATAAAAAGATAGGTCAGGCCCAAACGGTCCGAGAGATCGGCCAAAAGGTCGAGCACCTGTGCGCGCACCGAAACATCAAGCGCCGAAACCGCCTCATCAAGCACGATCACATCTGGCCGCGTGATCAGCGCCCGCGCAATGGCAATGCGTTGGCGTTGGCCACCAGAAAACTCGTGGATATACTTTTCCATGTCAGACGCCTGAAGCCCCACCGCCTCCAGCGCTTCTGCGACCCGACTGCGCGCCTCGGCGGGCGGCGCGGCGCTCAAATGAAACGGCTCTGCCACCAATCGCTCCACCCGCCAACGCGGATTGAAACTGCCGTAGGGGTCTTGAAAAACCACCTGCAAACCCGCGCGTATGGCATTGCCCATACCCGGATGCACCCTCGCGCCGCGAAAGGTGATCGTGCCGCCTTGCAGCGGCTCCAAGCCCAAGATCGCCCGCGTCAGGGTCGATTTTCCACAACCGGATTCACCGACCAGCCCAAGGCTCTCTCCGCGTCGCAGGCTAAAACTCACCCCGTCCACCGCCCGAAACGCCGCGCCGCGCCGCCACAAATGTCGCTTGCCGGGATAGGCGCGCACCACGTCTTGCACCTGCAAGATCACTTCGCCGTCTTCGCCCCCATCGCGCGTTGGCTGATGCGTCGATGCCGCCAAAAGGGCCTGCGAATAGGGATGGCGCAGCCCTTGCGTCAACAGGCCCACCGGCCCTTCCTCCACAACCTCGCCCGCCTTCATGATCGCAATGCGGTCCGCCATTCCGGCCACAACTGCCAGATCATGCGTGATCAGCATCAGCCCCATACCATCCTCGCGCGCCAGCCGCGCCAATAGCGCCAAGATCTGTGCCTGCGTCGTGACATCAAGCGCCGTGGTCGGTTCGTCGGCAATCAACAGCTTGGGGCGCAGCGCAATTGCCATCGCAATTACCACCCGCTGCCGCTGCCCACCCGATAATTCATGCGGATAGCGCGTCATCGCAAACCGCTCCTCGGGCAATTCCGCCCGCGCCAATGCCATGCGCGCCTGCGCCCAAGCCTCGGCCGCAGAGGCACCAGTATGCAACGCAACAGTCTCTGCCACCTGTGCGCCGATTGTCTTGAGCGGGTTCAGCGCGGCCATCGGCTCTTGAAACACCATCCCCACATCACACCCGCGCATGGCACAAAGCGCGCGCTCTTCCATCGCCAAAACATCTTTGCCATCAAGTAAGATCTGCCCGCTGCATGTCGCCCCTTCTGGCAACAACTGCATAACCGAAAACGCTGTCATCGACTTGCCCGACCCGCTTTCGCCGATCACGCCCAGCACTTCTCCTGCCGCCACACGCAGCGTCACGCCCTTAAGCACCGGGAAACCGTGAATGGCCATATGCAGGTTCTCAATCGCCAAAAGGCTCATCGCGCCCTCCGCAACCGGGGATCAAGCCAATCGCGCAAACCATCCCCCATCAGGTTCAGCCCCAGAACAGTCAGCAAAATCGCCAGCCCTGGGAAGATTGCCATATGCGGCGCCAGCGAGATCATCGTCTGACTATCCGCCAGCATCCGCCCCCAAGAGGGCAAAGGCGGTTGCGCGCCCAACCCAACATAAGACAGCCCCGCCTCGGCCAGAATTCCCAGCGAAAACTGGATGGTCCCCTGCACGATCAGCAAATTCGTCACATTTGGCAAAATATGTTCGAGCGAAATCCGCGCCCGTCCCTTGCCCGCCACCCGCGCCGCCATGATCCAATCGCGCGTCCACAGCGACAACGCCGCGCCGCGCGTCACCCGTGCAAAAACCGGGATGTTGAAAATCCCGATCGCGATAATGGCATTCAGCGCCGAAGGCCCAAAAACAGCCGTGATCAGAATGGCGATGATGAGTGAGGGAAAGGCAAACACCAGATCGTTGCCGCGCATGATGATCTCATCCAGCCACCCACCCCGATGCGCCGCCGCGGTCAGCCCCAAAGGCACCCCAAGCCCCATGCCAATGCCCACAGCCACCAACGCCACCGCAATCGACGTGCGCGCCCCCACCATGATCATCGACAGAATATCGCGGCCAAAATGATCGGTCCCCAAGAGATGCCCGCCCGAAGGGGGCTTCATCTTGTTGGTGATGGCCAATTGCGTCACATCTTGTGGAACCCACAAAAAACTGACCGCCGCCGCCATGACAAACGTCAATGTCAGCACCAACCCCAACCATAGCGAAAGCCGCCCCCTCATTCTCGGCTCCTTAGCCGGGGATCCACCAGCGCATAAGCCAGATCCACTGCGAAATTCACCACGATCACCGCAAAGACCAGCAGCATCACCACTGATTCCACCACGATCAAATCCCGCGCCGAGATCGACTGAAACACCAACCGCCCCAAGCCCGGCAGGAAAAACACGTTCTCAATGATGATCGCGCCCGCCAGCAGAAACGAAAACTGCATGCCGATAATGGTCAAGACCGGGATCATCGCATTGCGGAGCGCATGCCGCCGCAAGACCTGCCCCTTGCTCAGCCCCTTGGCCCGCGCCGTGCGAATATAATCTTCGCTCAAGACATCAATCAAAGCCGAACGCATCACGCGCGTCAAAATCGCCGCCTGCGGCAAGGCCAAGGCGATCGCGGGCAAGGTCAGGCTCTTGAGACCCGGCAACAGCCCCTTGTCCCAGCCTGCAAAGCCACCTGCGGGAAACCAACGCAACTGGATGGCAAAGACCAAGACCATCAGCATTGCGAACCAGAAATTCGGCACCGCGACCCCCAATTGGGTCGCCGCCATCACCCCCAGATCACCAGCGCGCCCACGGCGCGCCGCCGCCCAAATGCCCGCCGGAAAGGCAATCGCCATCGACAAGGCCAAAGCATAAAGCGCCAGCGGCAAAGAGACTTGTAACCGATCAGCCACCATCCCCGCCACATCGGTGCGATAGGTGTAAGAGGTGCCAAAATCTCCGCGCACCATGCCGCCAATCCACGAGAAATACCGCTCAAGCAGCGAGCCATTCAGCCCCAACTCCGCCCGCAAGGCCGCCAGCGTATCCTCTTGGGCATTGATCCCAAGCATGAATGATGCCGGATCGCCCGGCACCACTTCAACCAAAGCAAAAATCACCGCCGAAGCCACGACCAAAGCCACCAAGAGCGAGGTCGCCCGCTTAATCAGATAGCGCAGCATTCGGCGCGCGCCCCTCTTCTGCTTTCTCTTTCAAAAACGTCTCCCCTCGCACGGGGCGAGGATTGGGGGGCGCAAACGCCCCCACAGGTTTCATCTTGGCCAAGGGGCACAACGACGCCCCGCGCCGTCACTCTTCCCAGTAAACCGCTGTCAGGTCTGTCGCTTGGGTCGGTGCATTGGCCCAAAGCCCCTTTACCTTGGCATTGGCAACCGAAAGCGCGGCAAGCTGGAACAGATAGCCATTCACATACTCATCCGCGATCATCTTCTGCGCCGCTTTCAAGATCTCCGAGCGCTTGGCCGGATCGGTGGCATTGTTCAGATCTGCCATCAAACCCTGAAAGGCCGCGCTGTCATATTGGAAATAATAGTCAGGGCGCGCATAGATGTTGATATCGGCAGGTTCGGTATGGCTGACGATGGTCAGGCCAAAATCCTTACCCTTAAAGACTTCCTCCAGCCATTGCGCCCATTCCAGATTGGAAATCTCGGTCTCGATCCCCACCGCACGCAATTGCGCTGCGATGATCTCGCCACCGCGCCGCGCATAAGAAGGCGGCGGCAGCTTCAGCGTCGTCTTGAACCCATCTGCGAAGCCCGCCTCGGCCAGTAGCTTCTTCGCCAGTTCCGGATCATAGGCCGATTGCGCCGTCAGATCGACGTAATCGGGATTATGCGGCGCAAAATGCGTGCCGATGGGCGTGCCATATCCAAACATCGCCCCATCAATGATTTCCTGACGGTTGATCGCATGGGCCAGCGCCTCACGCACCTTCACATTGTCAAAGGGCGGCATCTTGTTGTTGGTCGAAAGAATGGTCTCGCCTTCGGTCGATCCAACCAGCACTTGAAAGCGCGCATCCGCCCCAAACTGCGCGAGGTTTTCTGGCGCCGGGAAGCCCGAGAATACGTTGACATCTTCCGCCATCACGGCCGCAAATGCCGCCGTCGGATCCGCGATGAACTTGAACGTCACCTTGTCGAGCTTGGCCGGGGTGCCCCAATAGCCGTCATTCTTGGCCAATTCGATGCGGTCGCCTTGCACCCAATTGCTGAATTTGAATGCGCCCGTGCCTACGGGGGCTTGCTTGATATTCTCGATGCTCTCGGGAGCAACGATCACCGCATCGCCCCACGCCATGTTAAACAAAAACGCCCCGTTCGGTGCACTCAAAGTCACCTTCACCGTTGCCGGGTCCACCACATCCACCGAAGCAATACCGGCAAACAGCGCCTTTTGCGCGTTTTGGCTGTCCTCAGCGCGCGCACGATCAAGCGAGAACTTGACATCCTCCGCATTCATATCTGTGCCGTCGTGAAACTTCACACCCTCATTGAGCTGGAACGTATATGTCAGCCCATCGTCCGAAATATCCCACGATTTCGCCAAGCCCGCGATAATCGAACCATCCGAGGCAAAGCGCGTCAGCCCCTCAAACACATTGGCATAAAGGACCGAATCGATCGCACCCGCCGCCGCCGAGGTCGGATCGAGATGCGGCGGCTCAAGCTGCATGCCAACAACAATATCAGTCTTGGCTTCAGCCATTCCAAAGCTCGCAGCCAAGGCCAACGCGCTGATGAAACCAGTGCGGAACGTGGAAAAAGTCATGGGAACCTCCCTGTTTTTGCCCCGCACACATCCACAGCGGCGGAGAGTCGCCCTCCACCTTTCTCCAAATTTCTGCGGGGGTCCATGAAAATTATGCGCGCGGCCCGCAATCAGCGCGCCGCGATCGCCGCACGAATAGCCCGGATATTTTCGCCATAGGGCGCGGGATCGCTCACCGATCCGCCCTTGAACACAGCGGATCCAGCCACAAGCACATCTGCCCCCGCCGCCACGATACCGGGCGCGGTGACAGGCGTCATGCCACCATCGATCTCGATCAGCACTGGCCGATCCCCGATCATCCGCCGCAGCTCAGCCACTTTTGCGCTCATGTCGATATAGCTTTGCCCGCCAAAACCGGGGTTCACAGTCATTACGCAAACCAGATCAACCAGATCGAGCACCTCGGCCACCGCCGCTGCAGGTGTGCCGGGATTGAGCGCCACACCGGGCTTGCAGCCTGCACCGCGAATGGCCTGCAAGGTGCGGTGAATATGCGGCCCCGCTTCCACATGCGCGGTCAGGTAATCCGCTCCCGCCTCCGCAAAGGCTTCGATATAGGGGTCCACAGGCGCGATCATCAGATGCACATCCATGACCGTCTTGATGTGCTTGCGGATCGCTTTGCACAACGGCGGGCCAAAGGTGAGGTTGGGCACGAAATGCCCGTCCATCACGTCAACATGGATCCAATCCGCGCCCTGCGCTTCCACCGCTTCGATCTCGCGCCCGAAATTGGCAAAATCCGCCGACAGGATCGACGGCGCGATCAGCGTCTTGGCAACCATTACGCAACCACCGGGTCAAGCTTGCCCTTCGCATAGGCCAGCGCCATGTCATCCATGGAAATCGCCTTGATCTTGGACGCATTGCCCGCCGTGCCAAACCGCTCGAAACGGTCGCGGCACAGCTTTTCCATCTCTTCCATCGCGGGCACAAGGAACTTGCGCGGATCAAACTCCGCCGGGTTCTCCTGCGCGATCCGGCGGAAGGTTCCCGTCAGCGCCATACGGTTATCCGTATCGATGTTGACCTTGCGAACACCCATCTTGATGCCGCGCTCAATCTCTTCGATCGGCACGCCATAGGTCTGGCTCATATTGCCGCCATAGGTGTTGATCAGATCCTGCAAATACTGTGGCACCGACGACGAGCCATGCATCACGAGGTGCGTATTGGGCAGCTTCTCGTGAATCTGACGGATCGTATCCATCGCCAGAATTTCGCCATCCGGCTTGCGGGTGAACTTGTAGGCCCCATGCGAGGTGCCACAAGCAATCGCCAGCGCATCCACCTTGGTGCGTTTGACAAAATCCACTGCCTGATCGGGGTCGGTCAAGAGCTGCGAATGATCAAGCACCCCTTCGGCACCCGAACCATCTTCTTCGCCCGCCATTCCAGTCTCCAGCGACCCCAGAACGCCCAACTCCCCTTCCACCGACGCACCCACCCAATGGGCGGATTTGGTCACGCGGGCCGTGATCTCGACGTTATAATCATAAGAAGCAGGCGTCTTCATATCTTCTTCAAGCGAGCCATCCATCATCACCGAGGTAAAGCCATGCTTGATCGCCGAAAGGCAGGTGGCATCGTTGTTGCCGTGATCTTGATGCATGCACAGCGGGATCGCGGGAAACATTTCCGACAGCGCCAGAATGAGGTGCTTGAGCATCACATCGCCCGCATATTTCCGCGCCCCCCGCGAAGCCTGCAAGATCACTGGCGCATCCACCGCCTGCGCCGCTTTCAGGATCGCCAGACCCTGTTCCATGTTGTTGATGTTAAAAGCGGGCACGCCGTAATCGTTCTCGGCGGCATGATCGAGAAGCTGGCGAAGGGTGATCAGGGCCATGGGTCACTCCTAATATCTGGGGTTCGAGCGGCTTCTAGCCGAGTTTGGCGCAGATGGGTAGGGGGGAAGACCATGCCCCCGCCCGACGCTCCAACAAACCCCATCAAACCGCCCGAAACCACCGCGAAGCGACCCGAGCGGCGCCCGTCCGCCCCCGCGCCCACCCGCGGACGGGCGCGGCCCTCACCCCCAAAGGCGCTTCACTTCTGCCACTTCTTCCACTGCGCCAAATACGAATGGCGTTCTCATGTGCAGGCGGTCCACCGATTGGTCCAGTACCCGCGCGTGGCCGTTGGTGGCTTGTCCCCCAGCCTGCTCGATCAAGAATGCAATCGGCGCGCATTCATAAAGCATCCGCAACCGCCCCTGCTCATAGCCTTTGCGCGCGTCACCCGGATACAGAAACACGCCCCCGCGTGACAAAATCCGGTGCGTCTCCGCCACAAGGCTGGCCACCCAGCGCATGTTGTAATTCTTCGCACGCGGCCCCGCATCGCCCGCCTCACAGCTTTGGATATAGCTATGCACAGGCGTGGTCCAATGGCGGCGGTTCGACGCGTTGATGGCATATTCCTTGGTCGCAGGTGGAATGGCGATTTCGCCCGGCACATGGGTGAACACACCCGTATCCGGGTCCATCACAAATATCGCTACGCCGTCGCCCCAGGTCACCACCAAAGCCACTTGCGGCCCAAAGATGATATATCCGCCCGCAATCTGCGCGCTCATCGGGCGCAGAAAACTTGCCGCCGCTGTCGCCTCAGCTGGCAACACCGAGAAAATCGTGCCGATCGAGACGTTGCAATCAATATTGGACGAGCCGTCCAGCGGATCGATTGCCAACGCCAGCCCGCCTGCCGGGTTCAACTCCAGCGCATCGTCTTGCTCTTCCGACGCATACCAGCGCACCCCAGCCGCCCCCAAAGCCACTGCAAACATCTCATCCGCGATCACATCGAGCGCCTTTTGGCCATCGCCGCCTGCATTCTCGCCCACGGCCTCGGCCAGCGATTGCTCCAGCGGCCCTTTGGCGATCACTTTGGCCACATCCCGCCCCACGGCACACAGCGCCGACAAAACCGGGCGCAGGCCCTCAGGGATCATTTCAAGCGGTGCAATGGACATTCACAAGCCTCCAAACGGTGTCGCTGCCCTTCTATCGCCATTCCACTCGGATGAGAACAGCCCAGCAGCGCGGGCCAATCGTCCCGCTTTGCGGAACTTTATTCCGAAACCGTTGATCCAGAACGCGCATCGTGTAACCTGAGCCCAAAAGGGGAGGACTTTCATGAAACACTGCCACGATCAGGGCCGCACCTGAGCCATGAGCGCGCCCCTCCACCATAAACACTGGCCCCCCGGCGTGCCGCACCATCTCGAAATGGTGCCCCAGACCTTGACCGAGGCCGTCGCGCAAACTGTCGCCCGCGTGCCCGATCACCCCGCGATGATCTATCATGGCCGCGTCACCACCTATGCCACCCTGTGGGCACGGATCGAAGCTTTGGCGGGCTGGCTCCAGAACCAAGGCGTGACCAAAGGCGACCGCGTTTTGCTTTTAGCGCAGAACAGCCCGCAATTTGTCGAAGGCTACCACGCCATTCTGCGCGCCGATGCCGTTGTCGTCCCGGTCAATCCAATGAGCCGCGAGGCCGAGTTGACCCACCTCGCCCAAGACACAGGCGCAAATGTCATGCTGGCCGGGCAAGAACTTCTGCCCTTCGCACTGCCCCTGCTTGATGCGGGCCTCCTGACCACGCTTTTGGTGGCCACCTATGCCGAAGCCGTAGACCCGGCCGATCCCGACCCCCTGCCCGCAGGTCTCGACACGCTCCGCGCCGCCGATCTGACTGATCCGCGCCTGACGCCATGGGAAACCGCGATCCACGCGGGCTGCGCCCCGCGCCCCGCACAGGCCCAGCCCAATGATCTTGCCGTTTTGCCCTATTCCTCAGGCACCACAGGCGCACCCAAGGGCTGCATGCATAGCCATTACACCACGATGGCGGTGCTGATTGGCGGGCTGCAATGGCAGGCCGTGGATGAAGCCGACGTGCATCTGGCCACCCTGCCCATGTTTCATGTGACAGGCATGCAGGTGGGAATGAACGGCTCACTGATTTCTGGCGGCACCATCGTCATCATGACCCGCTGGGACCGCCGCCGCGCCGCCGATCTGATCCGCCGCCACGGCGTAACCCGCTGGCGCTCGATTGCCACCATGGCGATCGACATGGTCAACGACCCCGATGTCGCCAGCTATGATTTCTCTTCGCTCAAGGCCATCGGTGGCGGCGGCGCGGCTATGCCCGAAGCGATTGCCGCCAAACTGCACCTCTACACTGGCCTCGACTATATCGAGGGCTACGGTCTCTCCGAAACCATCGCGGGCACCCATGTGAACCCAGTCCACCGCCCCAAGCGGCAATGCCTTGGCATCCCGGTGCAAGGGGTGGATAGCCGCATCGTCAATCCCGACACACTCGCAGAACTCCCCCAAGGCGACATCGGCGAGATCGTCACAGCCGCCCCACAGCTTTTCCTAGGCTATTGGAACCGCCCCGAAGCCACCGCCGAAGTGTTTTTCGAGCGTGACGGGCGCCAATTCTTTCGCACAGGCGATTTGGGCTATGTCGATGAAGACGGCTATTTCTTCATGGTTGACCGCCTCAAGCGGATGATCAATGCCTCCGGCTACAAGGTCTGGCCCGCCGAAGTCGAAGCCTTGATGTTTCGCCATCCCGATATCGCCGAAGCCTGCGTCATCTCCACTGCCGACGCCCGCCGTGGCGAAAGCGTGCGCGCCTATGTCGTGCCCACGCCCAGCGCCAAAGGCCACCTCACCGAAGCGGCGATCATTGCGTGGTGCCAAACGCAAATGAGCGCCTATAAGTGCCCCCGCTCCATCGTCTTTACCGATGCACTGCCCAAATCCGGGGCTGGCAAGGTGCTCTGGCGAATGCTCCAAGAGCAAGACAGTGCCACAGCCGCCACAAAGAAAGGCGCCCAAGCTTGACCAACGCCCCCCTCTCCCCGTATCCCACGCACGTTTATCCCAAGGAACCGTGAGATGAGAAAACGCGCCTCCGACCCTGCCGTTGATGCCTTGCTGGAAGGCGAGGATGGCGACCGCCAGTTCGTCACCGCCCTTCATCGCGGCCTCGAAATCCTGCGCGCCTTCACATTGACCGACAAGGCGGGCTTGGGAAACCGCGAATTGGCCGAGCGCACAGGCCTGCCAAATTCCACGGTCTCCCGCCTGACCTATACGCTCCTGAAACTGGGCTACCTCGTCTATGACGAAGGCACGGGCCGTTACCGCATGGGCGTGCCTGTGCTGTCGTTGGGTTATGCCTGTTTGGGCGGCATGCGCGTGCGGGACACGGCGCAGATCCACATGCAGCATCTCGCTGATGAATGCGGCGACGGGGTGCTGGTGGCCTTGGGCGGACGTGATGACATGACCATGACCTATGTCGCCGCCGCGCGCGCCAAACAGGGCATGATCTCGCTGCAACTCGACGTCGGCTCGCGCATCTCCCTCGCGCGCTCTGCCATGGGGCGCGCCTATATCGCCGCCTGCCCCGAAGCCGAGCGCAGCCTCATAATGGAACGTATCGAAGAACGCGCGACCCCCGAGGAATGGCCCATCATGAAAGACGCCATCGCCGAGGCCGCCGAACAAATCGCAAAACGGGGCTTTTACGCCAACATGGGCCAGTGGCAAACCCATGTGAACTCTATCGCCGTGCCCTATCGCAGCCCCCAAAGCGATACGCCGCTCTTGGTGTTCAACCTTGGTGGTCCGTCCTATGTGCTGCCCAAAGAGCGGCTGGAAAACGACCTTGGGCCAAAACTGGTGCAAGTGGTCAACACCGTCGCGCGGGTGAGCTGACCGCTCACACCGCCGCCATATCCTCACCGTCGTTTTGCCGCCGCACCGTAGCTTCGGCCCGCACAGCGGTCACAATCAACGCGGGCACAGGCGTGCCCCTATCTTGGCGCAATTGCGTAGAGACAACGCGTGGCGTTGCAAAACCCGCCTCACCCAAGAGCCGTGTCAAATAGCCCGCCGAATGGGCAAAACGGCACGATGGCATCAATCGAAACTCGCCCAAGCCCTCTGCCAATTCCTCGACCGAGAACGCCAGCACGCCCCCCGGAACTAGGCTCGCAGCCGCCCAGCCAACCACGCGCTCCAAGGCGCCGATATAAATAAACACATCCGCCGCCGTCACGAGGTCATAGCCACCCTGCGCCGCCTGCAACGTCGCGATATTGGCCTCGCTCAAAGCGTCATAAACGCCCTTCTCTGCTGCCCGTTTGAGCATCTCGGGCGACAGATCGCACCCCTCCAGCCATCCCGCATGCGGGCGCATGACCGCCCCCAAAAGCCCCGTCCCACAGCCCAAATCCATCACGCGTGCGAACTGGCTGCGCCCCTCCGCCAAAAGCACATCGCGGATCATCTCTGGCCCGCGATACCCCAAGGCCTCCACAAGCGAGACTTCAAACTTCGGAGCATATTGATCGTAGAGCGCGCGCACAAAAGCGGGCGGCATCGTTTCGGCCACAGGCACCGGGCGCAGCAACTCCAACCGCACACTGGCACCGAAATGATCCTCCGGATCGCGCCGCAGCACCTCATCCCACGCCGCAATCGCCGCATCGCGGTCCCCCGCCGCCAAGGCCCATTCCGCCCGACGAAACCAGCCCGGCACCCAGTCAGGCACCATCTCCAATGACTGTGCCATCAAATCGGCCGCCGCCGCAAATTCCCCTGCTTCGGCCAGCCCTTCGGCATAGTCGGCGCGTCGGTCAACCACAGGATTTCCAGAACCCAGTCGCACAGGCGGCAACATCATCATGCACCACAAAAAACCCCGCAAAATAACGGGGCGCCGCCATCTCACCCAATGCCGTGAAACTGTCAATGGGGCGCGTGGGCAGGCGCGGCGGGGCGCGGGAACAGGTCATCGCCCGCGCACCTGCCAAGGCGGCCTGCCCCCTGATCCCTTTGGGCCTGCGAACAGATGCGTTCACGGGTTGCACAATCTTTCAGCATAAGGCACCCATTTGTGGCGTTACGGAGTTTCCCAAATGATCCTTGGCCTCGTCTTCCTCTGCGGCACTTATGTGTTCAGCCAGTTTTTCCGCGCATTTCTTGCCGTTCTGGCCGAAGCGCTGAAGGCGGATCTTGGCGCAGGCGCCGATGACTTGGCCTTCGCATCGGGTCTGTGGTTTCTCACCTTCGCCCTTATGCAATTGCCAGTTGGCGAAGCACTCGACCGGATCGGCCCACGCCGCACGGCAACCACGCTCTTTCTTTTCGGCGGCGCAGGCGGCGCAGCGCTTTTTGCAATGGCCTCAGCGCCATGGCATATCGCGGCGGCGATGGTGTTGATTGGCATGGGGTGCTCTCCTGTCTTGATGGCGTCCTTCTTCATCTTTTCGCGGATGTATCCCGCTGCCATGTTCGCCACGCTGGGATCTGTGATGATCGGCGTCGGGTCTTTGGGCAATATTGCGGGCACCTTGCCGCTGGCCATGGCAATCGACGCCTTTGGCTGGCGCGAAACGCTCTGGGTGCTTTCGGGCTTTTCTGCGCTTCTGGCCGTGGGCGTCTATGTCACTGTGCAAGACCCCGAGCGCACACCGGGGCCGCAAACCGGCTCGGTGCTCGACTTGTTAAAACTGCGCGCGCTCTGGCCGATCTTCCCGATGCTGCTCGTCAATTACCTCGCCGCAGGTGGCTTGCGCGGGCTTTGGGTGGGCCCCTATCTGGCCGATGTCTACGGCGCGACCAATGCCGTCGTGGGCCAAGCCACGCTTTACATGGGTCTTGCCATGATCGTGGGCACCTTTGTCTATGGCCCGCTTGACCGTTGGCTCGGCACCCGGAAATGGGTGATTTTTGGCGGCAACTTGTTGGGCCTCTTGGCCATTGCGGCCCTCGCCTATCAGCCGCTCGCGGGCTATTGGCCCTCTGTGTTGCTCATCGCGGCTATCGGGTTTTTCGGCATGTCCTTCCCGGTCATCATGGCGCATGCCCGGGCCTTTGTGCCACCACATCTTGCCGGGCGCGGGGTCACCTTGATGAACCTCTTTGGTATTGGCGGTGTCGGCCTCTTTCAAGTCGCCACCTCCCGAGTCTTCCGCGCCACCGAAGGCCCTGACGTCGCGGTCCATCTGCCCTATCAGGCGGTGTTCACACTCTTTGCCGTTTCCACGGCGATCGGCTTGGCACTCTATCTCTTCGCCCAAGACCGCACAGATTGACGGCCACATCTGCCACCGTTCCGTCCCGCTGTGACAAACAAGCTGTTTCCTTGCCGCCGCAAAGGTTCTAGAACGCGCGCGGATCAAAGGAGTCGCCACTATGGGTTACAAAATCGTCGTCGCAGGTGCCACGGGCAACGTGGGTCGCGAAATGCTCAACATTCTGGCCGAACGTCAGTTCCCGGTAGACGAAATCGCCGCACTGGCCAGCCGCCGTTCATTGGGCACTGAGGTTTCATTTGGCGATAAAACCATCGTCACCAAAGACATCGAAACCTTCGACTGGACTGGCTGGGATATGGCGCTGTTCGCCATCGGCTCCGACGCTACCAAAATCCATGCCCCCAAGGCCGCCGCTGCCGGATGCGTTGTGATCGACAACTCGTCGCTCTACCGCTACGACCCCGCGGTCCCCCTGATCGTGCCGGAAGTCAACGCCGACGCGATCCACATGTATAAAAACAAGAATATCATCGCCAACCCCAACTGCTCCACCGCGCAGATGGTCGTTGCCCTCAAGCCCCTGCACGACCGCGCCCGCATCAAGCGCGTCGTCGTGTCGACATATCAGTCGGTCTCGGGCGCAGGCAAAGAAGGCATCGACGAGCTTTGGGACCAGACCAAAGGCATCTACGTGCCGGGTCAGGAAAAAGAACCCAAGAAATTCACCAAGCAGATCGCGTTCAACGTGATCCCGCATATCGACGTGTTCCTTGATGACGGCTCAACCAAAGAAGAATGGAAAATGGTCGCCGAAACCAAGAAGATCCTCGACACCAAGATCAAGGTAACGGCCACCTGTGTGCGCGTCCCGGTCTTCGTCGGCCACTCGGAATCGATCAATATCGAATTCGAAGACTTCCTTGACGAAGACGAGGCCCGCGACATCCTGCGCGAAGCGCCCGGCATTCTTGTCGTCGATAAGCGCGAGCCGGGCGGTTACATCACCCCCATCGAATGCGTAGGCGATTATGCCACCTATATCTCGCGTATCCGTCAGGACTCGACAGTCGAAAACGGCATCAACCTCTGGTGCGTCTCCGACAACCTTCGCAAGGGCGCTGCTCTCAACGCAGTGCAAATCGCCGAAGTCCTGGGCAACAAAGTCCTGAAAAAAGGCTGATCCAGCCCCTATCACGGTTTTCAAGGGGCACCTCCGGGTGCCCCTTTTGCATAGATCTTACGGCAAAAATCCTGTCAGCGACAGCATCGCACCGCCAAAGGCATAGCCCGCCAGCACATGCAACAGCTTCCATTCCGTGCGCGGCTTGGCAGGCCCATCAAAAAACACCGCCGAAATCGCCGACATCAGCCCGACGTGAAACAGCACAATCGCAGCCCATAAAATATGCGCGAAATTTCCCGCCAGCGCACCGCCCATATCCTGATAGGCGCGCACAAGGAAAATCCCCACAACACCCACAGGCATCCAAAACGGCGCCAGCCGCACTTGCTGACCCACTGTCAATGGCGGCAAAATCGGGCGCTTTGGTTTTGGCTGTGGCGCAGGAAACGCCCAAGCCTCCACTTCCATCCGATCCCCACGCTTCAATCGCTCAATCCGCTCAGAAAAACTCTGCGCTGTCATGGCTCGATCCTCCTAACCCAACACGCTTGCGGTCCTGCTTCCGCTGTTTCTGATTCAAACTTTATCGAAACAATCTGGCAGAATTATGCACGAAACGTGACCAATGGAGGGTATTTCAAAGCAGGTTCAGCACCAATCCCACGCAGGCAATGCCATAACCCAACACCGCCGCAAGCAGCACCAAGGTTAACCGTGGCGCGCGAAACCGTTTCGCCACCAGCCGCAACGCCCCGCCCAACAGCGCCGCATGCGCCACCAAAACCGCCAATGTCACAGGCGCTTGATGAACTGCCTCCCAGACAATTCCACCATTCAAGATCGGCCGCGCGCCCAACGAGGCACCAAAGCCAATCACCAGCCCCAACATCGCAATCACAAATAGCCCCAGCCGCCCCGGCCGTGCCGCAAAGCCGTCAGGCTCATCAATAAAGGCCGACATCTCACGGTGCGTCGTCCGCATCACTCTCACATGACTCGGGTCGGCCTGCAGCCGGGCCACACGGTCTTCAAAACTCTTCTGAACCATTCAAGGGCTCCCTCGCGTTGCCGCCTGCTTATAAAAAGCAAATCCGGCGCAACCGTGGCGCGCGCGAGGAAAACTCTGGTCTAAAACCGCTCCGCGCGCAGCACATCACAATCGGTGACACTGACCACGCCGATATGACGCTCAACCACAGCAAACGCAGCCGTGAGCAACCCATCCAACCGCTCTGGCCGGATCAAGCAGACCACCTGCACCATGCCACCCGCCCGGCTCACCTGCCCTTCGCGGCTCCATGCTCCAGATCGGCCCGAGCCACCCAAAACAGGCAGCACCGTCCATCCCGTCACCCCGGCCTTGGTCAGCGCAGCTGTCAGCCGCCCCTCCATCACCGCTTCAATAGTAATCTCTACGCGCTTGGCTTTATGGGTCAGCATCGTTCAGCCTCCGCTCACAGTCTGGGCCATCCACAAATATATCGGCAAGCCAATCGTCAGGTTGAACGGAAACGTCACACCCAAGGACAGCGTCAGGTAAATCGAAGGATTCGCTTCTGGCATCGCCACCCGCATCGCTGCGGGCACCGCAATATAGCTTCCCGAAGCGCCCAGAATCGCCAAAAGCGCGATCCCCCCTGTCGAAAGCCCGATACCTGCCCCCAAAATCGCCCCCGCCGCACCACCAATCAAGGGCATCACCAAGGCAAAGACAATCGCTCCCCGATCCAATACCTTGCCGCCCCCGCGCAATCCGCGCCCCGCGACCAGCCCCATATCCAACAGGAACAGGCACAGCACCCCCTTGAACGGTGCCACCAGCAAGGGGGCCACTTCGCTCAGCCCTTTTGGCCCGGTGATCCAGCCAATCGCAAATGCTCCAATCAGCAATACGATCGAACCGTTAAGCATGATCTCGCGCCACAGCCCCGGCTCCACACCGCCTGCCTTGCCGGTGCGTGCCGCCAACCATAGCGCAGAAAGGATCGCAGGCGCTTCCATCGCTGCGGCGACAGCCACCATGAAGCCCTCGGGCTTGAACCCCGCAGCTTCCACGACAGACGTGCCCGCCACAAAGGTCACGATCGAAATCGAGCCGTAATGCGCTGCAACCGCCGCCGCATCGAGCGGTCCCATCCGTGACATGCCGCGCAATAGCCCAAAGGCGATGAACGGCAACACAAACGACATCGCCACACCTGCGCCAATCGCAAGCCCAAGGCTCAGCCCCACCCCATGTTCCGCCACCGCGACCCCGCCTTTGAAGCCGATGGCAAACAGCAGGTAAATTGACAAACCTTTGGCCACCGCTTCCGGCACCGAAAGATCGGACCGCGCCAATGCCGCGATCAGCCCGAGCGCAAAGCTCAAAACGATAGGCGACAGCAGGTTTGCGGCGGCAAGGTCGAGCATGGGCTCTCTCCCGATTTATTTCCGATGATTTAAATCGGGGTTGTGGGGGCGCAAGGGCACATGCGACTTTTCTCAGGTCTTGGACGCGATATTTTAGGTGAGTCGTGCGAACAGGCGCTTGAAAGGTTAATTTTGCCAGAGCGCATGACGCAAGCCAGACGCCAACCATACGTAAATCATACGTGGTTTTTGCCGGATGAACGCGGCGCGCGGCTCACACCTTGCGAAACGCCGAAAGGCTTGGGTCGAACCACTCCAAAGAGCCTTCTCCAATGTCGGTCCAAAGCCCGTGAATGGTCAAAAGACCATCGTCAATCGCCTGCTTTACAAAAGGGAAAGTCATTAGATTCTCTAGGCTTACCAAAACAGCTTGCCGCTCCAAAGCGCCTCTGCGCTCCGGTTCCGGCAGATCCTTGACCCGCTCGAATCCGGGCCGCAAGATGTCCATCCAGCGCCCGACAAAAGAGGTTTTCTCCTCCAACTCCGGCGCATGCCCAGTGCACATATCGTGGCAGCCATTGACCCCACCACAATTACTATGCCCCAGCACAATAACATGCGCCACTTTCAGCGCCGTCACTGCATATTCCACTGCCGCCGAGGTGCCGTGCTGCAAACCATCCGGTTTATAAGGCGGAACCAGATTCGCGATATTGCGGTGAATAAAAAATTCCCCCTGATCCGCCCCAAAAATCGACGTGACATGAACCCGCGAGTCACAACAGGAAATCATCATCGCCCGAGGGTGCTGACCCTGATCCGCCAAGCGCCGATACCAAGCTTGATTCTCCTGATAAGTCGTTGCTTTCCAACCTTGATATCGTTGGACGAGATAGCTGGGGAGGGGCTTTGCATCTTGCATGTCGTGATCTCCAGGTCTGGGCGGTAGGCCTTCAGATACGTGGTATTCGCGGAAAGTTCGATGGAAAACAAGGCTTGGAAGCAAGGTTTTAGGAAGGGTTTTGCCGCAATACAGAAAAAGCCGTGGGGGCGAGTAGAAGGGTGAGAACGTGGAACGGGTCACATTGTTACAGTTGAAAGAGCAAGTCCGTGTCGATGCCGACCGACTGGGCCAGATCTATGCCCAATTGGGCGAGCGCAGCGCCGAAGACACCGTCTGCCGCGCCATGGAAGAACTCGCCGCGCGCTTGGCGCATATCGAAAAACTGCACCGAAAATCCGAGCTGGCGGGTTTGCAAAAACAGGTGCAAGCCCTTGTTCCGATTGCGGAACAAATCGGCATGCCACTCCTGGCCCATGTTGCCTTTGACGTGGAACATGCTGCCAGCTGCGGCGATGCGGTGGCGCTCGCGGCAACGCTGGCGCGGTTGTTGCGGGTCGGCGAACGGTCTCTCTACGCGGTGTGGGACCTGCAAGACCTCTCCGTTTAGACGCATGACGAGCCCTTGCAGGTGCCGCGCACTTCACTAGGCTAGCCTTCAAATGCGACACCACGGAGGGCAGCATGGCCAAGGTTCCCGGATTTGCAACAAACCCAGATAACGCCATACCACTGCACTTCATTGCGCCAGACACTTGGGAAGATTTCCTTGCAGGCGAAGGGGCCGCGGCCAAGGCATGGGCTGAAACCACAGGCTTTAAGCCCATGATTGGCAAGGCCCTTTTGGTTCCCAATGCCAAAGGGCTACCGCAAATGGCTATCGTCGGGCGCGGCACAGAAAGCCAACGCCGCCGCACGCGGTTTGCCTTGGCGGCAGGTTTTTCCCAACTCGCCGCAGGAACCTACAGACTGGCACGCCCCTTGCCCGATGACGAGGCGGAAGCCGAAACACTAGGCTGCCTGCTCGCGGGCTACGCCTTCGACCGTTACCGCGCACAATCGGGCTGCCCCGCCCGCCTGCTCGCCCCTGAAGGCCTTGATACCAATCGCGTCGAAATCCTCGCGGCCGGCGAGGCTCTCACGCGCGACCTGATCAACACCCCAACGTCTGACATGGGCCCGGCTGATTTGCAAAATGCCGCCGAAGTCTTGGCACGCACCCATGGCGCTGCGTGCTCCACCATTATCGGCGATGACCTCTTGGCGCAGAATTTTCCCATGATTCACGCCGTCGGCCGCGCCGCCGCACCCGAAAACGCCCCACGCCTCATCGAATTGCGCTGGGGCGACGCTGGCCCAACTTTGACACTCGTCGGCAAGGGCGTCTGCTTTGACACGGGCGGTCTCGACATCAAACCAGCCGCATCAATGGGGCTGATGAAAAAAGACATGGGCGGCGCGGCCACTGTGTTGGGGCTGGCGCATATTCTAATGGCGCTAAAACTGCCGCTTCGGCTGCGCGTTCTGATCCCGGCTGTGGAAAACTCCATTTCTGGCAATGCCTTCCGACCACAAGATATCTTGACCAGTCGTAAGGGCCTGACTGTTGAGATCAACAATACCGACGCCGAAGGCCGCCTCGTTCTGGCCGATGCCTTGGCCTATGGCGCGGAAGATGCCCCCGATATGATGCTTTCCATGGCAACCCTCACGGGCGCCGCCCGTGTGGCAGTAGGCCCGGATCTGGCACCCTTCTTCACAGACGACGACCAAGTGGCACATGCCCTGTCTGCTGCTGCGCCACAGATGGCCGATCCGGTGTGGCGGATGCCGTTTTGGGAACCCTACGAAGCCGATATCGAACCGGGGATTGCAGACCTAGACAATGCCCCCAAAGGCGGGTTTGGCGGGGCGATCACTGCCGCGCTCTTCCTGCGCCGCTTTACCGAAGGGGCGGGTCGCTACACCCATTTCGATATCTACGGCTGGCAACCAAGCCCCGCCCCCGCGCGCTCGAAAGGCGGCACTATGCAAGGTGCCCGAGCAATTCTGGGTGCGTTGCCCAAGATCCTCGGACTATGACCATGGATCGTCGCCTGACCCCGGCCAATGGCCGTGTCGCCGCTCAACATCTGCGCGGTCAGGTCACCGCAGATCGCTTCGTAAAAGGGGAAGATCGCCGCCTGAATGTGCCCCTCGCAGACCTGCTGCACGAGCCACATGGGCGACGAGAGCGGCAATTGGTATTAGGCGATCCTGTGATCGTCTATGAACGCCGCGAAGGCTGGAGTTTCGTTCAATCGCAAAAAGATGGCTACGTCGGCTACCTTCGGACCGACACCTTTGACGAGCGCGCGACCCCGACACATTGGGTGGCCGCCCCCGCAACGCATCTTTACCCCGAGGCAAATTTCAAGGTGAGCGAGCGCGCGCACCTGCCTTTTGGCGCGCGCCTTAAGGTCATCGCCGAAGTTGGCTCGCGGTTCTTGGAAACCGAAGATGGGTTTGTGCCGCGCCAGCACCTTGCCCCAGTCGACTGGCACTACCGCGACCCTGTTGGCGTTGCTGCGCTTTTTTTGGGCACGCCCTATCTCTGGGGTGGCAATAGCCGCGAGGGCATCGATTGCTCCGGTCTTGTGCAAGCGGCCTGTCTCGCCTGTGACTTGTCTTGCCCGGCAGACAGCGATCAACAGGCACTATCGGCCGGGCAAGCATTGCCCCTAGACAGCCCGCGAAAGCGGGGGGATTTGCTGTTTTGGAAAGGGCATGTTGCCCTTGTGGTCGATGAGGCGCGCCTCTTGCATGCGAATGCTCATAGCATGTCTGTGGCATTCGAAGGGATCGCCGAGGCCGAGACCCGCATAGAACAGCAAGGCGATGGCCCCGTAACCGCCCATCGACGGCTGATCAAAGTCTAGGCCACATTGCAGCCCGCCCCCCCACAGCTTATACCCAAAGCAAGTGGAAAAAGGGCAAACCGTGATGGCAACGCATCCGCAGCTTTTGGCAGATAGGGCCATGGGACAGTTCCGTCAGGGGCAGTTCAACGCCGCCTTCAAAACCGCGCGCGCAGGCGCAAAAGAACACCCAAGAGAGAGCTTTTTCTTCAATCTGGCGGGGCTTGCACAAGTGCAAGGGGGCAATCCACGTGACGCGATTGACTGGTTTCGCAAAGCAATCCGCGTCAACCCAAGCAATGTGGAAGCGCAGAACAATCTGGCACAAACCCTAACGTCGCTTGGCGAAACGAAAACCGCGCTCGACCTGATCGAAAAGTTCTTGCTAAAGCGCAAGGACAACGATGTGCTGTTGTATCTCAAGGCCATGGCTCTGAATGTAGCCGGACAAAATGCAGCTGCCAAAGAAGCGCTGGACACGCTTCTGGCAGCCTATCCCAATGATGCGCGCGCCCTGAATTTGCGCGGCACGATCCGCTACGCCTTGGGCGAAGAAAATGAAGCATCTCAAGATTATCAGGCCTCCCTTTCTCTCCGCCCAAACTCGCCAGATGTGCTCGCGAATTTCGCGCTCTTGCTGTCGCGCGCGGGGCGAATGGACGACGCCCTCGCCTCCGCCCAAAAAAGTGTAGAGCTTGCGCCAAATTATGGTCTTGGATTAAATCGCCTCGCGATGATCCAGAACGAAATGGGCGATCAAACGGCTTCCTTGGCGACTTACTTGAGGGCATTGGAACTGGCGCCTTATGACGCGGAATTACTCCTTGATACCGCGTCTATTGCCACACGCGAAACAGCCGCCAAAATTGAAGCTTTGACGGATGCCGCGCTGAAAAAGGAAAAACCTAGTACGCTCAGCCGCGCCTATCTCTTCCTTGCCAAAGCAAAACTGGCACTTGCAAAGGGCGATATTGCAGGGTCGGACGCGTATTTTGTGCAAGGAAACGCATTGCACCATCAAAATCGCCCGTTCGACCGGGCGCGCGTGATCCGTGAACAGGCCCAAACACTTGCCCTCTTCGCCAGCAAGCCTCCCGAGATGTCAGACGTGCCACCAACACGCCCACGCCCGATCTTTGTTCTTGGCTTGCCACGATCCGGCACAACATTGATCGAACAAGTAATTTCCGCGCATCCCGATGTTTATGGCGCTGGCGAGTTGCCATGGATGGAGCGTGTTGCGCGGCGGATTCTTGAAGCGGAAACACCGTTGGACGACGCTTCCTGCCGCGACTTGCGTGACTATTACCTTTCCAACTTACCCCGCATGCCAGACAACACAACGGCATTTGTCGACAAGATGCCGGGCAATTACAAACGGATAGGCTTCATCCTTGCGGGCTTTCCCGATGCAATCATCCTCTCAATCCGCCGCGATCCGCGCGATGTCGCTCTATCGATGTGGCAAACGACTTTCGGCTCACAAGGGATGTATTTCACGTTCGATCAACGGGAAATGGCTTTTGAGTTGAATGCCTATCGGCAATATATGCTGGCGTGGGAGCAAATCTTCCCCGGTCGCATCCACGAAATCGACTATGAAACTCTGGTTGGGGATGTTTCAGCAGAGAGCAGACGGATCGCGGATATCTGTGGGCTTGAATGGGTCGATGCGATGGAACGACCCCATGAAAATGTCAAAGCAGTCCGTACGGCGAGCATTACGCAAGTACGATCACCCGTATCGACGAAATCTGTTGGCAGATGGAAAAAGCACGCAGGGGCGTTGAAAGAATTTATCGCGGGCCTCGAACCAACCCTCTGGCCAGACCTCTGACATCACAGCGCCGCTAGAAGCACTTTTTTCTCGAGCCTGTCAAAATCTGAACTGGTCAAAAGAAAAGGCAGGGCCGAAACCCTGCCTCTCTTTGACTGGTGCCAAACTTCTAAGATTAGAAGTTGAACTGAACGCCGAGGTCGGCACGGTTGGTGCCGTGGGTGTTT
>OCVQ010000578.1_pt1 | contig 33734 bp, 31 predicted proteins | sample 1539061 | NCBI WGS metagenome assembly OCVQ01 (sample SAMEA3355526, study PRJEB22509) | marine metagenome | biome: marine; feature: river plume; material: water | place: USA | collected 2010-08-08 | depth 0.5 m | reverse complement strand
TCTCGCAGGTGCTGTCTATCCAGTCATCTGGGCCTATTTCACCACAGAGCGCTTTGCATGGTCACCGGGCTTGATCGGTATTTCACTGGCAGTCTACGGGCTCTCGCTGGCCGCAGTGCAAGGCGGTCTGGTGCGTCCCGCCATAGAACGCTTGGGTGAGCGGCGCACCGTGATCGCCGGGCTTGCCATTGAATTTGTATCCCTGATCGTCATCGGCTTGCTGACGTCTGGATGGTTGCTTTTATTGCTCATTCCCATCTCGGCTTTGGGCGCCATCGGCTTTCCGGCCTTGCAAAGCATCGCGTCACGCGCCGTGCCTGACGACGCGCAGGGCGCGCTGCAAGGGGTGATGACGTCGCTTGCTTCCATCGCCATGGTCATTGCCCCCCTGTTGATGACGCAAACATTCGCAGTCTTTACCGATGGCACCCTCCCTTTCTATTTGCCCGGCGCACCTTTCCTGTTGGCAGCCTTGATCATGGCGTTGTGCTTGATGGTCTTCTTGCGTCGCCCCACAGTTTCTGACCGCTAGGCGGAATTTATTTTCGCTCTTGCGCCGCTCAACCACGGGGGGCAGTCTCGCCGCGATCAGTAAAGGAGTTCTCGAATGCAAAGGATCAAAGCCGCCGTCTGCCACACATTCGGAGAACCGTTAAGAATCGAAGAGGTGATGCTGCGCGCGCCCCATATGGGCGAGGTCGAGGTTGCCCTTGACGCGGTTGCCATTTGTCATTCGGACATTTCCTATATTGAGGGGGGGTTTGGCGGGGCTCTGCCTGCGGTCTATGGTCACGAAGCCGCTGGTCGGGTCACAGCCGTCGGCGCAGGGGTTCCCGGCATCAATGTAGGCGATAGCGTCCTCGTCACTCTCATCCGCGCCTGTGGAGCCTGCCCAAACTGCGCCACTGGCCGGCCTACGATCTGCCAGACACCCTATGACGGCACCAAGGGCCCTATCACGACGACAGATGGCGGCGCTGTTTTCCAAGCATTGGCCTGTGGTGCTTTTGCAGAAAAAGTCGTTGTTGATCAGAGCCAAATCGTCCCTATCCCTGCCAGCATGCCCAAAGACGCCGCCTCACTTCTGTCTTGCGGCGTGATCACCGGCGTCGGTGCAGCGGTGAACGCCGCCAAGCTGCGCGCAGGCGAAGATGTGGTCGTCATCGGTGCGGGCGGCGTCGGGCTCAACGCGATTCAAGGCGCGCGCATTGCGGGAGCGCGCCGGATAGTTGCCGTCGATATGACTGCTGAAAAGCTTGAAGCCGCGCGCGAATTTGGTGCCACAGACGGTGTATTGGCCACCGAGGGCAAGCCGTGGAATGCTGCCAAGAAAATCTTGGGGCGGGGTGCCGATGTGGTGCTGGTGACTGTAGGAGCGACCGCCGCCTATGATGCAGCACCTCGCTACTTGGGTTTTGGAGGCCGTGTCGTTATGGTTGGCATGCCGCACGCTGGCGCAATGGCCAGCTATGAGCCGCTCATCTTGGCCAATGTGGGGCAAGGTCTTGTCGGCTCAAAAATGGGCGATGTTGTGCTGCGTCGCGACATTCCGTGGATGGTCGACCTCTATAACCAAGGTCGCCTGAAACTCGACGAACTGATTTCAGGTCGTTGGCGCCTTGATCAGATCAACGAAGCTATCGCGAATACCAAATCCGGCTCGGCACGCCGCAATGTGATCTTGTTTGACAGCTGATCGGTCTACCCTCCGACGACCAGCCGCGGTCGGGGGGTAAGCTTCTCCAGCCTGATATCGGCCGTGCGCGCATGGCCTTCCATACCCTCTTCGCGACTGATGGCCGCTGTCACACGGGCCAATTCCGCGCCTGCGGCAAGGTCGTCCACACGCTGCCAGGTTACGACTTTCAGGAATTTATGCACCGAAAGCCCACCTGTATATCGCGCCGCACCCGAGGTGGGCAGAACGTGGTTCGGGCCAGCCGCCTTATCGCCATAAGCCACCGTAGAATTCTCGCCCAAAAACAATGAGCCATAAGCCGAAAGCCGCGCTTTCCACCAATCCAAATGCGCCGCCTGTACGTGCAAATGCTCAGGCGCGATCCGATCAGCCTCCGCCGCCATCTCCTTGCGATCCGCACAAAGGATCACTTCCCCCAAAGCCTCCCAAGCAGCGGCAGCAGCCTCTCGGTTCGGCGAGGGCAAAGAGGCAATGCACTCTGGAACCAACCGCAAAACTTCGCGCGCCAATGGCTCATGGTCAGTCACCAGCCAAACCGGCGAATTCGCCCCATGCTCGGCCTGCCCGGCCAAATCCCATGCAACTGTCAATGCCTGTGCCGTTGCATCAGCAATCACCAGACTATCGGTAGGGCCTGCAAACATATCGATGCCGACCGGGCCAAACAGCTGCCGCTTGGCTTCGGCCACAAAGGCATTGCCCGGCCCCACCAGTATATCGGCCTCAGGTGCTCCAAAAAGCCCATAGGCCATAGCGGCCACACCTTGCACGCCTCCCATTGCCAAAATGCGATCCGCGCCCGCCAGATGCATCGCATAGAGGATAGCAGGGTGAATGCCGACACCGGGCTTGGGCGGCGACACGGCAGTGATATTCTGCACACCGGCCACCTTTGCCGTCGTAATTGTCATCAAGGCCGAGGCGATATGTGCATACCGCCCCCCCGGCACATAGGCCCCACATGAGGCGAGCGGGATAACGCGCTGTCCCGCCCAAAGCCCGGGACGCAGTTCCATTTCCATCTCGGTCAGCGTTGCGCGCTGCGCCTCTGCAAAGCGGCGGATGTTATCATGCGCCCATTGGATGTCTCTCTTTAGAGCTTCTGGCACCACGCGAATTGCCCGCGCCATCAGCTCCGGGCCAACGACGGGGTCTTCGTCAAATCCATCAAGCCTGCGCGCATAATCACGCGCGGCGTCTTCTCGTCCTTGCTTCAGACGCGCAAGCATCACCTGCACCGTATCGGCGGTATCGCGGTCCGTGGAGGGAGGCAATCCGGCAACTGGCTTCAACGAAACAGACATGGGACGCATCCAATTTGTTGGGGTCTTCTGAGATGTGCGCGTTCAGCCCCGCTCGGGCAAGCACCCCGCATGCCCCTGCCTCTCATTTTCCACACCCTGAAACGGCCTTTCGGAAAATCCGAAAGCACCATTTATCAAGAGCCAAATGCCTGCCAATTGCTGAGACGGGCGGCCCGCGCTTGACTCGCCCCCGTCGCGCGCGTATCTGAGCCGCAATTCCGGAAGTGAGACAGCTTCCGGTCCCTAGGGTGCCTAGGGATCGCCCCCCGTCAGCGCGTTGCGCCCACGGGGGCATTTGTCGTTTGAGCCATCGGCCCCCATATGGGTCGGAAGATTAACCGCGGAAAGGAACGCGAGCGATGTTCGAGAACCTGTCAGAACGCCTTGGCGGCGTCTTCGACCGGCTGACCAAGCAGGGTGCGCTCAGCGAGGACGACGTCCGCGCCGCCCTGCGCGAAGTGCGTGTAGCTCTTCTGGAAGCAGACGTCTCACTCCCCGTCGCCCGCGACTTTATCAAAGCCATCGAGAAAAAAGCGACCGGCGCGTCGGTGACAAAATCGGTCACGCCGGGCCAACAAGTCGTGAAAATCGTGCATGACGAGTTGGTGGGTGTGCTCACAGGCGACACCGACCCCGGCAAACTCAAGATCGACAACCCGCCCGCGCCCATCCTGATGGTGGGTCTGCAAGGTTCAGGCAAGACCACCACAACCGCCAAACTTGCCAAACGCCTCAAGGAGCGCGAAGGCAAAAAGGTGCTCATGGCGTCCTTGGACGTCAACCGCCCTGCCGCGATGGAGCAGCTGGCCATTTTGGGCGCACAAATCGGCGTGGACACTTTGCCCATCGTCAAGGGCGAAGATCCTGTCGCGATTGCCAAACGCGCCAAGACCCAAGCAGCGCTAGGTGGCTATGACGTCTACATGCTCGACACTGCAGGCCGCTTGCATATCGACGCTGAATTGATCGCCCAAGCTGCTGCTGTGCGTGACGTCGCCAACCCACGCGAGACGCTGCTCGTGGTCGATGGTCTGACGGGCCAAGATGCGGTGAACGTTGCCACAGAATTTGACGACAAGATCGGCGTGACCGGTGTGGTGCTCACCCGGATGGACGGCGACGGGCGCGGCGGCGCGGCGCTCTCGATGCGCGCCGTCACAGGCAAACCCATCCGTTTCGTCGGTCTGGGCGAAAAAATGGACGCGATTGAGGTCTTCGAGCCTGCCCGTGTCGCGGGTCGAATCCTTGGCATGGGCGATATTGTCGCCCTCGTCGAGAAAGCTCAACAAACGCTGGAAGCTGAACAAGCCGAGCGGATGATGAAGCGCTTCCAGAAGGGTCAGTTCAATATGAACGACCTAAAAATGCAGCTGGAACAGATGCTCAAAATGGGCGGCATGGAAAGCATGATGGGCATGATGCCCGGCATGGGGAAAATGGCCGCACAAGCGAAGGAAGCGGGCTTCGACGATCGGGTGCTCAAACGCCAAATTGCACTGATCGGCTCGATGACCAAGAAAGAGCGCGCCAATCCCGACCTGCTGCAAGCTTCGCGGAAAAAACGCATTGCCGCAGGGGCGGGCCTTGACGTGGCAGAGCTGAACCGCTTGCTGAAAATGCAGCGCCAGATGGCCGATATGATGAAGAAAATCGGCAAGATGGGCAAAGGTGGCATGCTCAAGCAAGCCATGAAAAGCATGATGGGTGGCAAGGGCGGCATGCCCGACATGAACGACTCCGCCGCCCTCGAAGAAGCGGCCAAGCAATTGCAGGGCAAGATGCCCGGGATGGGCGGCATGGGGGGCCTCGGCGGTATGGGCGGACTTGGTGGTATGAAACTGCCCGGCGGCCTCTCTGGCTTTGGCAAGAAAAAGTGACGCAAAACGCGGCATATCCAGCGGGGGCCTCGCCCTCTGGCGCAGCGGCCGATATGGCCGCGCGACTGGCCGCCTGCCTGCCGCGTCTGGAAACACCGCGCCTGATCTTGCGCGCTGCGACCACCGCCGACTTTGCTGTATTTCGCGATTTTTATGCCGGACCACGCGCGCATTTCGTAGGGGGGCCACTGACGCCCGAATTAGGATGGCGCATGCTGGCGATGGAGATTGGCCACTGGTCGCTCAAAGGGTTCGGCCGCTTCATAGTTGAGGAAAAAACGAGCGGCGCGGCTGTTGGTCTGGTTGGTCCTTTTGAGCCCTACGGCTGGCCCGAGCCCGAGCTGGGCTGGGATCTCTTTGATGGGCACGAAGGCAAAGGCTACGCCACTGAAGCGGCCCGCGCCTCGCGTGACTATGCCTATGGCACCCTTGGCTGGCAAACCGCTATCAGCCTTGTGAAACCCGCCAACATCGCCTCGGCCCGCGTATGCGAAAGGCTGGGCTGCGTCCTTGAGAGCACCTTCACCCACGAGCGTCACGGCCAGATGCAAGTTTGGCGTCACCCTGCCCCGGATGCCCTGTCGGATGGCGGAATGGAGGCCTACGCATGAGCGCGCTCTTCCGCATCACTGGCGAAACCCAAATTTGCATTCCTACGCTGGAAACAGAGCGACTGACCCTGCGGGCCCCGGAAGCGCGCGACTTCGACGCCTATGCCGCCTTTCGCGCCTCTCCTCGCTCGGTCACCGTGGGTGGGCCTTTCCCGCGCGCCGTGGCACATGAGCAGTTCAACGCTGTGATTGGCCATTGGCATATGCGCGGTTTTGGCCGCTGGATTATCGAAAATCGTGACACCCAAACCGCCATAGGTTTGGCCGGGCTCTACCACCCCGAGGATTGGCCGGAACCAGAAGTGGCATGGTCGCTCTTTGACGGGGCCGAAGGGCAGGGTTTCGCCACCGAAGCCGCGCGCGCTGCACGTGCCTATGCTTATGACATTCTGGGCTGGGACCAGGTTATGAGCCTGATCATGCCCAACAATACGCGGTCCGTGGCTGTCGCCCGTCGCTTGGGTGCAATCCTTGAAGGCCCCTATTCCCATCCCAAACTGGGCACGCTCGATCTGTGGCGCCACTTGCCCGTCGAAAGGATCCTTGCATGACCGATGCAGCCACCCGCGCCGCCATGATCCTCAAGGAGCATCGCGCGTCGATTGATCGACTGGACGCGATCCTCGTCTACACGCTCGGTGAGCGGTTCAAACACACGCAAGCTGTGGGTCGGCTCAAGGCCGAACACGGCCTTCCTCCTTCCGATCCTGATCGGGAAGCCCGGCAAATCGCGCGCCTTGAAGGCCTCGCGCAAGATGCCGATCTCGACCCAGAATTTGCGAAAGCCTTCCTGCAATTCATCATTCAGGAAGTGATCCAACACCACAAGAAACAACAATCCTAACCGAATTGGCGGAAAACTCCGCCTCCCTGCCATCAAAAGGAGATACCCCATGGCAATGAAAATCCGTCTCGCCCGCGGCGGCTCGAAAAAGCGCCCTCACTATTCGATCGTCGCTGCTGACTCGCGCATGCCGCGCGATGGCCGCTTCATCGAAAAGCTGGGCACCTATAATCCCCTCCTCGCGAAAGACTCCGAAGATCGCGTGAAGATGGACATGGAGCGCATCAACTATTGGCTGGGCCAAGGCGCTCAAGTCACTGACCGCGTGGCCCGCTTCCTCGAAGCTGCAGGCGCAATGCCCAAAAAGGCCCGTGTCAACGCCAAGAAGGGCGTCCCCGGCAAAGCCGCGCAAGACCGCGCAGCTGCCAAGGCCGCAAAGGCCGCTGAAGGCGAAGCCGCAGAGTAATCTGCCCGTTGCCGTCCAAGACCGCCCCCAGTCAAGCATGCCTTGGCTGGGGGTTTCTTTTTGCATTGCCCTGATTTTGTGACTGCCTGTCCCCGATCCTGCTGCTTGAAAGCCGTGAACGGTTTTCCTGTGTTGCAATCGACAGGGTCAATCGGCAAGAACAAGGAAACCGCAAAGAGGCATCAAATATGGCCAATCACATCTGCGTCGGCGCGATCATGGGAGCCTTTGGCGTGCATGGCGAAGTGCGGATCAAGAGCTTCACCGCCGAGCCAGAAGCACTGGCCGACTATGCTCCGCTCACCACGGAAGACGGCAAACGCAGCTTCAAAGTGCAGCTGACCCGCCAGATACCACAGGGCTTTGCCGCCCGCCTCTCTGATGTGCGCTCGCGTGAGGAAGCGGAAGCCCTCAAAGGCACCCGGCTATTCGTACCACGTGAGCGCTTGCCCTCCTTACCTGATGATGAGTTCTACCATACTGATCTGATCGGCCTCGATGTGGTCGATACTGGCGGAGTGGCTCTTGGTCGGGTCAAGGCCGTGCTCAACCATGGTGCCGGTGACATCCTCGAAATCCTGACCCCTGGCGGCAAGAATACCCTCCTCTTGCCCTTCACACTGGCGGCAGTGCCTACGGTGAATTTGGCAGCACGCCGTATCGTAGCCGACCCACCCGCTGAAATCGAATAACCCCATGCGGGTGGTGTTACACGCGGGCTTTCACAAGACCGGTACGACGAGCCTGCAACAAACCATGCGCCAGAATCGACGCGTGCTTTCAAAATATTGGCGGCTATTCACACGGGCCGGAACCGAGCCGCTTTGCGAAGCGGCGCGGGCTTTTTCAATCCGCCGAGAGCCGTTGGAAGAGGCGCTTCTGACCCATGAATGGGCATTGTTTCTTGCCACTCTCGACCCCGAAGACCCTCGCCCCGTGGTGCTCTCCTCTGAGGATCTTTCTGGCCATATGCCGGGTCGCCATGGCCTGACCCGCTATGACGCTGCGGCACCGATCATGCGTTCTTTGGCCCATGCCCTGCCAGACCATGTCACCCTCGAAATCTGCTTCTCACACCGTGCGCCTGATGGATGGATCGCCAGTTGCTGGGCGCAAAACATTCGCGCATCTGCCTTGGTTCAAGACCTCGCTGCCTATCGCGCCACAATGGCCCCTTTTACAAACCTGCCCAACGACATAGCCGCCGTGCGCGCCGCAGTGGCCGGGCGGGCGATCGTGCATGACTGGGCCATCGAAACCACCAAAGATGCTCCACTCGGGCCGATCACCCCGTTGCTCGACCTGACCACGTTCCCGGCCAAGCCCCGCGCCCGGTTGATCCCGGTCATGGCGGCCAACCCACGCCTCTCTGACGCCACCTTGGCCGAACTCTTGCGGCTCAACCGCTCGGGTCTGCCAAAAGCCGCGCTAAAGGCTGCCAAATCTGCGGTGATCGACGCAGAAAAGGGCAACAAATGAAGCCCTTGGTGATCCATGCGGGCTTTCACAAAACCGGCACTTCTACTGTGCAGCGCTTTTTTCAAGACAATCGCAAAGCCCTCGCCCCGCATGTGGTGATCGTGCTCAAACGTGACATGGAGGACTTGATCCGCGCCGCACGTGGCTACTCGGTGACAGGTTCGATACTCGACCGTGCCAAGATTGTGCTGCGTGCCGAGGCCTTGTTTTCAAGCCTCAAGGGCCGCCCCAAACGGGCCTTGCTGTTGTCGGCTGAAGAACTCAGTGGCCATATGCCCGGCCGACCGGGCACGTTGGACTATCGCGCCGCTGAGGTCATTTTGGGCGATATCGTGAGAGTGGCGCGGGCTGTGATGCCGCGGCGGGCGGTTTCACTCGTATTGGGCACTCGCGCGCCTGCGGCTTGGATCGAGAGTGCCTATTGGGAGCATGTAAAGTCTTCCAGTCTCACCAGCGACTTTGCGGACTTTGCCCAAAAATTTCATACCGCCAGCGACCTTTCGGCTGTGGCCCGCGAGATTGCGTCTCGGGTGGCACCCGTGGTCGAAGTGCCCTTGGAGACCGCTGTCAAAGGCACGGGATTGGTTGCGCCGATTCTCGATCTACTCGACTTACCTATTGGTTTTAGCGCGCAATTGTCGCCGCCCCAAATGCGAAACCAACGTGACCCTGATTGGATGCTACAGGAATTTCTGCGTATAAACAGAAAGGTAGCAGACAGATCAGAGCGCGCGCGCCTCAAGAAGGCATTGCGGCGCGGGGAGCGACCGACGCAAGGCGCCGATTGACGAGACGGTGCGGCGCGCTTAGGCCAGAGCTATGAGTGACGTACCCAAATCCTACGGCAGACTGGCCGCAAGACCCACTTTCACCCCACGTGAGTTGGTGAAAGACAGCCCTGAACTGGCCCGTGCTTGGACGGCCCGGATCATCACGCTTTTCCCCGGGGCCTTTCCCGGTGTCTTGGGCGAAAGCCTGACAGGCAAGGCTTTGGCGCAGGGCATCTGGCAGTTGCAAACCTTTGATTTAAGGGAGTTTGGTATCGGCAAGCACCGCAATGTCGATGACACGCCCGCAGGAGGTGGAGCGGGGATGGTGCTGCGGCCAGACGTAACCGCGGCAGCAATTCGCGCCGCAATGACAGGAACAAAGGGGCGCTGGCCGTTAATTTATCTGTCGCCGCGGGGGCGGAGGTTTGATCAGCAGATGGCGCGGGATTTTGCAGGTTCTGACGGGATTACAATGCTTTGCGGGCGTTTTGAAGGCGTGGACGAGCGCGTTTTGGAGGCCTTTGGCATTCAGGAAGTCAGCCTTGGAGATTTTGTCATGACCGGGGGCGAGATTGCCGCGCAGGCGATGTTGGACGCCACGGTCCGGCTCTTGCCGGGTGTTCTGGGCAACGCGGAAAGCGCCGTAGAAGAGAGCTTTTCCAATGGGTTACTCGAACATCCGCAATACACCAAGCCCGCTGAATGGGAAGAACGCGCAATCCCGGAAGTGCTGCTTTCGGGCAATCACGCCAAGATCGACGCATGGCGCAAAGCCCAAAGCGCGGCGCTGACCGAGGCACGCCGACCCGACCTTTGGGAAAAGGTTAATGCCAAAGCGCCAGCCGCGCCCGGCAAAAAATCCAACGTATGATTTACGTATGGGTGGCGTATGGGTGACGTCATGACGTTCGCGCATCAGATCGCGGCCCCGAAAGGTTAACGGAGCCGCAAAAATCTGACGAACGCAGGTGACGCGCAGGTGATCACGCCGCGCGGTTGCGCCGCGCTTGGGCCACGGCCAGCCCGGCATAAAGCCCGAGCGTCAACAGGCCTGCCCCCAAGATGAAAAGCACAAAGGCACCGGCGACACCGGAAAACGGCACGACCCCTGCAAGCATCGGGTGCACATGCCCCGACACTGCGGCCCAGCCCATGGTCAGGCCGAGCCAGCCCATCACGACCGCAGCCCCGGCACCCATTGCCACCCGCAGGCTTCCTGTCCGCGTGGTCAGGAGGGCGCGGCGGAAGGCTTGCGACATCCGCGCGACATCGGATTGTGCCGCAAGCACCGCAGGCACCACGATCAGCACCAGCACCATGCCAAAGCCAAGCCCATAGACGAGGGTGATCACCGTCGGGCGCAAGAACTGCGCCTGTTGTGACGTCTCGTATAGCAGCGGTGCGAGGCCAAGCACTGTGGTCAGCGTCGTGAGCAGCACCGGGCGCAAGCGATCTGCCACACCATCGACAATTGCAGGCACCAGCCCGCGCTCTTTGGAGTATTCGTCAATCGTGGAAATCAGCACGATGGAATCGTTGATGATGATGCCCACCATCCCCATGAATCCCACCACGGTGAACATAGACATGGGCACGGCCCAGACGTGATGCCCCCAAATCATGCCAACCATGCCGAAGGGGATGATGAGCATGACCACCAGCGGCCGGGTCCAACTGGAAAACACCCAAGCCAGCACGAGGTAGATACCCATGAGGCAGAGCACCAGCCCGGTGCGGGCATCGCCCAAGAATTCATTCTCTTGCTCGGCCAGACCCGCAAGGCGGTATTCCACCTGATGGCGTTCGGCGATCTCGGGTAGAATTTCGCTTTGCAACGCTAATTGCACCGCTTCGGCGCGGACGGGGTCATCTTCGGAGACATCGCCCGTGACCGAAACCGTCCGAAGGCCATTCTCGCGCCGAACAGTCGAGAACCCTGCCGAAGCGCGCACCGTCACGATATCAGAAAGCGGCACATAAGCGCCCTTTGGTGTTCGCATTTGCATGCGCTCGAGGAAATCCGCCGTCAACTCGCCGCGCGGCAGTTCGACGCGCACTGTGGCCGAGCGCGGGCCGTCCGGGTAGGTGGCCGCTTCGATCCCGTTGAGCATGGCGCGCAAGGAACGGCCCACACCGTCAATCGTGAAGCCCAAGGCCTGACCCTGTGGTGTAAGATCGAGCACCAGCTCTTCTTTGTCATAGGCAAGGTTATCTTCGACGGCAGAGACTTCCGGGAAGCGCGCAACTGCCGTTTTGAGTGCTTCGGCGGCTGCTTTCAATGTGGTGGCGTCGGCCCCGAAGAATTGCACATCCAGCGCCGAGCCCCCCGGCCCTGCGCGCCATCCTCGGAAGCTGAGGGTTTCGACCATGGGATGCTGGCGCACGCGGTCTTGCAGGTCGGCGACGAAAGCAAAGGAGGAATAGGGGCGCTGATCGGCGTCAATCAGTTCGATGGCGATGCCGCCAAGCAGGTCTGGGTCTTTGGTGTCGGACCCCGGCAGCGGCGCGCCGGAGTTCCCGCCGACCTCGGCGAGGACAAAATCGAGCGGGTTGCGGCCATGTTTGGCTTCATATTCGCGACCGATTTCTTCGGTGGCGCGTTGCAATTCGCGCATCATGGCGAGGCTGTCTTCGCGGATGGCACCGGGCAGCATGGCAAAATTGCCCGTGACCGACCCTTGTTCCGGGGAGTTGAAGAAGCGCCAAGGCACATCGCCGCGAATAAAGAGCGCGGTTTGACTGGCGAGCAGCACCATCGCTGCCGCCATCACCGGGTAGCGGGCGCGGATCACCAAGGCGATGAAGGGCCGAAAGAGGGTTTGCGAGAACCATGCAAGGCCGCGGTTGACCACGCGCGAGGGCAGGTCATACCAGTGCTCTTTGTCCGAATGCGCCAGCGCATGGGCCATGTGATTAGGCAAGATCAGGAAGCATTCGACGAGTGAGGCCATCAGGACCGCAATCACCGTGAGGGGGATATCGGAAATCATATCGCCAAAGCGACCACCGATGAAGGTGAGGCCGGCGAAGGCAATGATCGTGGTGAGGGTGGAGGCTGTGACAGGCATCGCCATGCGACGCGCTGCGGTTTCGGCGGCGACCACGGGCGGCTCGCGCAGGATGCGGGCGCGGAAATCGGCATGTTCGCCGACGACGATGGCGTCATCCACCACAATGCCCAGCGTGATAATCAGGGCAAAGAGTGAGATCATGTTGATCGACATGCCCGCCGCATACATCACCGCAATCGCGGCCAGCATTGACACGGGAATGCCTGCTGCGACCCAGATCGCGGTGCGGGCATTTAGGAAGAGGAACAGGAGCGCCACGACAAGGGCGAGGCCCATTGCTCCGTTATCAAGCAAGATATTGAGGCGGCCCGTGATGGCTTCGGCGCGGGTGCGAATCAGATCGACCGAGGTACCTGCGGGCAGGGTGGCTTCCATCGCATCGGCAACTTCCTGCACCACGGCTTGCATCTTGATTGCATCGCCGCTGTCGGAGCGGTCGACCCGGATCGACATGGCGGGGTTCGGACCGACGAAATAGGCCCGGTCACGGTCGATGCTTTCGGCACGGATGGTGGCGACATCGCCCACGGTGAGGGTGGAACCGTCATCGTTGGAGCGAATGACGATGGCGGCAATCTGGTCGGCGGAGCGTTTTTCGACGCCTGTGCGAACGCGGGCATTGGCTCCGGTTACGTCGCCTGCGGGATCGGCGGTGACTTCCTCGGCAATGGCGGCGGCAATTTGCGCCATGGTCACGTCATAGCGCAGGAGGCTGGTCATGGGCACTTCGACGAGGGTCTCGGGGTCGGCGACGCCGCGAATGGAGGTGCGGGTCACGCCACGGGCAAACAGGCGCGTGACGAATTCATCGGCGTAGCGACCCAGCTGTTCGGTGCCGACGGGGCCTGTGATGACCACATCGGTGACCCGATCGCGCCAGCCGCCGCGCAGAACCTTTGGTTCGTCGGCGTCTTCGGGGAGGTTGGTGATTTGGTCGATGGCGGCTTGCACGTCTTCGGCGGCGCGCGACGGATCCCAGCCCGGTTCGAACTCAAGGGTGATCGAGGCGCGCCCTTCGGAGGAGGTGGCGCGGCTGTCGGCGACACCATCGACGACCATCAGCGCGGGTTCGATGACTTGCACGATTGCGCGGTCAACATCTTCGGCGCCAGCGCCTTGCCACCGGACGGAAATGGACACTTGGTCCGAAACAATATCGGGGAAGAATTGCGCCCGCATGTTCGGGGCCGCGACCACGCCCAGCATGAGCATCACCACCAAAGCGAGGTTGGCGGCGGTTGGGTGACGGGTAAAGTAGCTGATGATACCGCGCGACATGGGCTGTTATCCTCCCATCCGGGATTCGATCCGTTCGACCATGTTCGCGGGCACCTGCGGTTCCTGCAATTGGCCCAAAATCCGCTCTCGCACATCGGCGGGCATCATTTTGTTTCCTTCGATAAAGGCAACCAGCTTGGCGCGGCGCTCTGGGGTCAGTTCGACCAGCGCAGGCGCTTCCGGCGCGGGAATGCCTTCTTCGCGCAGCGCCCGCACTTTGACGCCAGCGCCCAAGAGCGGCGAGCGTTCGGCCACCACCTCGCGGCCCGCCAATTCGGCGCCGCGCACCAAGACTTCGTCGCCTTGGCGGCGTTCAAGCCGTACGGGCAGCGCTTCAAGCCGCTCATCGGCGCTGAGTGCCAACACGGTGCCGGAGCTGTCGAGCGCCGTCGCGGGCAGGCGCACCACTTGCTCGATGGCAGGTTCTTCGACGGAAACGGTGACAAAATCGCCGGGCTTTAGCCCGCGCGCAGCGTCAATCTGAGCAAAGACCAAGCGCCCGGTTTGGCCATCGCCTGTTTCGGCGCTGGCGCGGGTCAGCATGCCTGTCGTGGTCAGCGCGGTGCCCCACAGATCGAGCGTGATCTTGGCAGGGCGCGCAACCAAACGGCCCTCGTCATCTAACAGCCGCACATATTGCGCCGTGGAAAGGCGCACTGCCGCTTCCAATTGCGTGCCATCGACCAAGGCCGCGAGCCGCTCGTTTTGCGTCACCAACCGCCCTTCGACAAGCGTCACGCCTGAAAGCGTGCCCGCAAAGGGGGCAGTAACCGTGGTGTCGGCCAAGCGCCGCTCGGATTCTGCCAAAGCGATCTTCACCCGCGAGAGCCGGGTTGCGGCTTGATCCACCCGCGCTTCGGCTTGAGCAACGGCCTGCGACCGAGACAGTGCCGCTTGGCGTGACGAGGAGGCGGCCAGCTCTGCCGCTTCCGTAGCCGCTTCGGTACCCACACCGCGAGCGGAGAGATCCTTTTGGCGCTGAAAGGCGCGGGTGCGAAGCGCGGCCTGCTCCTCGGCGGCCGCTTGGTCGGCGCGCGCCAAGGTCAGACCGCGCGCAGCGTCGCGCGTCTCGGCCTCGGCATCGGCCAAATCGGCCTGCGCCCTTGCCAGCGCATCTTCGGCATTGGCCGGATCGATCCGCAACAGCACTTGGCCAGCGGCAACTTCGCCACCCTCAACCATTTCCGGCGCAATCTCGATGACTTGCCCGGAGACCGCTGCGCGCAGTTCCAGACTGCGGCGCGCCTGCACCTGCCCATAAGCCGACAGCGTCGGCACGATTGTTTCCGGCGTGGCCAGCTGCACGGGGACCGCAAAAATCCGCTCGCGCGCGGGCGGTGTGCCCGGATCGCGCGCCATGCGCGCCTCGACTGCGTCTCTCACCATGGCGCCTGCCCAAAGGACGAGCGCAAGCGTGAGAGCGAGTAGAAAGAGGCCAGTGAGGCTGTGACGGAGAAAACGCATGGGCAGTCCTTCGGTCTCGGGCGAGAGGCCCTTTGAAAGATGACGATAGCGGCGGCGCGGCATTTGCCAAGGCACAAAGCCGTTTAGAGTGAAACGGTCGCAGAAAATTAATCCGTCGTCGCGCGGCGGATTTTCCGGTCTTTTGCGGTGGGCGGTAGAAAAGAGCGGCTATTTGCGGCGCTGATGCTCGTCGAGCCGCGGCATGATTTCCACGAAATTGCAGGGGCGATGCCGGAAATCGAGCTGCCATTTCAGGATCTCGTCCCAAGCGTCCCGGCAGGCTCCGGGGCTTCCGGGAAGCGCAAAGAGATAAGTGCCGCCCGCGACACCCGCTGTGGCGCGCGACTGAACCGCCGAAGTGCCGATCTTTTGCATCGACACGATGGTGAAGACGGTGCCGAAGGCGTCGATCTCTTTTTCATAGACGTCGCGATGCGCCTCAACGGTGACATCGCGCCCGGTGAGGCCTGTGCCGCCTGTGGACAAGATCACATCAATATTCGGATCAGCGACCCATGCGCGCAGCTGATCCGCGATCAGGGGGCGGTCGTCGGTCACGATGGTGCGCGCGACCAGACTGTGACCTGCGCCTGTCAGCCGCTCGACCAATGTATCGCCGGAACGGTCTTCGGCAGCAGAGCGGGTGTCGGAGACTGTCAGCACAGCAATGCGAACGGGGATGAACTCTTTTGTCTCGTCAATACGGCTCATGGGCTTGTCTTTCGGGGATCATGCGGCAGTGAGGCGGGCTTTGAGCGCGAGCAAGTCGGCCCAAGCGTCGCGTTTGGCTTGCGGGGAACGCAGGAGATAGGCGGGGGACAGGATCGGCAGAACAGGGCGCTCAAAGGCCTCGGCCCAAATGCCACGCTGGCGCAGGATGCTGCCTTTTCCCAAAGCAACTTCGCAGGCAAGCCCCCCCATCAGCACGACTATTTCGGGCTTGGCCAAGGCGATATGGCGCGCCACGAACGGGCGCATCATGGCAATTTCTGCAGGGGTGGGCATGCGGTTTTGTGGCGGTCGCCAAGGCAGGGTGGTGGAAAGGTAAAGCGCATCTTGTGGCGTGGCGGCGCGGCGCGAGAGGCCGATGGCTTGGAACATCGCATCCAAGAGCGCGCCTTCGCGCCCCACAAAGGGGAGGCCTTCGGCATCTTCCTCGCGGCCCGGAGCATCGCCCAAGACCATGACACGGGCACCGGGCAGGCCATCTGCGAAGACGAGATTGCGCGCGCCGCGTTTGAGGTCGCAATGTTCGAACTCCGCGATGGCTGCGCGCAAGGCCTCCAATGTGGGGGCGCGGGCGGCTGCATCTTTGGCCAGTTGCACTGCATCCACTTCGATGGGACCAGTGCTTGTGGCGGCGGCTTGTGCTTTGGCGACAGCGCGCGGAGAGGTGTCGGGCACGGGTGGTGCGGCGGCGCGCGGTGCGGTCACGGGCAATTCATAGCGCGAGAGGGGCGCGTCGAGGATGGCCTCGTCCGCTCCCATTTCCACCTGCCATTCGAGCAGCGCACGCGCGGTGCGCCATTCAAGAGCGGCGGCCTCTGCCGATTCCCCGATCATGACCTGACCCTACCCTCGTCTTGGCACGGGCGGAAGTCGCCGCGCTTGCTCGCCCCTGCCCCGTTTCCTATAACGCCCCCCAAGCCCTAGTGCGGGCAGCAATCGGAGGGCAAGGCCATGACGTTCGGACACCGGCATTTGTTGGGGATCGAACCCCTTTCTCCTACGGATATTACTGCGATTCTGGATCTGGCCGATCAATATGTGGCGCAGAATCGCCGGGCACAAAAACATTCCGACACTTTGGCGGGCCTGACGCAGATCAACATGTTCTTCGAGAACTCCACCCGGACACAGGCCAGTTTCGAATTGGCGGGCAAGCGTTTGGGCGCGGATGTGATGAATATGTCGATGCAGACATCGAGTGTGAAGAAGGGGGAAACCCTGATTGATACTGCGCTGACGCTGAATGCGATGCATCCAGACCTGTTGGTGGTGCGGCATCCGCAGTCGGGCGCCGTGGCGCTTTTGGCTCAAAAGGTGAATTGCGCCGTGCTCAATGCGGGCGATGGCCGCCATGAGCACCCGACACAGGCCTTGCTGGATGCGCTGACAATTCGGCGCAAGAAGGGGCGACTGCATCGGCTCACTGTCGCGATTTGCGGCGATATCGCGCATAGCCGCGTGGCGCGCTCCAACCTCATTTTGCTGGGCAAGATGGAAAACCGGGTGCGGCTTGTGGCACCGCCAACGCTGATGCCTGCGGGGATTGGCGAGTTTGGTGTCGAAGTCTGCCACGATATGCGCGAGGGGCTGAAAGATGCAGACGTGGTGATGATGCTGCGCCTCCAGAAGGAACGGATGGACGGTGGGTTCATTCCCTCAGAACGCGAATATTACCATCGTTTCGGGCTGGATGCCGAGAAACTGAGCCATGCCAAGCCCGACGCGATTGTGATGCACCCCGGCCCGATGAACCGTGGCGTGGAGATTGACGGCGAAATTGCCGATGACATCAACCGCTCGGTTATTCAGGAGCAAGTGGAAATGGGCGTGGCGGTGCGAATGGCCGCGATGGACCTGCTGGCGCGCAATCTGCGGGCCGAACGGGCGGCGCGCGAGGTGATGGCGTGAGCCGGATCGCCCGGCAGGTCTGGGTTTTTGCCCTTGAGTTTGCCCCGCAGGCAACGGCGGCAGAGCGCGCGGCATTTCTGGAGCCTGCGGCGACGGGCGCGGCGCAGCTTTGTGCCGCCTTGGGTGTGAGCGCGGTGGATGTCGATTTTATTGAGAGCTTTGAGGCAGAGACGCTCGCGGATTACGGTTTGGCGCGGTATTTGACCGAAGCGAATGGCATGGATGAAAGCGCCGTCGCCACAGATACCGACCTGCTCAACAGCTTGCAGGGGCCGCTGATGTTGGTGTTTTCGCAAGCGCTGCGCGCCGGGGTTTTACCCCAAGCCCAAGCGCCGCTGCGGCTGGTGGGGCATTACACCGAGACCGAGCGACTTGATTTGCCACAGAGCTTGGAAAGTGACAGCGCCGAGGGGATTATTGCGCCGCCGGAAAGCAAAACGATTTCCGATGCTGCCATGTCAGGGCGAATTGCGACTGTGGTGCTTGTGGTGCTGTTTGTATTGGTCGCTGTGATGGTATGGGTGGCGGGATGAAGGATTCAGTTGTAGCCGTTTTCCGCCCCGACCGCGCTCAATATTGGCGCGATCATGCTTGGATGGCTGCGGCGGCAATGGCAGGGGGGATGGCGCTGCTTTGGGCTATCGGCAACCCCCATGTCTGGACAGGCGCGATTGGTGGCTTGGCGGCGATTGGCCTGCGGGCCTTTTATCTGTCGTCGGAAGCGCTGGCTGTGGAATGGAGATTGACCCAACTGGCGCTGGAAGGCCCCGATGGGCGGCGGGTCGCGCTTGATCAGATCGCGCGCCTGCGGCGTTTGGGGTCTGCTGTGCAGATCGTGACCCGCTCTGGCGACAAGCATCTGTTGAAATTCAATGACGATGCCGCTGCGCTTCTCGCCGAGCTGCGCCGTGTCACCGGGGTGACCCAATGAGCCGCCCCGCCCTTGATTGGCATGTGCATCTGAACGCAGGTGAAGACATCTTGTGGCAAGGTCGCCCTGTTCCGGGGGTTTCGCTGCGTCCCGGCGCATGGGCGCGGCTGGGGATGGCTGTGTTTTTCCTCGTCAATGCCCAGCTTTGGCAGGCGGCCAATGGGATGGTCGCGGTGGCGCTTGGTGCGGGCGCGCTTTGGCTGATCTGGGAAACATTGGGGCGGGCGCTGATGACGGCGCGCCGTCGATATGCGCTGACCAATCGTCGGGCCCTGATCCTTGTGCCGCGCGCTTTTGGCGGGCAGCACCTGAAGAGTTATCCGCTGGGCCCGGAAACCGTGGTGACGCTTGATGCGCGCAGCCCCGGCCATGTCAGCTTCAGCTTTGAGGGTGATAGCCTCAAGCCCAATACCACGCTGCGCGCGATCGGTTTTGACCGTATCCATGACGCGCGCGCCGTCTATGACATCATCCGAAATCTTCAGAAAGGCACGCCATGACCTTGCGCCTGCCCACTCTGCGCCTACCCTGCCCCCCGCCCTGCCCCCCGACCCATCCGAGGAATGTCAGATGACTGTGACGCTGCTGCAAAATGCCCGATTGATCGACCCCGAAGCGGATAGGGTGCGTGACGGTGCGATCTTGATCGAAGGCGGCACGATTGCGGCCATCGGGGCCGACCTTGCGGCGCCGAAAGGCGCGCAGGTGATCGACCTTGGCGGCGCGCATCTGGCACCGGGGATTGTGGATATTGGCGTAAAGGTGGGCGAACCGGGCGAGCGACACAAGGAAAGCTTTCGCTCGGCCGGGTTTGCCGCAGCAGCAGGCGGCGTGACCACCATGGTCACGCGGCCCGACACCAAGCCGCCGATTGATACGCCCGAAGCGATGGAATTCGTCGCGCGGCGCGCACGCGAAGTCTCGCCAGTGCGGGTGCTGGCGATGTCTGCCCTGACCAAGGGGCGCGACGGGCGCGAGATGGTTGAGATCGGGTTCTTGATGGACGCAGGTGCGGTCGCCTTTACCGATGGCACCCATGTGGTGACAGATACCAAGGTGCTGTCCCGCGCGCTGACCTATGCGCGGTCCTTGGGGGCGCTGGTGATTGGTCATCCCCAAGAACCGATCCTGTCGAAAGGGGCGGCAGCGACCTCGGGCAAGTTCTCGTCGTTGCGCGGTATTCCCGCAGTCTCGCCCATGGCGGAGCGGATGGGCCTAGACCGGGATTTGGCGCTGATCGAGATGACGGGCGCGCGCTATCACTTCGATCAGATCACCACGGCACGCGCCTTGCCTGCGCTGGAACGCGCCAAGGCGAACGGGCTTGATGTGACAGCGGGCACGTCCATCCACCATGCCACGCTGAATGAATTCGACGTGGCCGATTACCGGACGTTCTTTCGCCTGACACCGCCCTTGCGAAGCGAAGACGACCGGATGGCCATCGTTGAGGCCCTGCGAAGCGGGGTGATCGACATGCTTTCGTCAATGCACACGCCACAAGATGAAGAATCCAAGCGCCTGCCCTTTGAGGAGGCCGCGCCCGGCGCTGTGGGCTTGGAGACGTTTTTGCCCGCAATGCTGCGGCTGTTCCATTCGGGCGATCTGGAATTGCCTGCCCTGTTTCGCCTGGCTTCGCTCAACCCGGCCAAACGGCTTGGGCTGGCGCAGGGGCGGCTGGCGGTGGGGGCTCCGGCGGATCTGGTGGCGTTTGACCCGCATGCGCCCTTTGTGCTCGACCGCGCCAAGCTGCGCTCGAAATCGCGCAACACCCCCTTTGATGGCGCGCGGCTGCAAGGTATCGTGCGCGGCACTTGGGTGAATGGCACCCGCGTATTTGGAGAGGCCTGATGCCCGAGCTTGTCACCACTGTTTCGGCGCTCCTGATATGGGCGGTGCTGGGTTATCTCTTGGGGTCTGTGCCCTTTGGTGTGGTTGTCACCCGGCTGATGGGGCTGGGCGATGTGCGACAGATCGGGTCTGGCAATATTGGTGCGACAAATGTGCTGCGGACCGGAAACAAGGCCGCGGCTCTGGCTACGCTGCTGCTGGATGGGGGCAAGGGCGCTGTGGCGGTGCTGATCGCCCGGGCCTTTGCAGGTGAGGATGCGGCGCAAGTCGCGGGGTTGGCTGCTTTTACAGGGCATTGCTTCCCGGTTTGGCTCCAGTTCAAGGGCGGCAAGGGCGTAGCGACGTTTTTGGGGCTTTTGCTGGCTTTGGCATGGCCTGTCGGGCTGGCCGCTTGTGCGACATGGCTGGTGACGGCGGCTGCGGCACGGATTTCCTCGCTGGCGGCATTGGTCGCGGCGGCGCTCTCCTCGATCTGGTGCGTGGTCTTGGGCGAGGGGCAGATTTTTTTCCTGAGCGCAGTGTTGACGCTGTTTGTCTTTTTCACGCACCGCGCCAATATCGCGCGGCTAAGGGCCAGGATCGAGCCGAAGATCGGCAAGAAATAAGCCGGGATCACTCGCAGGATTTGAGGGGAACGCTGCTGGCGAGGTCTTCGAGGATCGGGCAATCGGGGCGGTTGTCGCCCGCGCAGGCATGGATCAGATGCGCCAAGGTGGCGCGCAGGCTTTGCAACTCGGTAATCTTGGCGTCGATCTGTGCCAGATGCTCGCCTGCGATGCGCTTCACCTCGGCGCTCTCGCGCTGGTCATCTTGATAGAGCGCCACCAAAGCGCGGCATTCCTCGATGGAAAAGCCCAAGGCCCGCGCGCGACCAATGAAGGCCAGTTTGTGCAGGTCGCTTTCTCGAAAGGCCCGATACCCATTCTCGCTGCGCGCAGGCGCGATCAGGCCGATCTCTTCGTAATAGCGGATGGTCTTGGCGGGCAGGCCGGCGCGGGCGGCAACGTCTCCGATGTTCATGCCCGGCCCTCCCCGGCCCGCACCCGGCGCAGGCGCAGCGCATTGGACAGCACAAAGACCGATGACAGCGCCATCGCCCCTGCGGCCATAACGGGCGACAAAAGCACTCCGAAAGCGGGATAGAGCGCGCCTGCTGCCACCGGGATCAACGCCACATTATAGCCAAAGGCCCAAAACAGATTTTGCCGGATATTGCTCAGCGTGTGTTCAGAGACCCGCAGCGCATTGACCACGCCTTGCAAGTCACCCGACATCAGCACCACATCTGCCGATTCAATCGCCACATCGGTGCCTGTGCCAAGCGCGATGCCCACATCCGCCCGCGCCAAGGCAGGTGCATCATTGATACCATCGCCAACAAAGGCCACCGGGCCTCGCGCGCTGAGCCGCTCAAGGGCCGTGGTTTTTCCTTCGGGCAGCACCCCGGCGATCACCTCGGAGATGCCGACTTCGGCGGCAATGGCGCGCGCGGTGGCTTCTTTGTCCCCTGTGATCATCACCACATGGCAGCCAGCGGCGCGGAGCGCGGCGATAGCGGCACGGCTGGTAGGCTTGACCGGATCGGCCACACCAATCACGGCTGCAATCTTGCCATCGACGGCGGCGAAGAGCGCGGTGCGGCCCTGCGCGGCAATCTCCGCTTCACGGGCGGCGAAATCCCCTAAAGAGACGCCTTCGCGCGCCATCAAACGGTCCGCGCCGAGGAGCACCATCCGCCCCGCCACTTCGGCGCGCACGCCATAAGCGGCGATGGCCTCGAACGCGGTAACTTCGGGCAAGGTCACGCCCGCCTCACGCGCGGCGTGCACAATGGCGGCAGCGACGGGATGCTCGGAGCGTGCTTCGACGGCGGCAAAAATGGCCAATGCCTCTGGCGCTGTCCAACCGGGGGCCAAATCCAGATCGGTGAGCGCGGGATGGCCCGCTGTGACAGTGCCCGTTTTGTCGAGCGCCACGACCTGCACCGACGCCAAACGCTGGAGCGCATCCCCTTTGCGAAACAGCACCCCCAATTCCGCGGCCCGCCCGGTACCCACCATGATCGACGTGGGCGTGGCCAGCCCCATGGCGCAGGGGCAAGCGATGATCAGCACCGAAACCCCCGCCACCAGCGCATGGGTCAATCGCGGCTCTGGCCCGAAGGCAAGCCAGAGCAGCACCGTGCCCAAAGCTGCCGCCATGACCGCGGGCACGAACCACAGCGTGATCCGGTCCACCAAGGTCTGGATCGGCAATTTGGCACCTTGCGCGGCCTCTACCATGCGGACGATCTGCGCGAGAAGCGTGTCACCTCCGACTGCGGTGGCCCGAAAGGTGAGCGTGCCGCCCCCCGCCCCTGCGCTGTTGCCCACCCCTGCGCTATTGACTGTGCCCCCGGTGACGCGCGCATCCAGCGATTTGGCGACAGGCAAAGGCTCGCCGGTGATCATGCTCTCATCGACATAGGCCGTCCCATCAGTGACAACCCCATCGACGGCCACACGCTCGCCCGGACGCACCAAGACCAGATCGCCCACGCGGATCGCATCGAGTGCCGTCTCCACTGCCACGCCGTCGTGCAGCACTTGGGCCGTACGCGGGCGCAGGCCCAAGAGCGTTTGGATCGCGGCGCCGGTGCGGCCTTTGGCGCGGGCCTCAAGCGTGCGGCCCAACAAGATCAGCACCACGATGACAGCCGCCGCTTCGAAATAAACGGCGCGGACAGCTTCGGGCAAAAGCCCCGGTGCCAAAGTGACAAGGAGTGAATAAAAATAGGCCGCCGAAGTGCCCAGCGCCACCAGACTGTTCATATCAGGCGCGCCCTTCAAAAGCGCGGGGAAGCCTTTGCGGTAGAATTGCCAGCCCGGACCGAACAGCACAAATGTCGTCAGCACCAGTTGCAGCCAGCGGCTTGTGCCCTCTCCGAGGTTCATGGCGACCCAGTGATGAAACGCCGGCACCAGATGCCCGCCCATCTCCAAAACAAACACTGGCAACGTGAGCGCGGCGGCCAGCCAAAAGCGGCGCGAAAGGGCATGTGCCTGTGCTTGCTTGCGCGCGGCGCGCTCGTCGGTCTGAGCCCCTTCGATGCGCCGTGCCGGATAGCCCAGCGCCTCTGACGCGGCGAGAAACGCTTCTGGTTCCGTCACCCCCGCCAGATAGCGCAGCGTTGCCGTTTCAGAGGCGAGATTGACGTCAACCGCCAGCACACCGGGCAAGCGCGAGAGCCGTTTTTGCACCCTTCCCACGCATGACGCACAGGTCATTTCCGAGACGGCGAGCGTGATGGTCTCTTGCCGCGCCGGGTAGCCCAACCGCGCGAGCGTTTCCAAGCCTTCGGCGAGCGCTTCTGGCGTGTCGGCCTGCAACTGCGCTGTTTCGGTGGCCAGATTGACCGCCACATTGTGAAGGCCCGGGATGGACCGCAATCCGCGCTCAACCCGGCCCACGCAAGAGGCGCAAGTCATCCCTTCGACTTCGAGGCTCAGAAGTGGCCTGATCGGCGTGGCGGCGGCATTCATTGGCAGATCCTTTCACGGTCTGGACAAGAGATAGGCCTTCCAGTCACTGGAAGGTCAAGACCCAGCTGTGGAAATATCTGTGCGACGGGGGCTTGACCTTCCCCTAGGGGGAACCCCCATCTTGCCGCAAAGCCCCTATGGAGTACGTCATGAAATTTGCGATCCCCGATATGAGTTGCGGCCATTGCACCGCGACGATTGAAAAGACCCTCAAGGCCGCAGGCGCAGAGGTGCGCTGTGATTTGGGCACGCGCACTGTAGAGGTGAGCGGGCCACTTTCCGCAGAAGCCGTGACCGCCGCGCTGGATGCGGTTGGGTTTGAAGCGATCCCGGCGCAGTAAGCGCCAAAGATCTTTGGAAAAGATGCGCGGCGCAGGCCATCGGGGCTAAGCGCCGCGCGATACCGGTCGTTCTTGATCATGACCTCGGGCTTGTGCCGCGAGCGTGACGTAGTGACAGGATCGCCCCGCATGCCGCCTCACCTTCTTCTTTTGTGTCGTGCTTTGGCGCGGGCCGGGGGCGTCGCGGTTGCGCCGGTGGCCTTGTTATATCTTGGGTCGGCTTTGGCGGAGCTGGCTCCAAAGCCGGGGCGCATGGCGGCGCTCTGGCAGGCCATGCCGGAAATGGGGGTGTCGGTGGTGCCGCTTGCCGATCTGCTGGCGGCCGCGCTTTTGGTGGGCGCGCCTGTCGTGTTGGGGGTCACGGTGCTGGCACATGGGGTGGCGGCGCGAACCACGCCGCGTGTGCAGCGGCTCTTGATACGCGACCGCCGCGTCGCGGGCATGCTTGGGCGGGTCCTTTCGGTGATTTTCGGCAGCGCGCTGGGCCTGCTGTTTGTCACCAGCGCCTTGCGGGCCGGGGTTTTTGAACCTGTCGGGGCTATTTTTGTGCTCGGCGCAGTTCTGGGGCCTGCGCTGGCCAGCATGGTGGCGCTCGCCCAGTGGGCCGCAGCGCTGCGGGTGCTGTGCCGGGCGGATCTGGCGCTCGCCTTGGCCGAGATGCAGGCGCGCGCCAGTCTTGCCGCCCATATCGATGCGCCGCTTTTTGGGGGCGTGCCTTTGAGCGCTGTCGCCCATGTGCCCGGCGGCGCTTTGGCGGTGCCTGCGCCCTGCTCGGGCGTGGTGCAACGGCTGGACGTGGCCGCGCTAGAGGCTTGCGCGGCCAAAGCAGGCATAGAGGTGTGGATCGAACATCGGCCCGGCGAAACCGTTCTGGCGGGATGGCCCATGGCGCGGGTGAGCGGCGCACCAGAGGCCGCGATACTGGCCCAGTTGGCGCAGGCTTTCACCCTTGGGCCAGAGCGCATACCGGATCAAGACCCGCGTTATGGGCTGAGTGTGCTGGCCGAAACCGCATCGCGCGCGCTGTCCCCCATGGTGCAGGACAGCGGCACAGCTGTGGACGTCATCCAGAGCTTGCAACGCCTGTTATGGGATCACACGCGCCAACCGCGCGCCCGGCAAGTGCGGTTTGCCCGCGTGCATGTGCCACCGCCCAGCGATGCCGCCTTGATCGAAGCGGCGTTCGGGCCGCTCACCCGCGATGGAGCTGGTCATATCGAAGTGGCGCTACCGCTATTTGCGGCGCTCGACAGCCTGACGCGCTGCGGGCGCGAGGAAATGGCGCGCGCCGCCCAAACGCTGTGCGACCGCCTGTTGGAAAGCAGCGAAACCGCGCTGGCGATTCGCGCACAACGAGAGGAATTGTTTGCGATCATTGGTGCAGCACGGCGTTGAACGGGGGGGCGCAGGGATGATTTTCAATTTTGCGGAAGAAAATTCCGCAGATTGGCATTTCCCCGACGTCACAGAGCACCAAGCCTGTTGACGCATGGCTATGGTTGCGGACAGTCTGCGGATGTCGGGGCTGTTGGAGGCGGCCCCACAGCCTTGAGCCAATGCAGAAATTCTGCGTGGCAAGGACGACCAGACCGGGACAACCCGGCGGGGCTTCGCAAGGAGCCATACAACAGGGAGGAACGCGTGGAAGTCTTGCAACTTCTCATCAGCGGTCTGGCGAATGGATGTGTCTACGGACTCGTCGCGCTGGGCTTCGTGCTGATCTACAAAGCCACCGAGGCGGTTAATTTCTCGCAGGGCGATTTCATGATGCTGGGCGCCTTTGTGACGCTCGGTTTCGTCAATCCGGAATATATGGGCCTGCCCTTCTGGGTCGCGCTGCCCTTGGTCTTTCTTGTCATGGGCCTGTTTGGCTATCTGCTGGATCTCATCGTGCTGCGCGCGGTGTTCGGCCAGAGCCAAGTGGCTGTGATCATCCTCACCATCGCCATCGGCTTTGTGATCCGCTTCTCCGTCGGTCTGATCTGGGGCCATGAGCCGCAATCGCTGCACTCGCCGCTGGCTTTGGGCGATGTCCGGCTCGGCTCGCTGGTTCTGGGGCTGGCAGATGTTGCGGTGATCATCACCACATTCGTAATGACCGTGCTGCTGTGGCAATTCTTCCAGCGCACCAAGATCGGGCTTGCGATGCAAGCAGCCAGCCAAAACCAGATGGCCGCCTATTACATGGGCATTCCCGTGAAGCGGGTGCAGGGCATGGTTTGGGCTTTGGGTGGGATCGTGGCTGCGGTGGCGGGCATTCTTTATGCCTCCAAGGGGTCTATCGACCCCACCGCGGGCTTTATCGGTATCAAGGCGTTTGCCGCTGCCGTGATCGGTGGTTTCGGGTCACTGCCCGGAGCGCTGGCCGGGGGGCTGATCGTTGGTATCATCGAGCCTTTCGCCGCGCGCTATTTACCGCCCGGCTATAGCCAGATCGCCCCCTATGCGCTGTTGATCGCGGTGCTTCTGTTCCGTCCGCATGGCCTGTTCGCGCAGGTCCGAACGAAGAAGGTGTGACACCATGCGCTTTCATTTCAAAACCACTTATGACGACGACATCCGCCTGTTCATTGATGGCTGGAAACTGTTTCTCTACGGCGCGCTCTTGGTGCTGATGCTGGCGCTGCCGTGGATGATCGACAGCTTCTACCTTGGCGAGGCCAATAACGTCCTGATCTGGGCCGTGTGCGGGTTGGGGCTGATGCTGCTGACCGGGCAGACCGGACAGGCCAGCCTTGGCCACTCGGCCTTCATGGCCTTAGGCTGCTATTCTTGTGTGTTAATGATGCAGGCGGGCGTGCCCTTTATCATCGCGCTGCCCGTGGCAGGGGTCATCACTGGCTGCATCGGCGCATTGATCGCCATTCCTGCGCTGAAACTGCACGGTGTCTATCTGGCGATTGCCACATTGGCACTGGCCATTCTGGCCGATGACATCATCGTGCTGTTGGAGCCATGGACTGGCGGTGTGTCGGGCATCGTGCCCCCCGATATCGTGATCTTTGGCTATGTGGTAAACCGCTGGGGCAACCCGACGGAATGGTATTACATGACGCTGGTGGTGACGCTGGTGGTGACGCTGCTTTATCGCAACCTGCTGCGGGCGCCGCTGGGCCGCTCATTTGCCGCCGTGCGCGACAGCGAGATTTCTGCCCAAGCCATGGGTGTGGATGTGGCCCGCACCAAAACCATCGCCTTTGGCCTGTCTTGTGCCATCACAGGCTTGGGCGGGGCGCTGATGGGTCTTTTCGCTGGGGCCTTCAACAACGAGACGTTCAACTTCCTGCTGTCGATCCAGCTTTTGATGATGATCGTGGTGGGGGGCTTGGGCTTTATCCACGGGGCCTTTTTGGGCGCGATCGTCATCGCCTTCTTGCCACAGCTTTTGTCGATCGTTTCGGATATGATGGGCAGCGGCGTGGCTATTCCCGGTCTGGAATCGGCCGTGTTTGGCGTGATCCTGATCGTCTTCATCCTCTTTGAACCGATGGGGCTTTACGGGCGGTGGCTCAAGTTCCGGGTCTTCCTTGAATTGTTCCCCTTCGCACGCAAGGACATGTTCAAACGGCAGAAATCCTATCTGAAGACGGAGCGCCTGAGATGAGCCTTTTGGAAATCGAAGGCGTCACGCTGAAATTCGGCGGCGTCACAGCAGTGAACAATCTGAGCATGAAGGTCGAAGAGGGCGAGGTTTTCGCACTGGTTGGCCCCAATGGCGCAGGCAAATCCACCGTGTTCAACCTGATCTCGCGGTTCTACACCCCGGTATCAGGCTCGATCAAATTCGACGGGCATGACCTGTTGCAGATGTCACCCCATGAGGTGCCCTCGCTGGGGATCGCGCGGACCTTTCAGAATATCGAGCTGTTTCACCAAGCAACCGTGCTGCAAAACCTGCTCGTCGGGCGGCATCGCCATCGCAAGGCCGGGCTGGTGCCACAGTTGTTGCACTTGCCGTCGGTGCGCGCCGAGGAGCGCGCGCATCGCGAGGCCGTCGAAGAGGTGATCGATTTCCTCGATCTCCAGCCCTATCGCGACAAGATGATCGCCGGGCTGCCTTACGGTGTGCGGAAAGTGGTGGAGCTGGGGCGCGCCTTGGCCTCCAAGCCGCGGCTCCTGCTGCTCGATGAACCCGCCTCCGGCCTTTCGGTGGAGGAGACCCAGAACATGCGCTGGTGGATCGATGACATCCGCCGCCAGATGGGGATTACCGTGCTCATGGTCGAGCATGATATGGGCCTTGTCGGCAAGGTTTCTGACCGCGTGCTGGCATTGGCTGATGGCGCGAAACTGGCCGAAGGCACCCCTGCCGAAGTGCAATCTCATCCGGCGGTGATCGAAGCCTATCTGGGCACTTCCGCCATTTCCAAAACCGCAGACGCAAAGGGGGCGCGGACATGACGCCACTCCTCGAAATCCGCAATCTCGAAACCTTCTATGGCCCGATCATGGCGCTGCGCGGTGTGAGCCTTGAAGTGCACAAAGGCCGCGTCGTCACTGTGCTGGGGGCGAATGGCGCAGGCAAGACAACGCTTTTGAAAACCCTCTCTGGCATCATGGACCCGGAGAAGGGCAAGATCTTGTTTGAAGGTCAGGAGATCCAAGGCAAAGAGCCCCACAAGGTGGTGCGCGCAGGCATTGTCCATGTGCCCGAAGGGCGCGAGGTGTTCCCGCTCCTCACGGTCGAGGAAAACCTTGCCTTGGGGGCCTATACGCGCTCGGACAAGGCCGAGATCGCCCGCGACCGCGACATGGTGTTCAGCTATTTCCCCATCCTGTCTGAGCGCCGCAAGCAAGAGGCAGGCACGCTTTCTGGCGGGCAGCAGCAAATGCTGGCCATCGGCCGTGGCCTTATGTTGCGCCCCAAGATCATGCTGCTGGATGAACCCTCGCTGGGCCTGTCACCGATCCTGACCCAAGAGATCTTTGCCATCCTCAAGAAGCTCAACCAAGACGAAGGCGTCACCATGATGCTGGTGGAACAGAACGCTGCCGTGGCGCTCGATCTGGCCGATGATGGCTATGTGCTCGAATTGGGCCGTATCGTGATGTCGGGCAGCGCCGACAAACTGGCCAATTCAGACGACATCAAGAGCTTCTACCTTGGCCATGCCAACGAAGGTGCCCGCGGCGAACGCCGCTGGAAGCGCCGCAAGACGTGGAGGTAACACCCATGACCCGGCACGACAAAATCCCCGCAATGGTGACAGTCAAAGGCACCGCCATCAATGCAGAACCGGGCTCGCGCCCGGTGCTCGTGGACGGGGCCGATACGATCCCGCGCCTGTTTCAACACCGCTGCAAACAAGACCCCGCCCGCGTGGCGCATCGCGAAAAGACCTTGGGCATCTGGCGCGCCTTTTCGTGGGACGACTACTGGAACCATGCGAAATGGATCGGTCTTGGCCTCAAGCGGCTGGGCCTGAAACGCGGCGACGTGGTGCAGATCCTGTCAGAAGACCGCAAGGAATGGCTCTATTTTGATATGGGCATTCAATGCGTGGGCGGCATTGCCTCGGGGATTTACACCACCGATGCCGCGACGCAGGTGGCCTATATTCTCAAAGACAGCGCCTGTCGCTTTCTCATCGTCGAGAACGAGGAGCAGCTGGATAAATTCCTTGAGATTCCAGACGGCGCGCCCGGTGTGGAAAAGGTGATCATCCTCGAAGAGGAAGGCCTGCACGCCCTTGAAGGGGATCGCTACATGTTCCTGCCCGAGCTGTACGCCTTGGGCCAAGACGAAGAAAAAGCGGCTCCCGGTAGCTTTGAAGCCGAGATCGGGCAAAGCGCGCCTGAGGATGTGGCACTTTTGATCTACACATCCGGCACCACGGGCGCCCCCAAAGGCGCGATGTTGAGCCACGAGAACATCCTCGCGGCCATGCAGGCAGGCCTGCGGGAACTGGCCGTCGAGCCGGGTGCCGAGCAGCTGTGTTTCTTGCCGCTGTGCCATATCTTCGAGCGCAACAACTCAAGCTATTTCCCGCTCGCAGCGCGCTCCATCGTCAACTTCGCCGAAAGCCCGGAAACTGTGTTCGACAACCTGCGCGAAGTCAGCCCACAGAGCTTTTCGGCGGTGCCGCGCGTTTGGGAAAAGGTCTATTCGCGGGTGCTGATCTTGGCACAGGAAGCCACGCCTTTGGGCAGACTGGCCTTCTCATTGGCGATGAAGGCAGGCTTTGCGCGCGCCGACGCGCAGGCGGCGGGCAAATCGCTGGGGCCGATCAAGGGCCTCGCGGTGGGGCTGGCGGATATGCTGGTTTTTCGCAATCTGCGCCAGCTTTTGGGTATGGATCGCCTGAAACAGGGTATTTCCGGAGCAGCCCCGATCAGCCCGGCCCTCTTGCGCTGGTATCGCGCCGTAGGGGTTCCGATCTATGAGGGCTATGGCATGACCGAGAATGCCGCCACTTGCACCGTCAATCGCCCCGCGGCCAACCGACTGGGCACTGTGGGGCCCGTGATGCCGGGCGTCACGGTGCGGATCGCAGATGATGGCGAAATCCAAAGCCACGGCCTGACCAATTTCAAAGGCTACTGGAACCTGCCGGAGAAGACCGCCGAGACCTTTACCGCTGATGGCTGGCTTCGCACTGGCGACATCGGGCGGGTGGATGAGGCGGGCTTTCTCACCATCACTGGGCGTCTGAAAGATATCATCATCACAGCGGGCGGCAAAAACATCACCCCCGCAGAAATCGAAAGCCGCCTGAAGTTCAGCCATTACATCGCAGATGCAGTGGTGATTGGTGACAAGCGCAAATATCTTTCCTGCCTCGTGATGATCGATCAGGAGAACGTGGAGAAATTCGCGCAGGATCATAAAGTGCCCTTCTCGGACTTTGCCTCGCTGTGCCGGGCACCACAGGTGCTGGACCTGATCAAGGCCGAGGTGGATCAGGTGAATATCGAGTTCGCCCGTGTCGAACAAATTAAGGATTTCCGCCTCATTGACGTGCTGCTCACCGCCGAGGACGAAGAGCTGACCGCCACGATGAAGCTGAAACGCGCCACAGTGGAAAAACGCCACAAGGCGCTGATTGATGATATGTATCGTTCATAAGCCCCGCAAAGGATGGGGCAAATCTCAGGGAGGAGACTACATATGAAGACGACATTGAAAGCACTGGCGATCAGCGCCTTTGCCCTTGGTATGGGCGGTGTTGCTCAGGCAGAAACACAGGGCGTGACCCCCACAGAAGTTGTGGTCGGCTCGGTCAGCGACCTGTCCGGCATCTTCGCCGCCGTCGGCGTGCCCGCCGTGAATGGCGCCAATCTGCGCTTTAAGGAAGTCAATGACGCAGGCGGCGTGCATGGTCGCAAGATCAAGTTCATCGTCGAAGATCACGGCTATCAGCTGCCCAAGGCAACTCAGGGCTTTAACAAGCTGATCAACCGCGACGGCGTTTTCGCGATGCTGCTGTCGCTTGGCACGCCGATGAACCTTGCGGGCTTCCAGTTGATGAACCCCAAAGGCATCCAAAATATTTCCCCGCTCAGCTCGGCACGCGAAATGCTGCAAGAGCCGATCGACAACAAGTTCGTTTCCTTCTCCAGCTACTACGATCAGGTGAAGGGCGGCTTGGCCTATCTGTCGAGCACCTACGGACTCAAGAAAGTCTGCGCGATGTATCTGCCGACCGACTTCGGCAAGGAAATCGCGACATCGGCCAAGGAGCAGGCGGCGACTTTTGGAATGGAGTTCGTCTCTGAGACCACCCACAAGCCCGACGAGCAAGATTTCGTTGGTGCGGTGCAGAAACTGCGCGCCGATGGCTGTGAAGTTGTCGCCATGGCGCTCGGTGTGCGCGCAGGCATCACCGTGGTCGGCACCGCCAAGCAGCTTGGCTGGACCGAAGCGAAGTTCCTCAACACCTCTGCTGGCTTCCTCGAAGTTGTCGCCGCCGTTCCCGGCGGTGTGACCGAAGGCCTCTATGCCGCGGCTGGCTGGCAGGACATGGTGGGTCGTATGGACCTGCCCGCCGTCAAAGCCTTCGCAGAGGCCTATCAGGCCGCCTATAGCCAACCCGCCTCGGGCTTTGGCATGCTGGGCTACACCGGAGCCGACACATTCGTGCGCGCCCTCGAAGCGGCAGGCCCTGACCTGACCCAAGAGTCCTTCCGCGCTGGAATGGAAAGCCTCAACTATGACAGCGAGCTTTTGGGCACCACGATTAACTTCACCACCGGCTCTCATCAGGGCGCCAATGACGTGATCATCTCGGTCGTCGAAGGCGGTATTTGGAAGATGGTTGGCAAGCAATAAGCCAACTTGAAGACCCCCCCTAAAGGGAGCGCTTCGGCGCTCCCTTTTTTCTTGGGCAAAACGGCGTTTTCAAAGCGGCGCCCCCCTCGTTAGCGCAAGCATGATTCGTGTTCGGGCAATTTTATTGCGCCAAACCTCTTGATTTTGGGTGGAATCGAACAAAGCTGCAAAAAACCTTTGTTTCCAAACTGCTTGAAATTTGGGCGGATTTTTGCCGAGTGGCCGCTGCCAAGCCCAAGTGAGAGCGCGAATTTTCCACAAATTTACAAAATTCACAGCCGCAAGTGAAAGAAATTTACAGAAAAAGACCCTAAAAGAAGATGGTTACAGAAAGTTTAACTTGTGGCACAGGTGACAAAGGGAAGGAGCGCGCGTCGCCTTTGGTGGCGCATGCATGAATAAAGATGAGCTTGAGGGCGCATCTAGAAGGAGAAGCTCATGACTGACAAAACCTATCCGCCATCGGCGGATTTTGTAGCGAAAGCGCATATCACCGCTGACCGCTACCGCGACATGTATGCAGCGTCAGTATCCGACCCCGAGGGTTTCTGGAGCACACACGGCAAGCGGGTCGATTGGATCCGCCCCTATACCCGCGTAAAAAACACATCATTCAAGCCGGGCAATGTCGACATCAAGTGGTTTGAAGACGGCACATTGAACGTCTCGGCCAACTGCATCGACCGCCATCTGGGCACACGCGCCGATCAGGTCGCGATCATCTGGGAACCCGATGATCCCAATGAGCCGGCGCAGCATATCACCTATGCACAGCTTCTGGAGCAAACCTCGCGCATGGCCAATGTCCTCAAGGATATGGGCGTGGGCAAGGGCGACCGCGTTGTGATCTACCTCCCGATGGTGCCGGAAGCCGCCTATGCCATGCTGGCCTGCACGCGGATCGGGGCCATCCACTCCATCGTATTCGCAGGCTTCTCGCCGGACGCGCTGGGCGCACGGATCAATGGCTGTGACGCGAAAGTGGTCATCACCGCTGATCACGCCCCACGGGGCGGCCGCAAGACCCCGCTGAAATCCAACACCGACGCCGCACTCCTGCACTGCAAGGACACGGTCAAGGTTTTGGTGGTCAAGCGTACGGGCGATCAAACCACTTGGGTTGACGGGCGCGACTATGACTACAACGCGCTGGCAGCCGAAGCGTCCCCCTATTGCACCCCCGCCGAGATGAACGCAGAGGATCCCCTCTTCATTCTCTACACCTCTGGCTCCACGGGCCAGCCCAAGGGCGTCGTGCACACCACAGGCGGTTATCTTGTTTACGCAGCGATGACCCATGAATTCACCTTCGACTACCATGACGGCGACATCTATTGGTGCACCGCCGATGTGGGCTGGGTCACGGGGCACAGCTATATCG
>OCVQ010000570.1_pt1 | contig 33955 bp, 34 predicted proteins | sample 1539061 | NCBI WGS metagenome assembly OCVQ01 (sample SAMEA3355526, study PRJEB22509) | marine metagenome | biome: marine; feature: river plume; material: water | place: USA | collected 2010-08-08 | depth 0.5 m | reverse complement strand
ATAATTGAAAATGGACAATTTAAAATTGTCCAAAATGAAATATACTAACTTTTTGTATGTATATTTTTTGCAGTATTTCGCGTTCGCACTGAACATGTTTACATATATGTTAGTATTGTATATAACACTGCATGTATGGTGTTATATATAATTTGTCATTATCGATTGCGATTCATTCAACTATATTTTTGTCTATCAATACTGCATCGTTTACATTTTCGAGTATCTTCTCGCTTTTCTTAGCATTATCATGTGGTCCCCGAAACGCTAATTACAAAAAGACAATATTATTGAATGATTGTTGTAGATCCGTGTACGGAAATGGTTAGAAAAAAGTATAAAGGGTTAGAGTGTATCTATGTATTCGATACGACAATCGCTGTGCAGAAATGAATAATGGTTCTGTTGTCGATAAAACAATTATTACACAGCAAAAAGATATAGTCATGTCATTTAGTAGCCGAGAAGAGTTCTTAGACCTTCTTGTAATGAATCCGGGGTTTATTGTTGTAAAGTTTGGTGCTGATTGGTGTGGTCCATGTGGTCGGATTCGTGCTGAGGTGTCTGATTTTTTTGCAAGATGTCCTGAAACAGTCATTTGTTGTGACATTAACGTGGACGAAAGTTCTGACTTGTACGCGTTTATGAAGCGTAAGAAGATGATAACGGGGGTTCCTGTGATAATGGTGTGGAAAAGCGGAAATACAGAGTATGCTCCCGATTATAGTTATGTCGGTGCTGATAAGGCTGGACTCGCACAGTTTGTAAATATGATGCTTTCTACATTTTCTGTTTAGTATCATGATGACCTTTGTTTTTTCTTTGTTTCTCTCTTATTCTTTTCTCTCTTGTCGTGTTTCAAAAGTGCTTTTTTGCAAAACAATATTAGAATAATGTTGTTTTGTTATAGTATTACAGTGCCTACGTTGTTGGTTAGTAAAAAGGTTATATGTCGGATATAGATTTGGACATTAAAAATTACAACTTAGAGGAGCTACTCAATCTATTTAATCTTCCACTCGATTTCAATGAAAAGCAGCTACGTGGTGCTAAAGCAATAGTGTTAAAGCTTCACCCTGACAAATCACGTCTTGACAGTCGGTACTTTATATTCTATTCTCATGCATACAAGACAATATGTGAAATGTGGCAATTTAAATCGAAGACCGAGAAGAAGGTCGATGAGCAGTCTACAATATACGTGCACGATTCTCATGACGAATCTTCTTCTCCTGCTCGCAAAAAGATATTGAATAATTTGTTTGAAAAAAATGAAAGACTTAAAAAGCCAGAGAATTTTAACAAGTGGTTCAATGACGAGTTTAATAAAATGAAGGTAAGTGACCCAGATGAAGACGGATATGGTGAATGGTTGCGGTCAACCGAGGATGTAGATGCTGGCAGTGGCCAGATGACAATGGGTCAAATGAAGCAGGTATTTTCTGAAAAGAAGCGACAGTTGTGTAGCGATGTAGTTATGCATTCGTCAGTTCAGAGTTTTCAGTTTGGGGGAGGTGGCGATATGGGGTGTGATATTGTGGGTAGTGGAAGTGGTAATTACGATTCTGGTAGTGGGAATCTGGTCTTCCAAGACCTACGCAAGGCACACACAGAGACAATTATTCCTGTTGACGAGTCAATGCTGGAAACGCGTCCCAAGTTCAAGAGTGTCGGGGATTTAAATATATTCAGAGATACACAGGACCTGTATATTTCAGAGAGTGAGCAAATGGCTATGTACAATGACGAAAAAAAAAAAGAGTCCGAGCTTGCAACAATGCGTGCATACAAGTTAACGGAACAATCCAGAAAGGTTCGTGAGAATAGTCAAGGATTCTGGAAAGGTCTTCAGTTACTGAATGACGTATAATAGATAACAATCCGATGTTTAGGAACGGACGGACATGAACAAGTGATAAGACGTACGTACCGTAAATAAAATCTCCAGATATATTATATCTTGTATTGTAACTTGTTTATATCGAACCCCAGATTACTCTTTGTTATACATTATGAGCAAATTAAATGAATATATCAAGATGGGTTCTTTATTTATTATATTGATGACAATTGGCGTATTTTATAGACGATACGATGATAAACTTATCCGTGATAGCAAAGAGAGAAACGATGACGCAATTCGAGATTATCTTTTGACCGATCCTGATACACTTGGGGCGTTATCTGTGACTCGCCCTATTCTATGGATACCTATTGTGTATAGTCACAATTCTCGTAATTGGTCTAGTTTTGGGTCGCGTAGCTCGTATGATTTAAATCAGCCTTATATCTATCTTGTTGTAAAAAGCATAATTAGCTATTGCAAGGACAGCTTTCATATTTGTTTAGTTGATGATAAAAGCTATAAACGCCTAATGCCTGACTGGAGATATGAACCGTCAACGACCCCTGAGCCAGTGATGGAACACGCTCGCAAATTAGCAATCATTAAGCTTTTGCGAATCTACGGGGGAATGACTGTTCCGCCATCATTCTTGTGCCTTCGCAACCTAGACGAGTTATACTCTCAATCTATCTCCAATAAGTCAGATATGTTTGTATGCGAAGAGAGAAATCGCACATCGTTGGATGCGACAGATTATGTTACTGGTGTGTCTGTAATGGGTTGTCGACCAAATAGTGAAGCAATGCGTGAACTTGAGTCGTTTTACGACAATGCTATTGTAAAAGACCACACCCGCGATATAGATATGTCAAATAAACTGGGTACAATGTGTAATAACTTAATCCGTATTGGTAAGGCGACTCGTGTGAATGCTGAACTTCTTGGTATGCGTGACCGTGCTGGGAAAAAGGTAGATGTAGAGGATCTGATGGGGAACTCATTTATAGAGTTTACAAGTCATGCGTATGGTATCCTTCTACCCGCCAATGAGATTTTGACAAGAACTGCGTATCAGTGGTTTGTGCGATTGTCGGCTGAACAGGTTCTCACTTCAAACACAATTATCGGTAAGTATATTCTTGTTGCAAACGTGCCTGATAAACAAAAGGTGTTGATAGGAGACGATAAAGAAAACCCCGAATGGATTTCTTATTGGGAAGTGCCTAGCGATGCCCCTGTGTGGGGTGTAAAACCTAATTATCTAGGCAATCATGTGCAGTCTCGTTCGTTTCAAGCTACGTCGTCGTCGTGTTCCTCTCCCGAAGTTAGCTTTTCGCAATGAGAGTCAATGGTGGGTGTTTGTTCGCTAAAATATACATAGTATTCCATTCGTTGTTCTGAGTACTGGTATTTGAGTGAGCTCCTGTATAAAATATTGTTGTATTTACATATTTGTCGTATAATAGTAAGAAATCTCTTATACGTCATGGGTTCATCAAGATAGCTTCTTTTTGAAAGATAATAATATGGACGTATTTCATTGATAAATGTATCTAGTATCTCTATGAATTTTGCTTTCTTAAGTGAATCGTAGTTAACGACATAGTGATTATTTTCGATCATGCAAATAATATTTAGAAAGTTAAATAATATGTTCTTATCCATGGATTGTTTTAAGCTATTGCTTGGCATATAGTAAATCTAGGTGTCTTGTTATAGTAAGTGGATACAAATAGAAATACAACAGAACTAAATTACTGTGTATTATTCAAAATTGAAAATGAAAATATTGTGTTGTGTGTAATACATACAAAATAATATTTATGATTTATGGAAAAATGAAGATATATGACAAAAACGCATATTTATCATTCGGTTCTCGTGATATGTCTCGTGAAAATAATGTGCGAGTTCGAAGTAATGCGGCTATACATTCTCGAGAGCAAAGATACATATGTGCTATACATAGACCATTGGCGTTGAGTGGACTACATGAAAATCTGTCGATACGAAAAAGATGTATAGAGTGTTTGCGTGTTCCTGTATACGCATATGTGAAGCGGTATGAAGTTGTTACATCCAACCACAACTATATATTTCCAATGTTATGTGGTAATTGTAGTGATATCGCAAGGGTGTGTAAGTGGTGCAGACCTTCGTTTCATAAGTTTATGTTATCTTACTGAGTGTATGAGAGAATAAGTTTCATGTATGTAAGCACTACACTGATTATTTCTGTACTAACTAGATTTTGAGAATATTCATGATATTATTTGTAAATAGTGGTAGTTCTATATCATTCTCATGTATTTCATGAAATGCTGTAATATATTTGCATATAAACGGGATAATCTGGTATTTTTGTTTTTCATTGAGAGTGTTGGTTGTTTTTATAAAGACAAAATAATTATCAAGTATATCCATTACAGAGTATCCGTCGCCTACGATATCGTATAGAATATCGATTGCATTATTTAACTCACCCGCTTTTACATAATCCGTGTACTTTTCAAATGTGCAAATATTGATGTCACTACATATGGTTATCGCTGTCGTGTATGTGATGTCTCTGTTGAGTAACTTACACTTTTCAAGGTAATTAATTAGATTTTTGATGGTGTTATTGCTTATTGAAACAATGAAGTCTTTTGCTTCTTGTTCCATGACAATATTTTCTGCACAAATAATTTCGTTCAATATAGGATACATCATATTTTTTGTGATAAATGGGAGTTTGATAATGGTTAATCGAGATTGTATACTTTCAATTACTTTTTGACTATTGGTACATGTCGCTAAGAAACACACGTTATGTCTATATTTGTCAATGCAGTTGCGAAATACTTGTTGGCTCTGTTCATTTATTACGTCAATATCGTCAATCATAACTATTTTTTTTCGTTCTTTCACAAAGCTGTGTGTTTGACAGAAAGTCTTTACTTCACTTCGATAGTAGTTAATTCCTTGTTCGTGTAAATTGTTGATATGCAGTATATTTTGAGAATATATTTTTTCGTCCGTGCCGTCATAGTACTTTCTCACGATTGACTGCAATATGGATGTTTTCCCTGTTCCCATCCCGCCGATCAAAAGTATATTTAGGCAGTCCGTCTTCACTAGAATGGATAGCGATGCGTATATATCATATGGTAGGTAAAACTTGTCTAGTTGTTTAGGCGTATACTTATCGATGAATAGTATATTATCCATAATATAATTACTGTGATGTAGATATAAGATATATGGCTATATCTTTATATCGCGATTTGTAATTCTAATTCGTATGAGTTGTTAGTGTTTTGCAATAGATGAGTATAGATAGATATTGAACTAACTAATAAGTTAAAGTGTTGACTTTTTATTACAAATAGAATGTATATTCGTTTCAAATAATCATTAACGCAATTTCTGTATGTCGGATGATTTCTATAAGATTCTTGAAGTAGAAGCTGATGCAAATCCAGAGGATATTAAACGTTCTTATCGAAAGCTCTCTCTCAAGCATCATCCAGATAGAAATGGAGGAAGTATTGAGTCTGTAAAGATGTTTCAAAAAATATCTGCCGCATTTGAAACATTGGGTGACGCAGATAAGCGTCGCCAATATGATATAAGCCGCAAGATTAAATCTGGTGGTATGGGTGGTATGGGTGGTATGGGAATGTTTGGAAATATGTTTTCTGGATTTCCCGCAGGAACATCATTTGAAACTCATTCAATGCCTGGCGTAAATACACCTGAAGATTTCTTTGCCAAGTTTTTCGAGGGTATGGGTGGCATTGGTGGTATGGGTGGCATGGGAGTAAACGGCATGGGAAATGCTCATGTAAAAATGTTCAGAAATGGTGTTCCTATAAACATTACTCATGCTCAAAACCAATCACAAAATGAGTTTGAAATGCACTTCGGTGGGCCAAACGGAATAGAGTCAAAGCCAACCCCAATAACAAAAAAGGTAACAATTGATATGATGATGTCTATAGTGGGGGATAAACTTCCAATCGAGTACGAACGATGGATTTTAGAAGAGGGTGTTAAAAAAACTGAAACTGTTAAGATTTATCTAGATATTCCAATGGGAATTGATACGAACGAAATTATCGTGATACGTGACGCTGGAAATATTATTCACGACAGGTGCAAGGGCGATTTGAAAATTATTATCACAGTTGAAAATGACAGCATATTTAAACGTCAAGGTATGGATCTAGTCATGCAGAAATGCCTTACGTTGAAAGAGTCTCTTTGTGGGTTTACATTTGATATAAAGCATTTGAATGGCAGAACATACACGCTTACTACTCCTGCAGGTAACGTCATTACGCCTGGATATGTAAAAGTAATTCCCGATCTTGGTGTTTTGCGTGAAGGAAAAGTAGGAAAGCTTATTGTACAGTTCACAATTGAGTATCCATCCAAGCTCGATGCATCTGTGGTAGAGAAGTTAAGCGATATTCTCTAATATATCCGTATTGTCCAGCACACCAACCACCGAACATTCAATACACACTGCACAATACAATCTTATGTGGTGAAAATAATCAACATATAAGATTTGATACGTACTTACATGACATAACAGTAGTAGATTATCTATATTTATTTTTTATCAAATACTACATTGCAACCAATAACCGTGTTTGTAACAATCGGCGTTTGTGTAAGATTACATGTCGTTTTACAATCACATGGGGGTGCTAAGATATCGAGTGTTGGACTAATCGATTCTGTCCGCATTTGTTTTGTATTGATATTAGATGTATATTTAGAATTGTGATGATATGTATTTAGTTGTTTACACTCGGGGTAACATGTGCATACGTTGGAAACACGATGATATATTATGCTTGTGTAACAGGATAGTCGACAATATAGGTCATGCAGTAGTTTAGTTTGTTTAGACATTGAATGAAGTTCTCAAGAAGCGTAAAATACGTGCGTATAATGAATCTGGTGATAGACTACGAACTATACAATGATACAACGTAATTTCTATATTGGTTTTGATTTACAATACAATATTCCAGTTTGTACTACTTGAAACTCAAAAAGACCATAATCTCAGCGTGGGGTTTGAGGTATTGTCGGTACGGCGATGTGGATGGTGCCGTTGTCGGATGTAGTTTAGCATTTATTCTTCTAAATGGATTATTATACTTTTAGAACTTAAATATCCGAAGGTATAATATAAGGTCGAATGAACTTACTTAATGATATATACGAAAAGAAGCTAACACCTAAAGCTAAAAAAGGTAAAATAACAGCAGGTATTTTAGTAGTCCCTCCATTCATAACAGAAACAGTAATAGAAGATTCTGATGGGAAACCTAAAAAAATATATGGAGGATTTGTGTATGATATGTGGTCCATAATTAAAAAGGTAAATAACTGGGATGAATATATTCTCGAGGTTCCTGTTAAAGTAAATTATGACAAAGCTGTGAATGAAGTTACTAACGGCAAGTATGACATTTGTGTGGGTAATTTCTGGGTATTGAAAGACCGCATAAATAAGGTTCTTATATCTCAGCCACTTTTTATCAGTAAGGTTGTCACCGTATTCAAACCAAAGAAATCGCGCATAAACACGATAATTGGGCTTGGTATAACGTATTTCATTCTTCCATTGACAATTATTATCATTTGTGGTCTTATATTTGGGTATGGACTGTATAAATTAGAACCCAGACGTGGTTTTGTGCGTTCTACTCGTACAGCAACGGCTACCTTTTTTGGGGAGGCGGGATATCTATTTGAGAACTCAACATTAAACCTAAAGGCTCTGTTGTACATATACATTGTGATGACTATTGCATATTTTTTTAATGTTGTTCTTCAAGGTATTGTCACTACAGATATCATAAACGAGACATCTAAAAACGAGATTAATATTCAAAATATAGGAAGGTCGACACCATTAATTGTGTCGAGTTTTTATGACATAGGTGAGGTTATGGAAAAGCATGGTGCTAGGTACACTATATTAGACAAACAAATACAGGATATTCCTAAGATATACCTTTCTAACACAGATAAGTATTCTGGATACTTAACAGAATATGAAGAGGCAAAGATGGATATTCTTCGTTATAGCGAATTAAGGATTACAAATGATATTTTTGGTTTCAAAGAAAATGTATTTATCATTTCAAATAGCCGCCCAGATATCAAAAAAGAAATTGATATGAGTATAGTAAAGTTGCATCACAATAATAGTTTTGGAGATATATGTAAAAAATATATGAGTGAGGATGATGCAATATATTGTACAATGTAAACCTCAACCAAGATATGATAAAGAACACATTTACCCGTCATGCCATTGTCGGGTAAATGTATAATTCGTATACTATAATATGTTATAATATGTAAAATATTGGTTATTACGTAGTATAACCTATGAAATACGTCTATTTTGAATATCTGACGATACAAGATAAATTGAGTTCTCCGTGATGATGATATACTCAGTTCCACTCTTATAGAACTTCGAAATAGGGGAAGTATATTCCTCCTCACTCTTTACAATGAGCTTTTCATTGTTTTCACGCACACCAATCAACGCCTTCTTTTCAATAGATGCGGTCCAGTAATCCATAAGGATGGGTTTGTCTTCTACAATAGCTAGTTTTGCGGCATGTTTAAGGGTAATATCACTTGGTAGTCGATAACCTTGTTGAGGGGCTGAGCTGGCTTCTGCTGGGGTAGTTGAAGTTGACATAAATCTTTAGTATTATTAATTAATATTCTTTATATCTTTATACTAGAATTAATATACTGTTGTTTATACAGAAATATCAACAATGCAAGAAGCGATAGAAGGATATAATCGTTCAGTGTTTCATTATATCAAGGATATTGTTGATTATTGCGAAAAGTCGGGACGAGGTCTTCCTATTGAGAGCGTGAATGCGGGGTTTAACGTGATCACAAATATATACATGTTGACTATTGCGCGGTATAACGATATTGCTCGTGCATCCGATGTTACTGGAAGCTCTATATCTGTGTTTATTGATTTTATTGTTCAGATGAGTAATCTAGATGGTTCATCAAATGTTTCAAATAAAATAGGGCTGAAAGACGCGGCAATGTTTGTGTATAAGAAGGTTCTCTCTAAGGAAAGGTTTAATAGTTATAATTTGACCGAAACTAATCATTTAGAAATAGGTGCAAATTATTCTTCGTTGCCAGGAACACGGTGTTCTTCTCCTTGCACGCAAATGCAAGTTCTCTCTGTTTCGAGTAGTCATGTTATTATAAAGAAAATGCAAATCTATACATCAATCATTCGCAATATTATCCACTCGTTGTTTATAAAACCGTCTTTTTACGATAAACAATTAAGCACGGTTGACTACTATTCACAAGTAATAACAAGTATGATACATCTAATTGTAAGTATTGAGAAAAAATGTATTAAGTTAACAATTCCTGCTATGGAGTTTATTATAAGCGAACAGATGACGTATGAAACACCTGATAAAATAGATACAAACACGGCATCTATCTATATGTCGTGGATTGAAAAAATATTTAATGACTTATAGATTTTTTGAGTAGTTCATAATGAGAATGTAGACGCAAACTAATGACAAATGGGCGTATCAACTACTATGATTTTTTTACGAATACTCATCTTTTTTATTTTTGGCTTCATATCTTCAATTGGAACAATTGAATGATAAACTTTTGGGAACTCGATTATCAGCATATTTTTGATGAATATATATACTTCTTCTAGAACCAATTCATCGCACATTCCAACTATTAGTATACTGCCCGTTCTAAATATCATAAATGACACTACTACAATAGATTCATTTTTTTCAACATTGACATGCTCTCTGACTCCAGTTTGTATTTTTTTTGTTTTATCGTAATAGAACTTGCATTGAATGCCAGGGTAAGAACATGGGTCGTATATACACTGCATGTTGTATTTGTTTTTCAGAATATCAAATAAGTTCTCGCGGTGGATAAAGAACCCACAATTAAAGTTTGAATTAATTAGCACGGTATCACATTTTCCAGTATAATCAATATCTTCGCCTAGCACAGGACGTAAATGTATAAGAATGTTATCTAGCACAACTTGTAAATGATAGTCTGAACGAATGCCTGGTATTTCAACCTTTCCCGTATTAAATATTTTTACATGAAACTCGTGGAATGACCCATATTCTGGGTCATTAATATCCTCAATTAGCACTCTAAGTATCATTACGAAACAGTTGTAAAACGCACATTTCTGTTTTGACCTATAACTAAGAATATCTTTTTTGGAGATGCCAATACTTATTTTACGAACATCTTTAAACCAGTTTTTTAATCCCGACGGTGTAGTAACACTTGTAAGTACTTGTTCATTAAAATAATATTCATTAACTAATTTTTCTTTAATACAGTCTACTTCTTCTTGGCTCGTCGAGTTAAACTTCATTTGTTTTTTGACAATACCATTTGCAGGTTTTGTGTATAATATAATTGGTAGTTCCCAAAATGTTTCTCGTAGTGGAATTATTTTATTTAGATAGGCTATTTTTGATTTGGTAGATATATAAATATCTCCTGGAATTGGGGTGGTTATGTTTTCTCTGTTACAGCTTATTCCGTGTTGATCTATATACATGGGTTCGTGTTCATGTTGAGAATATGAATCATGTTGAGTGATGTTTAAGTCCATTTCTCCTCCACACATGAAGTTTTCCCATTCAGAGTCTATATCCATATTCGTAATATTATTTAAGCTTGATACAACTTAAATGATACCTTTCTTTAAATCAATTTACTATATATACTACAAAGTATTTAGGGAAAATATTCAAAATGCACTAGCCAATTGGAAAATATGAGTAACAAGTGTGCATTTTTGTCTATACATTATATAAATGTTGCGTCAAGAATTATTTACGAGAGCACACCGCTCCCAAGACGCTTATATTTCAGAAGTTCCCATCCCTATTCCTCTCCCTATAAAAAACAATGATATTCAGAGTCGGCAACGTAATATATACGAGAAGATATCACAATATGGTGTGAATCCATTTCTTCCATCTTCTAGCCCACCTGTAAGCGACTTTTTGAAAAGATTGGCTGAACGAAATATGAGCTATAATAATTCTGCAAACCTTTCGAAATTAGAAAGAGCATAACTTAAATAGGTTTTGTCATCGACACCAGATGTTATATGTAGTAAGCGTTCGATGAACTTGAGAAAATCTGACGTAACTTTTATTTTTTTGTCGCGGATTAAGTATGTCAAATAATCCTTTAACAGATTCTTCATTGTCAAATTATAGACACTAGACAAGTGTATAATATGTTCCATTACATGCAAATAACCACCTATCGTTTTTTTGCCGTTTGCAGATGATGGAATAGTCTTTATACAGAGAGACAGTTCGTCCCATATTTGATTGTTGATTATGCATATAGACACTACATTATCACTAGTAGATGTATTATGATTACATTGTATAAAATTAATCATGCTACGTATGTCAGACCCATACAGCTTTTGGATAGATTTAATTGTATCAACTGATATGTTGAGATTTTCACTATCAGTTATGTGTTGTAAAAAGGAATGAATATTTTCCTGTGGAAGATTATTAAATCGTATTTTTAACAACTCCGTTTGAAGACCGTTATCAATACGACTTATGTAGTTACAGATAAGACAAAAACGCACATGCTTACTATATGAGTTTATTAGATAACGAAGAGCCTGTTGTGCGTTTTTTGTCATATAATCCACTTCATCCAAAATAATAATTTTGAGTCCATGTGTAAATAGACACTTTGAGTTCACAAACTGCAAAATCTGATTTCTAATAATATCAATGCCTCTATCATCTGATGCATTAAGATGTATCATAAGACTATTATCTTGTTTACCTGTATTTTTTTGATAGAGGTTAATCAAATTAATGATCGTGGTTGTCTTACCTGTCCCAGGTGGTCCATAAAACAGCATATTTGGAAAGTATCCAGTGGTCACTATATTGCTGCATATTTCCTTATTAGTATCACTTAATACAATGTCATCAAAATGAGTGGGTCTATATTTTTCCACCCACGGGATGGTAGTTGTTGTGTTTTTTAAAAATGGATTGGTTCGCGAATTGATATCCATAATGTAAATAAAGTATGACAACTAATATTAGCAAGTACTAAACTGAGCTCTACTAATACAATGTAAATTATCTATATTCTTTACATTAGATAGATATAGATATAGAGATGTATGCACATGGGTTTGTCTACTGATTTGCAACCATTGAGAATATACCAAAGTTTTCAGTATGTTTTGCTACCGATTCTTTCGTAGAAGACGATGACTTATGTGGCTCCATACGAGCCTTCTTTTTTAAGTTGTAGTTGCTTGAAGTAGGGATAATTTTATTATTAATGATGAACTCATCATTGTCTTCGTGTAGTTCAGGTAATATGCGGGTGAGTGGCTTATCGACAACGAGGAAAAGGCGGTCACTATTCAGAAGTCTGCGATACTCTTGAATAGTTAGATTTCCACAAAATCGTTCAAGAAAGTAATGTGGGTCGGGTGCGGGTTTGATATTCTTTTTGTATTCAAATACTCTATTATACAAATTATTCAATAAGCTGTATCTTTCAAACTTGCATGAACTGTCAATTGTTTCGTTCATAAGGTATCCAACTGCACACTCTGGTGAACAAAAACATCCGTACACATGGTAAGTCTCTTTCATTAAGAACTTAGGGATATAGATAGGCGGGTTATCAAAGTCGTATGTACACCAAAAACACGCTGATTTCGAGTCGGGAACACTATTTGTATGTAAAAACTGCTCCAGATTTTTAAGCTTTTTCCATGTTTCTTTCATCGATACACTACTATCTGTTGTATTACTATCTGTAACTCGATTGTGATGTGTATTGTGGTGACATTCAAAATGTGATAGTTCTACATTAGAGATGGGTTGCACACTAGACACGGTGTTGTCTGAATCTACTAGAACCTTGTGATATGCGGATAAGTTATCAGTAGATTGGGCACCAGTGATTACGTGATATGTCATATCATCCTGATCATAAGAGTTTACATTTGCATGAGAAAAGTCGGGCTCGTGGTTTCCAGTGCTAGACAAATCAGAGATGAAACATTTTAGATGCAAAATAACATTGGGTTTTATATTTGGGGTCACTTGTTTATCCTCATTGTCTGATACGATTTTTCCACCTTTTGGTTTACGGCCTCTTTTTTTGGGTGCGGGTTTTTCATCTAGATTTGTTTCTACGATAATATTTTCTGTATGAGTTTCTAGCTGTTCGATTGTGCTTTCTACTTTCGCCAACGACATATTCATTTCTTCTATCTCTTTTTTGGTTCTTCTTGCTCTTTTTACTTTTGGTGGGTCACCAATATCAATTGTCGCAATTATTTCATTAGTTGTTTCCTTTATAACTTTTTTGGGCATTTTCTTTATAATGTCGCAAAGTTTTAAGTAGTTTTTCAAATGCTTATGAGATGATATGATACATAAGTTTGAGTGGTTTAGTTACTATTCTTATTTCATTGGTTTCATTCGTTATCTTGATAACATTTTCTGCAGACAGGTGCATAAATGTCGTTTCCAATTACCTTTTGCTCATCTCCATCTACTAGACGCTTTGAGAATATAGCACGTGTACCATTTTTACAAACCGCACATAATGACCGTAATTTATACACCTTATCGCACATCGGAACAAGGTCAATTAACTCGCCAAACTTTTGTCTTTTAAAGTCTCCGTCAAGGCCGCATATGTATATCATTTTCTTGTGATCTAGTAACATGATTACAAAATCAAATAGACCCTCGAAGAATTGGCCTTCGTTAATGAGAACAACATCCGACTTCATAGCCTGGTCAAATAGTGTCTTGTTTTGTTCGTTGTTCAATAGGGTGGTAGACTGAATGCATGGAATCATTTTTTTATCATGAGTTGATAACATGGTTGCATGATAACGAGTGTCTTCTGTGTGATTAATAACCATTACATTCTTTGAACAAAACGTGTGCTGATTAAATAATTCCAGTAACCATGATGTTTTCCCTGAGAACATGGGGCCAATTGCGATTTCTAAGTAACCTGATGGATAGAGATTTTCCATAATTGTAAACTGTCCGCTGTAAAATGATATGTAGTAATACTACAGAATATTTTATGATGTATAACGTGAATAGACCGAGGCATATTCAATTTGTTATCTTTACATACGTAATTGAATATTGTACCCGTTTGTGGTGTAGAGTTGTTATTTACTTACTTAGAGTTGGATGTAGTTAGTTGTAGTTCTTCTGCAATCTTTTCGTACTGTTTATTATTAAACTCTCTAATTCCTGCGTCAAGTTGTAATCGTATCTGTTTGTATATTTCTTGATTAATGGATTTAATCGGTCTTGGTTTTTCCTTTTCGATTCCCATATACTCTTTAATAACATCAATGTGTTCGTAGTTGTACTCGATTAACTTATCCTTTATTTGGTCCATCGTGTATTCAGTCTGTCTTGAAATAATATCGCACATTTCTGCTATTTTTTCGATGCTTGGCGTTGTGATATCGACAATATTCATGCGGTCCATGTATGTCTATCGAATATATGTAATAATACATATGTAGCTTCTAATTGAAATTTCAATGTAATATCATTAAGAAACCAAGTTAAACACAATGTATATATTAGATGTAAGTAAATAGTTCCAACGTCATGCAGCGTCAGTCTTTAAATGTCAATATTCAACCCATTATGCTCGATATGAATAGTATCATCGAGTCGCATATCACTGAAGCGGTTAAAGCGTTTAATGTTCAATATATCAGTCGTGAGATTGAAGAGCATAAACGGAAGCTTTCTCAACTTGAAGAAGAGCTTTTGAGGGTTCAAACTGGAGGTATCCCTACAAATAGTCGTAGTGTCCAAAATGGTGAAAACATTCTATTGGAGATTAATGACCCGAGTAAACATGAATCGGTAGGAAATGTATCAAAAAAGGGAGGGGTTGGTGCAGCGAAACCCGTTAAACAAACTAAGAAAGCTGCTATTAACCAACCTAGTGTTGCAGTTGAAATCCCAATTGATGAAACTAAGACAAATAAGATTGTTGCTACTCCAACTATGGGTGACAGTTCTCAAATAAAAAAGGTTGTATTATCGCAGGTTGAACCGACTGTTTGTGATACACCAGCTGAAGTAATTAGCGAATCAACCGAACTAGATGAAAATGTGGAGGAAGATCACGAGGATGAGGATGAAGATGACCAAGAAGAAGAAGATGGGGTATTTGAGATTGAAATTGATGGTGTATCATATTATGCAACTGATGAAAATAATGGGAATCTTTATACAGTGGACGAGAATGGCGAGCCAGGCGAGATTGTTGGAAAGTTAGTGGAAGGCGAACCTGTTTTTGAATAAATTGATTTGAGCCACCATACTAATGGTTATGTATACAAGACAACTCAAATACAATGCCTATTCAACATATCATTTACGTATTGAAGACCGCATTTCGCGGTCCAGTTCGCACTCCACTTGGGAGATGGAACGTTGATAACCATAAACAAACTATGTTGAAAATTAAATATGCAAATGAAGACCATTGTGGTTCGTGTGGTGATAACAATACTAGTAATACTAAGACTAGTAATTATAATGAAGGTGACCCTTTTGTTGAGAATGATGATGTATATGTATATATGATGGGGGTTGAAACCGTCCCTAGTGGCAACTATACAATAAAGAGTAAGTAGTAGTCAAGATAAACATGAACAAAAATAAAACAACAACATAAATATTCATTGTTTATGTTGTTGTTTTATTTTTGTTCAGGTAGAGATTTGTTATGAATAATAACTAAACGAATATAAACATATATCTTGTTGAAGGTATATGTTTACTGTAATTATGAGTTCTATATTTGCAATTGGGTGTGCTGTATGTGCCGCGTTTACATATTACAACGGAACCATATTTCCCATTTTATCAAGTACGTTTATGAATACCATGTATATATACACTCTTATCGAGTACAACATTGAGAAAATTGTAAAACGATATCGACACCATAATGCATTGCAATATGATAATATTAATGTAAAGGTTATTGATAATCGCCCACAACATATGTTCATATCTCATAACGAGGTTGTTGAAACCCGAGATTTTTCCGAACTCGACCTTATGAAAGTAGAGAATAATGTGTATGTGTGTACATATGCTGAACCTGCATATCCTACATTACATCCAGTGGAACCGTCTAATGTAAAGTTTATTTCTTTTGACGTATTATTTGAAGACGACTCTACAAAAGAGGGGGGTAAAATGTTTTCAATTGATTTTGTAAATAAGAGTGGGAACTATCTCCACTCTGGTAATAGAATTGATAAGTATTTGATTTGGTATTTGATAAAACAACAACATGGAGAGTGTTATTATGGCAAACCATACACAGTAAACGTTATTGATGGAAATATAAATATATTTAGTATGACAACTACAGACATATTGTATATCACCTCAGATGGATATACGCGTTCTACTGAAGGTGTGAATACAGATGGATAAACTGATGTAAAATACATTCTAAAATGTATATAAATAAATGTGTATATACATATACAGCTAAGTATTACAGAAATGGAGGTCGCACACTTTACTGATATGTCAAACCTTGGTGATTGTTCAGAAACAACTTCCTCAGAAGGGGACGTATCGGAACATCATTCGTTAAATAATCAGTGGACAATGTGGGCACATCTTCCACATGACACAGACTGGAGTATTAAAAGTTATAAAGAAGTATATGAGATGAACACAGTGGAAGATACAATCGCCCTACTCGAGTCTTTACCTGAAGTGCTAGTAGTTAATTGTATGCTATTTGTCATGAAAAAAGGAATCGTTCCTGTTTGGGAAGACCCACATAACCGAAAAGGCGGGTGTTTTTCGTATAAGATTCTCAATAAACAAGTGTATTCTATCTGGAAAGAGCTTACATATATTTTAGTCGGAGAAACACTAAGTCCCCAGAAGGATTTTGTAAAGACGATTACTGGCATTACAATTTCACCGAAGAAGTCATTTTGTATTGTTAAGATTTGGACATCTACGTGTGATTATCAAGACCCATCGTTAGTAACTGACCAGATTAAAGGGTTGACAAGTTTAGGATGTCTCTTTAAAAAACATATGCCTGAGTATTAGTATTCACTGTGTTACCAAGATTATGTGTAAACAAATTAAAGAATTGTCTACTACTAGACAAATAGTAGTAGACAATACAAGACCGCGGCTAACTAAGTAGTGCGTTAAATTGAAGCGATAGTTACTCTTAACATCAAAACCAATTAATCTAATAAAGGCCTTTGTAAATGGAAATTCTAAAACCTTTTATTAAATGGGTTGGTGGTAAAACACAGATTATTAGTGATGTAATTACAATGTTTCCAAAAAATATCAATAACTATCATGAACCGTTCTTGGGAGGTGGAAGTGTGCTTCTTGCACTTCTTTCGCACAAGAAAAATGGATTAATCGCAGTTTCAGGAAAAATATATGCAAGTGACTTGAACTCCAACCTTATTGGACTATATAAGAATATTCAATGTTATCCAGACGGGGTTATTTCCGAAGTAAAAAAATTGACAGCTGAGTTTGCTCAATGTATTGGGACGACTATAAATCGTAAGGCATCAAACATTGAAGATGCAATGTCTTCTCCAGAGTCATACTATTTCTGGATTAGAAACAGATTTAATGCATTCTCGACAGAAGAACGAATGACAATTGTAGCATCTGCAATGCTACTATTTCTGAATAAGACGTGTTTTCGAGGAATTTACAGAGAAGGACCGCGGGGGTTTAACGTTCCATTTGGAAACTACAAAAATCCGACAATTATTGACGAAGAACATATTCGAACTATATCATCATTGTTTAAAGATGTTATTTTCACGGTTCGACCATTTACAGAAGCATTGTCTCATGTGGTGTCTGACGATTTTGTGTACCTTGACCCACCTTACGCTCCGACAAATAATACGTCATTCGTCTCATATACATCTGATGGATTCGGAATAGATAATCATACTCAACTGTTTGCTATTTGTAGTAGTATGAAGAATAATAATGTAAAAATGTTAATGAGTAATGCAGAAGTAGAACTAGTAACGAACGCATTTCAGGCTCCATCGTATACCACAAAAATAATCAGTTGTAGACGTGCAATTAATTCTAAACAGCCTGGGGCACGTGCAAATGAGGTGTTGATTGCAAACTACAGCTAAGATTTCGAAGAATATCAGATGCTCCAACATACTCAATTCTGTTGTTGTGGAAAAAGCTCAAAAACCTTTGTTTTTGTACGCTACACTTTGGTCCTGGAAGATTCCCGTAGCTTTCTCTACATACTTTCTCTGCCCCACCCATGCAGAGAATCTTGAGTGGCTTACCATATAGGTCTGGGATTTCTGCGTACTTGAACGGACACCCGAGAATCTTTTCCCCCGCAGTGCCACCTGTGTAGAATGTTCCTGTTTTTGCCTCAATTATTGCATCATCTACCTCAGAGTCTGGCTGATAATGCCCTTTTTTTAATGGTTTCGTTACAACTTTCCCTAGTAACGTATAAATCTCTTCACAAATATGCTCGCCAAACTTATTTGTCCATTGTTTATCTAATTTTAGGTCTGGGCGACGAATCTTCAGTATTGCCTGTCCCCATAAGTCTTCATTAATCTTACATTTTGCGTCATGCATGGTTTTGTTTTTCTTTTCAATGGTCGGAAGGAATGAAAGGTCTCCAAATAACCACTGAACAACCGACTTGTGACGAAGAAGAAGAATCTTATCATCATGAATCTTTGAAATAAACTCAATAAACTTTGCACATGCTATCTCTCTATCTGTATCTGTATCTATTTCAATATTCATTATAGATAGTATCTATTTATTTGTCTATATATGATATAGCAAAATAAATCAATCAAAATTATACACGGGTAAGTACTAACTAGGATAGAGTTATCTCTCTAAAGGTCTTTGGTCTGTTTGTGCAACAAACCTTTCTGGAATAAGAACAGGTTCGCGTTGATAAATATTAAGATTCTGAACACATGTAAGGTCAGGAGTAAATATTTCTTCTGCCTTTGTTAAGTTGGTTAGGCCAGTTCCACGTAAAAAAGATTCGATATCAATTGCGTTGGTCGCTAAGTGTGTTTGTGGCAATCGTGCACCACCCAATCCATTTCCAGGGTTAAACGTAGTTTCGACAACGCCATATTGTGGCGATATTAAATAATCCTGAGTGTTAATACTCTTATTGAGCTCCATCGTGTAGTTGCCGCGTGTATTTTTGTTTCGCGTCGATGCCATTTGTTGACTTAGTGTACCGATACTTAGTTCTTGGAATGAATATATATTATAGTTTATAGAATATATTTATCATTACAACAAATCGCGTATGGCTTGTATAAGAAGTTCTTCTCTCTCTTTACTTATCTCTCCTGTCCTTACAAAATCTTGAATACATAAATGAGTAAAAAAGAAAATATCATAGCTAAAAAAGATAGGCGAAACAGGTGATATCTGTGAGTATAGGTTAAATGATGATTCATCGATTTTTGTATCACAGTATGTAATATTATTATTTTCAAGCACATGCGAAAATAAGTTTGAACTACGCAGCAACTCTATACATCGCTGCATTGTAGTCGTGGCGAATACATTTCGAATAATATCATACTTATCAAATGCAATATTTTCAATATTTTCTATCTGAAAAGTAGTGGCTAATTCGCTTTTATACAAATAATCGAGGATATTAGTATCGTCTTGAAAGTCCTCTACTAACTCTTTTGATATACGAACCCCCATTTTATTGACAAATGGTTGGAACTTTGTATCATAAAATATATATGTCAAGAAGGAACTTGTTTCGTATTCTTGGTGTATGCTCATAACACTAGATTTCAGATGATACATAATCTAGTGTTTTGTCTTTACGCTATTTATTTACATTTAGGTTACATATTTACTTAGTATCACGCAATGCGTCACGTGATGCAACTCCACCGCGAACCCAGGTGCTTGAAGCAGATTCTTCGACTGAATACATTGAGTTGGTGACTCTGTCATTAATACTGCTTAAAAGAGGCGTGGTTGTGTAGTTCATATAAGTCTTCTCGCCCAACCGATTCACTGAACGGCGGTTTGTCTCGCGCTCCCCCTGCAAAAGTTTAGATTCATCTACACTATCCACCGAACCACGCCCCAAGTATGGGACTGTAAGAAAGGGTCGTTTATATAATTCAACCTTTGTCTTAGGGTGAGTCTGGACTCCTCCTAAAAGAAGTTCGGAGTTAACATCTACGTTGCATCCTCCTGCTCCTAAATACCCACCTTTGTAATTTACAGCAGGCTGACTGGTTGCAAACTCGATTGGTTTCTTCATTCCACACTCGGCCAAGAAAAAGTTTTGAAGATTATAGTTACATGTTTGTGTGTTTTGCATTGTTCGCTGATCAACTGCACATCCATCTACTCCAATCCTGGTTGTATTTGCAAATGGGTTAAGTTGTTCCATAGATTAATATATAATACGGTTACATTATTTTTTACACTTTCTATGTGTAAAATATGATGTTATGTTTTAACGGTATTGGGTAGTTCTCCCGTCGCTTGCAGAACACATCATTACATCACCATCTTTACATGATGGCATATTCCCGTATAAAAACTGTGCAAATGCACCTTGATCATTTGTAATTCGTGTATTTGCAGTAGAAGTAAATTGTCTCATGGAGGTGTCAAAATCGAAGTTTTCGCCTAAACTGCCAAATATTCGCTGGTCAATATTAGGGTTCGACTTATTTACTTGTTGCACCATTTTCTTTACAGAGTTAGATATATTGCTATGCACTTCTGGCAAAAATGCAGGGGGAGCAGATTTTTTGTCTGGATTGTCTTGGATGTCTGTGAGCAGAACATTTGACATCGGATTTTTTGAGGTCGTTTCACTAAAAACCTTGGCAAGTTCTTGTTTAATATCATTAGGCCTGCGTAATATTTTGGTGCTTCCCGCATTCCCAAATCCTTCTATATTTGAATCATCGTTGCTACTATTGGTTGCATCATTTTTCTCGAACAGTTTTTTTCCCGTCTTTTTATAATTAATTTGTATAAGTACAATAGCTATTATCGTGACGACCCCGAACAAGATGGTACGTACCGATGGGTGTATCAAATAGCCTAAAAATGTTAGTAAAATCGTCAATCTGGTTATAGTATTCAACTTTTCAATATAATGCATCTCTTGCCTGGGCCATAATTGCATAATTTGATTTTTATCTATGAGAATGATTGGTTTTGACACCCAAAATATATCTGTCATGACTTATATACTTCACTTTTATTTTTTATTTCCAGACTTTTTATTTTTATTTGCAGTGTTACTTGATGTATGCTCATTTTTATCATGCTCAAATAATTCCATAAGCTCTGCGTCTGTCAGTGCTGGCACTGATGCCCGAACTGCCGCTTGTTGGGCGTTTTGTGCCATGATAGCAGCAGTTTGTGCATTTTTTTTCTCAATTCTCTGTTTCATCTCAGTAATTTGATTCTTGCGTTTAATTTGGCGATTCATTGCATTTGTATCTAGTCGCTGTCCCTTACCTAGACCACCCATCATCATTTCCATCATATTTGCGAGGTTTCCCATATCTGGAACATCTCCATTTTCGTCAGTACCCGCTCCCATATTTCCTGCGTTTTTGGCCATTCCCGACATTAGATTTTGCATCATTTCCATACCAGGAATATCCTTCATATTCTGCAAGACATCGGTGGCTTCCTTGAATAGATCATTCTGGTTATATTCACCAGAATCCATCTTCTCTTTGAGCTTACTGGATACGCTTTGTGCCATGTTAATAAGACTTCCTGGCTTCTCACATAACTTTTTAAGAATATCTGCAGGAGATTGTGCTCCCGCAAAGTCTGACTCATTGAAGTTTTGTAGCGTATCCTTCATAATATCTTCTGCCAATGCACCAATCTTGCCACCTACCATACTATTTAGGTTATTTTGAAATGCATCTGCTGAAATGTTAGGCATTCCCGATGCACTTTCTGAAGATTGCGACTCATCGTCTTTGTCATTTTTCATAGCAGAACCGAAAACCTGTTGAATGTCATTAATTGTATCGCATAAACTATCCTTGAATGTGGACTCGTCTAGTTTATCAAACACCTCTTTCATACTTTTGTCCATATTCTTATTGTCAACACTTCCAACGACACAAAGTGTAATAGTTTGAAGATATTTCCAAATGGCATCTCTCGTTTGTTCGGTAATATCCGCACATGACCAAATATACTTAAAACTAATTCCTGGGAGAAAGTCTACATTTGTTTCGGATGTCGCATCAAACATTTCGATATTTTTGTATATAATATCGGTAAACCTTGGTGGGTATACTTTTAGACAGTGAGAGAACAAAATTGCCAGTTGATTTCCATTATAAGATTCAAACCCCCACCACTTTTTAATAAGAGGGGTGTATTCTGGAAAAGTAGTTACGATATCATTAATGAAATCATTCATTAGCTTAGCAAACTCCTTTGGTATTTCAGGCAACTTAACATTTCCATTGTCAGGTGCTTCATCTGCAGAGTCGGTTTCATCAGATATCATCTTTGCGTCGGGTGTAAAGCACTCATTTAATGCAGTGTCAATTATATTGTCGAGTTCATCTTGCTGATTGGTGCTCATTGTGTTCTGATTAATATAGAACAATCTCCTTATGTTGTTTGTATGTCAATATATCTATAGATTACAAAATAACAAAAAATATCATAAGTCGTATGATATTTTTTGAAAGTTTTTTGTTTGTGTTTGTTTATTCGGTCTAACATATTATAGTGCAAAATATAAATCACATATTTTTTTCAAGTTTTGAATATATTTCATTGTCTTTGATTGATTCTCGGGGCTCATCATTTTAATCGGAGCACGTAAACGATTAATCGCATTCATTACTTGTGATGCATTTTCTAACTTTCCAATGTCGTCTGAATAATCGTTTTCTATGAAAAATGTCACGTCGCCCGCATCAATCTTATCGGCATATTTACTTGATACGTACTTATTCCAGATTTGAATGAGAAGCTTAGGATTTGCCTTTCTTAATAGTTTAATAGAGTTACGCGAGTTACGAATATCCATATCATCTGGAAAAATATTAACAATATCATCGACAAACTCGTCGAAATGATCATTAAACGCCTTTTGTAATATCTGTGGTTGGTTCATTGTCTACAACTACTTTACTATATTTGTTTAAGTTATGTTAGATAATCTATAATATTACTATACACTTACTTACTTACCGCATGGTGTTCTTAGTTCCAGTATTCATATTTCCCATTGATGTGCGAAACTCGTCTTCTCGCATTTTTTGGAGTTGTTCAACCGACATCCCTGATGTCTCAGATGAATATTCAAAATCATCCGTGGGCGTTCGAATTTGCCCAGTCGTATCATTCAAACCAACGTAGTTGTACATCTGTCTCTGACCACCCGTGCCCTTAGTTCCAAGTTCCTCTGCACCTTGGTCCAAAAAGCTGAAACTATCCGACATGACACCACACATCGAGCTCCCTCCATCAAATGAAAAGCAGGATGGTTCCATATTGTTGCGAGTGCCTTGACGCACTGTTTCCTTTACAACTGGTTTTAATATTGTGTAAATATCATCGCCATATACAACCCTATAATTTTGATTTAACAAAAGCATTGCTGGCACACTTTGGACATTTTCTGGCATGATAATTCGTTCACCATTGTCGAGAACAATATAAGTCTTTCCAGATTTATCTTGAACGCGCTTATCAATTGATATAAAATGAAGAGATGACTGTAAACTATTCGTAGTGATGAACGATAACAACTTTTTTGAATGCTCACAGTATTTACTATAATACAAAATATTACTCATTTAGTAGAATTATGAAAAAGTATTTAAGTAGTTATTTTTTTTTGTTGTTTCTGTTTGGTTGGGTTTCATATGTTAGTTATGTAATGTAATCAACAACCGCAAATCCAACATGCAAAATGCAAATTGAATCATAGATGCAACATACTATAATATGTAATTAATTATATAGATACTATATAGATATATTAACTACTAACTAGCATTATGAAGATTTCCAACATTGTCGAAAATAATAATGAAATCAAGTTTGTCTTGGCAGGAGTTGACTCAACTGTGGCAAATGGATTACGTAGAACATTATTATCCGATATCCCGTGTGTTGTAATGAAGACAATGCCCCACAACCAGTGCAAAGTATCTATCACAAAAAATACCTCTAGGTTCAACAATGAAATCGTCAAACAAAGACTCGCATGTATTCCTATTCACATTACGGATCTTACCACCCCCATTGACCAGCTTACACTTGAACTAGATGTCGAAAATACAACTGACGACGTTATTTACGTAACCACACAAGATATCAAAATTAAAAATAATAGCACCAACACCTACTTAAACAAAGAAGACAGAGATGATATCTTTCCACCCAACTCAATGACAGGTTACTACATTGATATTGTTCGACTTCGTCCAAGATTGACACCCACCTCTACAGGAGAATCTATCGCTTTCACGTCAACTTTATCAATTGCAACAGTTGACGATAATAGTATGTACAACATGGTTTCCACCTGTTGCTATGGAAATACACAGGATGAAGTACGCGTCAAGGAACAATATAAAATTAAAGAACAAGAACTAAAGGACACTGGTGTAAAGGGCGATAATTTGGCATTTGCCATGCGTGATTGGATGCTACTCGATGCACAAAGATATTACCTTCCCAACAGCTATAATTTTACAGTTAAATCTGTTGGGGTGTTTACATGTAAAGAACTACTAAAAATCGCGTGCGACAGACTTGTTGAAAAGGCAAATATCATCATGAATTGCATCGAAAATCCCAGAAATACAAATGTTCATCAACTAGATGATGACACCATGAGTCCTGCAGAAAAGAAAATATCAAAAAAGAATGTAGAGTTTATTCATACAACAAGCACGGTTGGTAACGGTTATGATGTCATTGTTCATGACGAAGACTATACACTTGGCATGATGCTTCAATACATGCTATATTCTGCACACTACGAAGGAGATAAAAAAATGACGTTCTGTGGGTTTAAAAAGTTTCATCCACATGATAACCACATTATGATACGCGTTGGTTATCCAGAACCTACAGAACAATCTGTTGTGGCAACAGATTTCATGGAAGCATTGAAAAATATCAAGGATGTATTTAATAACATGAAAGACATGTTTTAGACATCGGACATCGGCGGATTATAATATATTGTATTGCCAACTTATAACACCAAAAAAATAATCTGTAATATATTGATTATTGATGTAAATATTTTTTGTATTTACATCAACGAATACTTTCCACGTAAATCATATTTACTCTATTTTTACACACCATCTAATACAATGAAATATCTTCACTTGCGATTGCAATGGTTGGTTGCTTCGGAACAACAAATAATGTATTGTATAAAAGCGGAACATCTAAGTTATTCACATATGTCATTGCATCAAATAAGGCGATTGAACACTTCTTATCCAACACTACTTCACGGCGAGCCTTGTATGTCTTATGAAGGTTAAACATATGGGTCTTCACGTGAACAGGATATTCTGCAAGTGGCTTAGTCTTCTTAACATAACACTCAACATACAGAGCATACAAAAAATGGGTGTAATCACATAATAAATTATGATAGTATTCAAACAGTTCAGTATGTTCGGGGAAATGAGTTAGATAAGATGATACCGTGTTATTTGCTCTCATACTGAGATACATAAAACGCATATCTGCACAGTTATTTTTGTAGTCAAACATGATTTTATTATATGAGTCAGTTACAAACTTTGTTCTAGCATTTGTCGTTGGGTCTCGAACAATAAGTCCCTTCAAGACCTCAGATGAATGTGACATTTCATTCACGATTCGCATAACATCCGCAAAACATGACACTGATAGGTATTGGCGCGGAGTAGATACACTGCTCTTCTTTAGAATATCAGTATTCATAATAAACTGTCTATCAATAACTTCTACAGTATAATAGGTGCTGGCTACATCTACGCCCACAATGCTATTTAACTTATACACCTCAACCAATACCAATCTAGGGGATTCTACTTTTGTAACCAATCTATTCTCTGGATGACATAACACAAAGCTATACACATACGACCTATCTAATTGAGCAATATCTAGCCCACAAGCAGCCGCCGTATCATAAAACATATTTCTAAAAGTGGGTTGATGATAGTTATTTGTATATGTGTAATAGTAGTTATTTGCACCCAGCTTTCTTCTAGTGTTAATGTCCCATTCATCTCGAGAAGGATCCCAAAATAAGTTCACCATTGTTCCGTCAACGAACTCTTCTACTTGCAAGAGGGATAACTCCGTAAACATTTCTGCAAACATTTCACAAGAATGTGACTTCGGTGGACAAAATGAGATGAGTTTATTGTCACTTGTAAAAATAAGAGACTTCATGATACCAGCAGTTCCAGTAAGATTTGGAGTCAACTTTTCAGGGACGTAATTAACCAGCTTGTAGTCTCTGGTGGAGTACTTACTAGTTTCAGGACAAGTCTCGTCAGACACAGTTTGATTAGTTGTAATATTTTTTATGCGAATTAAGTTTGACAACATGATTGATAACACAGTATATGGAGGAGTATATGTATTTGTAGTATCATTATTTGTATTAATTAAGTTTGTTAATAAGGTCTCGAACAGAGGAGACGAATGTGATGAAATTGTGTATATTGCTGGCATCTTGTAGATGTCTATAATAAAGTTATTACTTTAAGTCAATTACATCTATTATAATGCAAAATATATTGACATTCATTGTAACATTAGACTCTATTGGGATAGCTCAAAATATATTAATATATTATAAATATAAGAAATACATGACAGAAGAAGTACTAAGGGCAGATAGTAACAGTATAGATATGGCGAACAACGACGACCTATCTCGCAAGGCCCAGATGTCTTTAAAGTTAGCCGATATCATTTACGTTGTATCTCCTTCTAATAAGGTGTTCAACGACCGAACACTCTTTATTTATTATATCGACCTGAAAACACTCATTTTGGTAGATGTAGACACAGCTAAATTTCATAAATTACGAATTCATGAGAGCGGCGTTATCGGAGATGGAACTATAGAAGAAATCCGCCTTTTAGAACGGAGTTTGCAAGAAGGATACGCTCGACAGAACGGACTTCTTCCTGGAAAATGGATAAACATATATTTTGCAGGAGAAACACCCTTTGTACTTACGGGTGAAATCACTAACCTAGAAGAGGATATGGTTGAAATCACGACATATCCAGATAACGATGTAGTCTTTATTGATTTTGGATATAAAGGTATTCCACTCGACCTTCCAATCGACCGTATTGAATTAAGACGTTCACCCCCAAAAGTTCTCTCTCAAGTTAATGAATCGGTTCGAGATGATGGTGTTGACATGGATAATGCAGACAATTTTATGGACGATGATAATGATGAGAACGATGTAGAATACAACGAAGAAGAAATGGAAACCGACCCAGTATTATTAGATAATCAGACTACGGCCGAAGATAGCGTAGAAGATAGTAATACTATTCAAGCTGATTCTTCAGAAACAGACCTAGAACCGGGTGAAATCAGAGAGAACAGACGCGAGAAAGCACAGAATACTCGCATGACTAAACCAGAGCGACGCATTCAACAATTTATTATTTCGGCAGACCAGCGAATGCTCGGCGATTTTTTAGCACCAGTCGCAACACAGCAGAAACGGCTCGAAACACACGAACGTTATGACATTCAACATCAAAGTGACGACTTACTGGATGATATAATTATGAAGAGTAAGATACTTGGCGATACATCCCCATTAACAACTCGTAAATTACGAACTGAAGTAGAGAGATTTATTGAACTGAGAGAAGAGTTCTCCAAGATTGACAACTATGGTAATGTTATAGGTCCAAACTTTCATACAGCCACATGGAAACCACTTATAAATGCACTTGAACAATTAGACAGGGGTTTAAAATGGATTGTTCCGATTATTAAGAACATTCAACGTTTGGAGGTCGATATACAAGACGTAGATAGTATTATTGATGCCGATTTTCAAAAGAAGATTGCAGATGAACTGTCAGTTATTTCAACTATTTACCTTAAGGGCGGGAATGGTGAACTGGTTAATCACTACCGCACATATGTCGACAGTCTATCTAGAACTTTCCAATCCGCAATAGACCCTGACCCTGAGGATAAAGAAATTATCGCATCGATATATGCAACACGTGATGTAATGACGATTGTCGACAATCTCGGAAACTTTCAAGCTAGTAGATGGGGCCAGACTAGTCGCGGCAGCACACAAAAGTTAATAAATGAATGTAGAATGTCAACCTACCGCTATGAAGAACCCTCCACATATTTATCTGATAGAGATGATATCACAGATAAGGCTGAGCGAACGCCAAGAGAGAAATCTGGTGCGAAAGAGTTGATAAATATTAAATCAATCATGACTCTGCCATATTCAGTGACAAAGTTCTCTCGGGTTGACTTACCAATGACATCTATTGGAAACAAAGTAGGATACATCAATGCATATTCGTATTACCACAAGTTCATATCTCGTAAGGCAAAAGTTCAACGTATTGTAGTCGATAAGTTCCAATCTGGAAACGCTGGATATAACACTGGAACTTACAACACAACCAACATGTATCATTTAAATGTACCGCGAACTATTCTTGCAAACTTGTCACAGAGAGAAATATATCACCAATATATTCAATCAATCATCCCAAAAACTCGCAAGATTTTGGACGCAGTGTCCGCACATGCGACTGGTGCAATGAGCATGAAAGACTACGTATCTGTTCTAGAACCATATCTTGTCTACATGAAAGACCTCACTTTCTCTCATTATAGTGTTATCAAAGGACATGTTTCAGGGAATATCAAACAGTACATCGACACATATACAACTAACGTAAGAGAGTTTAGAAAAATAAAGGGATTGCGAAACACCACGCAGTACACAAACAAACGGTTGAAATCGCTCATTGACGGTGCGATGCAGGGAACTGTCTTCGAAAAGTACAATAAGGCACATAATAACTATTCTACAAGTGAATATCTATCTCGTATTATTCAGACGGATGGAGGCCGTTTATTTTATGATGCGGTTACCATAAAACAAGTTGATTCATTATTACATGATGATATGTCTACCGCATTAAACTCGATTTATAGCGATGAAACTAGCGAAAAAAATGCGAACAGTTCAACCGACAAATGTAAAGTGTATATGATGACAAAACACTATATTACAATCGAAGAGGTCGTCGCCGACAATGGGACGGATATCTATTACGACAAGAAATATGACACTACTAATTATGGACTATTAATTAATAAGGATGAACCTTACACAAGCGTCACAGAAAAGTTCGCGGCGGAATATGCACGTATGCATCCAGATGAGTTCTTCGAGTTTATTCGCGGCAAAGTTGAGCGTGCCGTGCCAAAGGGCACACCTGATATAGAACATTTGACCGAGACACTTATACGTGGAAAGAAACGCGTTCGCGACGGAGAATATGCCATGTTATTTTTGTTAGATGAAGGCGAACAACAGTATTACATTCGAAAAAATAATACATGGAAAGCAGATAACACTGTTGGGAAAGAAACACAGTTTGTTACAACTGCGACTGACTGCAATCTACAAAGAGAGTGTATCGCGATCGTTCAGAACGGCATGGATGCAAAATGCGATATAAAAAACAATAGACGTGCGGATATTCGTGCAAACACGTTAAAAACCCTTATCGGATTACTCGAAACCCAATACTTTGCGACACGGGACGAACTTCGAAAGTATGTCACAGACAAGTTTGAACGAGATTATCTCAACATAGACATTATCAAAACAAAACGTGTAAGTGACGTGTGCAAATACGACGATTATCAGTATCGCGAAGGCATGAAAATCGCAAATATGAATATAGAGACAATTAAATCACCGTATAGTGACCTACTACAATCTATTTTATCACAATCAGACATTGGAAAAAAATACGCAGACTTAATGTATTTTATCAATCGGTACACCGAAGAACATACTAATCAAGAACTTGAACACGGCGATCCAGAAGAAATGTTGTATTGTAAGACTACAAAACGACCACTAGTCCCACTTTATTACCGCACACTTGCGACCGCATGGCTAAAGGACGACGGAGATTTTGCAAAACCGAACTTTATGACCGCAATCGACCAAGTTGTTCGTAAATATGGAAAAGAGAGTAATGATGGCGAATGTTGGGTCGACGTAAATAGTGGTCGTGAAATTATCAAGAAAGCGTTTGATACAGATGAAGGATATGATAACACTGGCCGTCGAAATGTCTCTCGCGAAATAGTGAAAGAAGATTTTGAGACAAAATATCTGGCACACATCGAAAAAGTATCACAGCTAAAAAATCTGTATACCAGCCCAGAGACTCGCATTATGTTCAATATTGTGGTTACGTTGTCGAACGCCATGAGCATTCAAACCGCGAGCATTGTGGAGTTCGTAATATCGCTAGCTTCAACCGTTCTTCAAAAACCCGGGGTCTTCTTTGGAGAGAAGGAATATCGAGATATCGCAAATGAAAAGGCAAAAGCGGGGGAAAAACCTATTCCTTACAAGGCATTCTATGATTACACCATTCTATATCTTACGCTTGGTGCATTTTTAATTGGCGTTCAGACAGCAATTCCTGGCATTGTTACAAAAAAGACATATCCTGGATGTATTCGTTCATTTAGTGGATATCCTTACGATAATTCGGGCGATAAGACAAGTGTAGAATATTTGGCTTGCGTGGTCAAGGGTGTCGCGACACCTAACGGTGTATGGAAAATTGTTAACCGTAAAGATGCCACTGCTATAGCAAACACACTTGTCAGTGTTATTGACGCACACTATAAAGATGACAATCGTGTAAAACAAAAAATACATGACAAGGTTGTTTACAGCATTGACCACCCTGATGAAATGGTTCCAGACAGCGTAAGTGTGTCAAAATGGTTAACTTTTATGCCGCCAGTAACACCAGTAAACATTTCCAAAATTGAGAATATCACTGAAGAATACCGCAAACTCTTCGTTAGTGACTTAAAAGTAGGAAGTCCCCTCCAATGGAAAAAATTGGGAGTTATTCAGGGCAAGTTGTTGTACTTTTCTCTCTATCCACAAAAATCAGTCAAGGATTTTTTGATGAATGAGGCAAAGGCCACCAGTGCAGAAGAACTTGCGAGCCGTGGCAAACTGCTGCCTCTTTTTGAATCTAGTAAGTTCGTCGCGAATGGACAAATCGTGCCCTTTGCAAATAAAGATTGTGAGGTCGACACTGCAAACAATATTGTTCGTATTCTGGAGACAATCATAAAAGACGACGCACTACTTAGAACAGCAAAGATGATGACATGTTCGGTTGACTCGAAGAATGTATACCCACCCTTGCGTAAAACATTCAGCGAAGAGACGATTTATCTTGCATTTATCGACATTTGCGATTTTTCTCGTCCAAATATCAGCGTGGACCCCGACATTCTCCCTATTTGCGGCGATAAACCAGAACGATTTAATAAGTCAGATACACTAGCAGAACGAATCCGTAAGCTAAAACATGATGGACACTCCTACGATGAAAAACACATAGAACGTCTTCTTAAAATAAATGGACTGAAAAATGCAGTTAGTGTGGAGGGCGACAATCCCACGGTTACACAGCTCATGCACATGGCACGTATTCTCGAAAATATTCCAACCAATAGCCAGTATGATGTTCTCAAACGACATTTAGAACTTCTTCTAGATACATTTGATGTGCAAAGAGAGAACAAGATAACAGACGAGGTGCGTGGTCTTCGCAACTATCTTGGGGCTGAAAACGAAAGACTGGTTTCGAGAATTGGCAGCTTTATTGAAGACAACCTTTCTCTCAATTCAAGAGAGAATCGTAACATGTATATTTTACTGAAAAGCATGACCACTTGGGGAGCAGGAGAAAAAGAGATTGTTGCATCCCAGGTTATTCAATACAATTGTTTCGAGTTTGTAAAACGATATGCCGACAACATCGTGCATATATTCCCTGAAATGATTTTAAATAAGGTGAATCATAAGGAGGCATGGTCTTCGGCAAAATATGCCGAACGACGGCTGGGATTGTCAAACTTAACAACAGAAACCATCAACAAATCCAACCATAAATACTATGAGAATATAGAGGCACTTTACAATAATCCAGTCATCAATCACGTATTGCGTAAAGTACAAAATGAATGTAAGATAATAATCGATTTGTTGCACCACACTCCATATTTTTCAAGCGTGGAAGCTGATAATTCGATTATCTCATCCATTTTAGACAAAGACACATGCCGTATGCTATTTAAGTATTACATGTTGAGCGTACTAAACACTCACGTATCTTTATCTTCAGAAAAGGATATGATTAACTTTGATTTGACGGAAAATTATGGAATGGAAGAGCTTACTCGTTCAGAAAACTCAACTATTCCTGAGGTCGACCCAAATATGCTTGACAGCGACATGACCAAACTGCAAAATGAAGTTGCTAGACTGCTATATGCTTACTTGAAAACCATGCAAAACCATCGCGACATCATCGATACTACTTATATCCAAGTGATAAATACAAACTTTCATACTCGAGAAACGGAGAAGCAGATGATGACATCACGATTAGAAGAGCTTGAGCAAAATGACCAGATGGAATTGGACAAGATCATGCGTGCCAATAAGATGGGGGTTTGGAACAAGGGCATTTCAAAAGGATTGAAAAAGTTTGTCAAGGAGACATACGACGATGAGAGAGAGTTTAGAGAGAAGATGCAAGAGGTTGAGAAAAAAGTGCGAACTGACAAACATGTCACTGACGATAACTATGAGCAGGCAAAGGACGACTATCTGGATAATTTAGATAATTATATCACACAAGACGAAGAGGACAATGACCTGTCACTGTTTCTGGGAGATGATGCAAACGGCGATCCCGAGGCATACGAAAACACTGACCTAAGCTATATGGACTAAATACACCGATTAGCCATAGTATAAAAATATCTACATCACATTTGTATGTAGATATTTACCAAGATACACATACCAAAAAAAAAGCACGTGCTTAAATATTTTACTTTGAAATCTACTAGCTACTTTTTCTCATAACAAAATATGTGTTGTCTGTTTAAGAACCTTACCATTCTTTAATGCTGTATGTAGAAACTCACCTGTGCGGATCGGTTTAATGCAACAATCGTCTGCTCCCAGTGCTTTCCAAACATTATTAAATACGCAGCCAAATGTAAGGAACTGGGAAAGTTTATCAATTATCTCGTCTTCACTCCAACTCTCATCGGTATCAATAGCTGGTAGTTTCATCATCATAGGAATGCGACACCCCACATAGTTTTCAATATCCATCATATCTTCGGTGAGGATATACTTCTTGGTTTTATCGTAAGCAAACATTTTAATGTTTTATCTCTTGTTATTACTAACACACTAGAGACAAGAAGTCGTTTCAATTTGTTACGTTCGTCGATGGTTCAAAACATTACCATTCTTTACACCCTTGAAGATTTAAAACGCCGTTTTCACAACATAAAAAATAATCAAAGGTGTAAAATCAATAGTAGGAGTTTCACCTACGATGGTCTAACTTTTTCCTCTTCCTTTTGATTATTTGAAGAGGTGAAAGACGAAATTTGAAAACACGCAGGGCGTTCTTGCCTATCAATCCAACATTTTGTAATATTCATTATATTGATTGCTGAATTTGCGTCTCGTGTTCTAAATACGATTTGTTTGACTTGGGGTCTCACGCATCCAGAACATACTAAAAGACGGAACTGCTT
>OCVQ010000569.1_pt1 | contig 34011 bp, 35 predicted proteins | sample 1539061 | NCBI WGS metagenome assembly OCVQ01 (sample SAMEA3355526, study PRJEB22509) | marine metagenome | biome: marine; feature: river plume; material: water | place: USA | collected 2010-08-08 | depth 0.5 m | reverse complement strand
GACGAAGACAAGCGCCGCATCAGCTTGGGCATGAAGCAGTGCCGTGCCAACCCATGGGAAGACTTCGCAAGCACCGTTAAGCGCGGCGACCGCGTGAAGGGTCCCATCAAGTCAATCACAGACTTCGGTGTGTTCTTGGGCTTGGCCTCAGGTATCGACGGTTTGGTTCACTTGTCTGATCTGTCATGGACGGAGCCAGGCGAAGCCGCTGTTCGTAACTTCAAGAAGGGTCAAGAAGTTGAAGCCGTTGTGTTGGCTATCGACGTTGAGCGCGAGCGCATCAGCTTGGGCATCAAGCAGTTGGACGACGACAGCTTCACAACCTTCACATCAGTGAATGACAAAGGCCAGATCGTGACAGGTAAGGTCAAGTCTGTTGATGCCAAAGGTGCAGAGATTGATTTGGGTGACGAATTGACGGGTTACCTGCGCGCCAGCGAAATCAGTGCGGACCGTGTTGAAGATGCACGTACGATGCTGAAAGAAGGCGACGAAGTGACCGCTGTGGTGTTGAACGTGGACCGCAAGTCACGCAGCATCCAATTGTCAATCCGTGCGAAAGATGCCGCTGACCAGCAAGAAGCGATGTCAACCTTGAACCAACAAGCAGCTAACAGTGCCGGTACGACCAGCCTGGGTGCGTTGTTGCGTGCCAAGTTGGACAACGGCGATAGCAACAGCTAATCGACGAACCTGTTGGCGCTAACGCGTCAACAGTGGCCCGGGCTTTGCGTGCGACTGCACGCGATACCCGGGCTATTTTTTTGCCCTTTTAATTCCCGTTACTGCGTATTGATCGTTGTTTTTAAAGGATAATTAGCAGCATGACACGCAGTGATTTAGTTGATGCATTGGCTGAGCGGTTCAGCCAATTGGCGCACCGAGACGCCGAACAAGCCGTTCGTACCATGTTGGACGCGATGGGCGAGGCTTTGGTGAAGGGCCATCGCATTGAGATCCGTGGTTTCGGCAGTTTTACCGTTAACCATCGGCCAGCACGTGTCGGACGCAACCCACGCTCGGGTGAGCGGGTTGATATTCCAGAGAAGCGCGTGCCACACTTCAAACCCGGCAAGGGACTGCGCGAGGCTGTCGATCAATCGCCCGAGAGCAGCGCCACAGCCAACGACTGAAGATTGGCCGGTTTACCGCTTGCGCCAGAGGTAACGGTAAACAAAGCCTGGGAACGCGAGAGTCGCAAACAGAAACGCCGTAACAGCGTAGAACTCCCAGTTCTGGGGGTAGATTTGACTCAAGTGGTTCTCAATTGCCAAGCCAGTCGCACCGACCGCAAAGTACAAGAAAACCCACTCAAGCAGGCGGAGCGCCAAGCCCTTGGTCTCTAACGCGCGGCGAGGGACGATTCCCAGCCAGCGGTCATTGAGAAAAGGGAGGTTCGCGGCCAGTATGGCGAGCACAATAACCAGCCATACGGCATTTGCATTATTCATGCGGTGTCTGAGCCTGCTTTAAACCAATAGTTCCGTGATCGCTTGTGCACACAGGATCATGAGCCCACTGGGCAGCAAGCCAAACACCAGCAAACTCAGACCATTCAGGCCGAGCACGAACTTGGCATCGGCAGGCGCGTCAATGCTTTGCGCGGCATGTGCGGCCGATGGGGGATCAAAGTACATCAGCTTCACGATACGCAAGTAGTAAAACGCACCCACCAGCGACATCATGACGGCGAACACACCCATGTAGATGTAGAACGACTCATTCGATTCGAGCAGCGCCTGTAACACCGACAATTTCGCATAAAACCCGACCAAAGGTGGGACGCCAGCCAAAGAGAACATCGAGGCGGCAAGAACACCTGCCATCATCGGACTGCGCTGGTTCAGACCGGCCAAATCGGTCAGCTTCTCCACCTCAAAGTCAGCTTTGTTGAGCAACAAAATAACACCGAACGTGGCGAGCGTGGTCAACACGTAGGTCACCATGTAGAACATGGTGGCGCTGTAGGCGTTAACGGCGTTACTTCCTGTGCCGTCATTGACACCCGCAACCATGCCCAACAACACGAAGCCCATTTGCGCGATGGTGGAAAACGCCAACATCCGCTTCAGGTTTGTCTGCGCAATGGCGGCCAGGTTACCCACCAGCAACGAAGCGACAGCCAGCATGCCCAGCATTTGCTGCCAATCCAGCGCCATGGGCAACATGCCCTCAACCAACAAACGCATGACAATGGCGAACGCCGCCAATTTAGGCGCGCCAGCAATCATCAGGGTCACAGCTGTTGGCGCACCGTCGTACACGTCAGGCACCCACATGTGGAATGGTGCAGCGCCCAATTTAAAGGCGAGGCCAGCCACAACAAATACGACGCCCAAGGCAAGCACGCGGCTGTCTGCATTACCGGTGGTCAACTGCTGCGAGACAACGGCCACATCCAAGGAGCCTGTCGCGCCGTACATCATGGAGAGGCCGTACAGCATGAAACCGCTCGCCATTGCCCCCAGCACGAAATATTTCATCGCCGCTTCAGAGGCGTTCGCGTTGTCACGGCGCAGTGCCACCAGCGCATAACTCGACAGGGTCAGCAATTCCAAGCCGAGGTACAAAACGACGAAGTGGTGTCCACTCATCATGATGTACATGCCCAGCAGCGCGAACAGGGAAAGCGTGAACAGCTCCCCACCGCGCAACATACCGCGTCCAGACGCATAATCGCGCCCATAAACCAGCGTGATAAATACGGCTAACGCAGCGAAGCTCTTCAACCAATGGCCCATGGGGTCAGAGATGACCATCCCGCCAAACGCCACGATCGTTTGGCCATGGACAGCGTACACCGCATTCAAAATGCACAGCGTTGCCAACGTCAGCAACGTGATGATGTAGGTTGAGGTGCGCTTCTCGCTTTTGACGCTCAAGTCGGCGATGGCAATGACACACGTCATTACCAGCAAGAAAATTTCAGGGTAAGCAGCAACCCAGCTGAGTTTGTCGATCATTTCTAAACCTACAGTAACTTGGACTGTGCCACGTGCTGTAGCAACAATTCAACGGACGGATTGATTACATCGGTCATTGGCTTTGGATACACGCCCATCGCCAAGACGGCCAGCGCGAGGAGCGCCAACATGAGGAATTCGCGGGCATTGATGTCAGTCAACTCCCGCACATGGTCATTGGCAACGTCGCCCAAGTACACGCGCTTGACCATCCAAAGCGTGTAAGCAGCGCCAAAGATCAATGCGCTTGCCGCGGCCAAGCCGATCCAGAAATTAAAACCAACCGCAGACAAAATAACCATCCACTCACCAACGAACCCCGCCGTGCCGGGCAAACCGGCATTAGCCATGGCGAACAGAATGGCGAACGCTGCAAACTTAGGCATCGTATTCGCGACGCCCCCGTAGGCGGCGATATCGCGGGAGTGCATGCGGTCGTACAGAACGCCAATCGCCAAAAACATGGCGGCAGATACAAAGCCATGCGCGATCATTTGGACCACTGCGCCAGACATACCCAAGGTATCAAAAAAGAAGAACCCGAGCGTGACAAAACCCATGTGCGCAACAGACGAGTACGCCACCAGCTTCTTCATGTCGGTTTGCACCATGGCAACCAACCCGACGTAAACCACCGCAACCAATGACAAGGTGATCATGAGCCAAGCCCATTCATGCGCGGCATCTGGGGCGATGGGTAAGGAAAAACGCAGGAAACCATAGGCCCCCAGCTTCAACATGATCGCGGCCAAAACCGCAGAGCCACCTGTTGGCGCCTCCACGTGAACGTCAGGCAACCACGTATGAACAGGCCACATGGGAACTTTGACGGCGAAGGCCGCAAAGAAGGCGAAAAATAGGAGCGTCTGTGCCGTACCTGTGAGGGGCAACTCGTACCAATCAGCCAGCGCAAAACTGCTGCCGGCTGCGTTGTAGAGATAAATCAGCGCGATCAGCATCAACAACGAGCCGAGCAACGTATACAAGAAAAACTTGAAGGCTGCGTAAATCTTGTTGGGACCGCCCCAACCGCCGATGATGATGTACATCGGGATCAACGTGGCTTCGAAGAAGACATAAAACAGCATCGCATCTTGCGCGCTGAAAACGCCAATCATCAAGCCGCTCAAAATCAAGAACGCGGCCATGTACTGGCTAACGCGCTCGGTGATCACTTCCCACCCGGCAACAACCACGATGACAGTGATGAAGGCGGTCAGCACAATCAACCAAAAGGAAATGCCATCGACACCCAGGTGGTAGAACATGTTGAAGCGCTCAACCCAAGGGGCACGCTCAACCAATTGAAGTTCACCAACGCCGGATACAAAGCGGCTGATCATCGGAACCGTCGCGGCCAAGCTGGCCAAGGCGCCAAACAGCGACAAAAAGCGTGTTCGGACGGCGTGTTGATCGCTGCCGATCAGTAAAAGCAAAACACCAAATGCAATTGGCGTCCAAATCGCGAGGCTAAGCAGGCCCATTTTATTATTCTCCTTATTTCGCCAGCCAAACGAACATGGTCACGAGCACAAAAATGCCCAAAATCATCACCAGCGCGTAGTGATAGATGTAGCCGCTCTGCAGTTTGCGCACCAAGCCAGAGATCGCGCCCACCAGTTTCCAGCTGGCATTGACAATGCCGCCCTCGATCACACCCTGGTCACCACCCTTCCATAAACCAATACCGATGCCGCGCGCGCCACGGGCCAATACGTTCTCGTTGAACCAATCGAGGTAGTACTTGTTCTCGAGGATGGTCATCACCGGTTTCAGCATCCGTGCGAATGCGGCTGGAACGGCAGGATTCACCATATACATGTAATACGCGGCCAATACGCCTGACAAAGCGAGCCAGAATGGCGCAGTCTGCAAGCCGTGTACGGCCATGGCAACAGGGCCGTGGAACAGCTCTCGCAATTCAAGCATCGCGCCGTGCTTGACATCGTTGACCACAATGGCTGAACCAAAGAAGTCACCGAACAAAAGCGCGTCGATGCTCAAAAAACCAATGACCACAGACGGAATCGCCAGCAGTACGAGCGGCAATGTCACGACGACCGGTGACTCATGCGGCGTGCCGCCATGGCCATGTGCATCATCGTGGTGATCGTCATGGTGGCCGTGTGCATCGGGGTTTTGGTCATAGCGCTCTTTGCCATGGAAAACCAAGAAATAGACCCGGAAAGAATAAAACGCCGTGACGAAGACACCGGCCAAAACGGCAAAACTTGCAAAGCCTGCTGCTGGCAAGGTGCTGGCACTCACAGCCTCGATGATGCTGTCTTTTGAATAGAAGCCCGAGAAGAATGGCGTACCAATCAACGCGAGGGAACCGAGCAAAAATGTGATCCACGTGATGGGCATGTACTTGCGAACGCCACCCATCCAACGAATGTCTTGGTTGTGATGCATCCCGATGATCACCGAACCCGCAGCCAAAAACAGCAAAGCTTTAAAGAAAGCGTGCGTCATCAGGTGGAAGACCGCCACAGAGTAGGCAGACGCCCCCAACGCGACAGTCATGTACCCCAACTGTGACAACGTTGAATACGCCACCACCCGCTTGATATCGTTTTGGATAATGCCCAAAAAGCCCATAAACAAAGCCGTGATCGCACCAATGACCAGTATGAAGTTCAGTGCGGTGTCGCTCAGCTCATAAAGCGGGGACATGCGAGCAACCATGAAGATGCCGGCGGTCACCATCGTCGCTGCGTGAATCAGGGCGGAGATGGGTGTTGGGCCTTCCATGGAGTCAGGTAACCACACGTGCAGCGGAAACTGCGCAGATTTACCCATGGCGCCGATAAACAAACAAATACCGATGACACTCAACAGCAACCACTCCGTGCCGGGCAAGGTCTGGCCAACGAGGGTGTTGGCTTGACCGAAGATCTCGGTGTAATTGAGGCTACCGGTGTAGCTGGCCAACAAGCCAATGCCCAAAATGAAGCCGAAGTCACCGACTCGGTTGACCAAGAAAGCCTTCATGTTGGCGAAGACAGCCGTCGACCGCTTGAACCAAAAGCCGATTAATAAATACGAGACCAGGCCAACGGCCTCCCAGCCGAAGAACAACTGGAGCAGGTTGTTGCTCATGACGAGCATCAGCATGGCGAAGGTGAACAGAGAGATGTAGGAGAAGAAACGGTTGTAGCCTTCGTCTTCAGACATGTATCCGATCGTGTAGATGTGGACCATCAGGGACACGAAGGTGACCACCACCATCATCATGGCGGTCAGGCCATCCACCATGAAGCCAATCTCCATTCGAAGACCGCCTGTCACCATCCATTCGTAGATGGTGGCATTGAAGGTCGCGCCATCCATGACGTTGGACAACGTCATGGCAGAGAGGATGAAAGCGATGAAAACGCCCAAAATCGTGACGGTGTGGCTGGCCTTCCGCCCCAAAAGGTTTCCACCGAGTTTGGTACCAAAAATACCCGCCAACAGCGCGCCGGCAAGCGGCGCTAACGGAACAGCCAGCAAATTGCCAGCAGACAGTGTGTTACTCATATGTCAGTTTCTTTTCTGGCTCAGCCTTTGAGGGCATCGAGCTCTTGGACATCAATGGTCGATTTGTTTCGGAACAACAACACCAAAATGGCGAGACCAATGGCCGACTCAGCAGCCGCAACCGTCAATATGAAGAACACAAAAACCTGTCCATTCATGTCATTGAGGTAATAGGAAAACGCGACGAAGTTGGTGTTCACGGCCAACAACATCAACTCAATCGCCATCAACAAGACGATCAGGTTTTTTCGGTTAAGAAAAATACCGATGATGGACAACGCAAACAATGCCGCACCGAGCGACAGGAAATGGCCCAGGCCAATGGAGCTAACAGCGTTCATTTGGCGCCCTGCCCTTCTTCATTTTGAACGGCCGAAGCCGCTGCTGCGACAGGGACGACCGCGTCCATTTTGATCACGCGCAAGCGATCAGACTTACGCACCTTGACTTGCTCGGAGGCCACGGTGTGGCGGGTATCCTTGCGGGTACGCAATGTCAGTGCAATGGCAGCAACAATCGCGACCAGCAACAAAACAGCGGCGATTTCAAGGGGGTACAAATACTCGGTATAGAGCAGCATGCCGAGCGCCAGCGTGTTTGACGCACCCGCCTCTGGGCCAGGTGCAGGCATTGCGGCGAATCCATCCATCAGGACAATGGAGATTTCACCTGCCATCAGCGCACCGACCAATGCAGCCAGGGGCAGGTGACGCCAAAAGCCTTGGCGCATGCTTTCGGTGTCTAGGTCCAGCATCATCACAACGAACAAAAACAGCACCATGACAGCGCCGAGATATACCAAGACCAAGGTGATCGCCAAAAACTCGGCGCGCATCAGCATCCAGACCATTGAGGCTTGGAAAAATGCCAGCATCAGGTAGAGCGTTGCATGCACGGTGTTGCGCGCAGTCACAACCATGAAGGCTGAGAACAGCAGCACCGCGCTGAACACGTAAAACAAAACGGAGGTCACATCCATGGTGATTTTCTTTCAGGTCATCCGGTCAACGGATTGGGTGTCAATCAGCGGTACTTCGCGTCTGCCGCTTTGGCCGCAGCAATCTGTGGCTCATAGTGGTCGCCCACGGCCAGCAACATCTCTTTGGTGTAGTAGAGGTCGCCACGCTTTTCACCGTGATATTCAAAAATCTGCGTCTCCACAATAGAGTCGACTGGACAGCTTTCCTCGCAGAATCCGCAAAAAATACACTTCGTTAAGTCGATGTCATAACGCGTCGTACGGCGACTGCCGTCTTCGCGCACACCGGCCTCGATCGTGATCGCCATCGCTGGACAAACCGCCTCACATAACTTGCACGCGATGCAACGCTCTTCGCCGTTCTCATACCGGCGCAAGGCATGCAAACCGCGAAAACGTGGGCTGAGCGGCGTCTTTTCCTCGGGGAATTGAACCGTCACCTTGCGGCGGAACAGGTACTTACCGGTCAGGGCCATACCCTTAAAAAGCTCCAACAGCATGAAGCTTGATAAGAAGTCACGCAGTGAAAACCCAGAACGGTCTACGGCATCGGGATTGGGAGAAACTGAAACAGACATGTCTTACGCTCTTATTTCCAAATGTTCCATGGCGAGATGAGCCAGCCACCGACCACTAACAACCAGACCAGGGTCACTGGAATAAAAATCTTCCAACCCAACCGCATGATTTGGTCGTAACGGAAGCGAGGGAATGTGGCACGCAACCAAATGAACAGCGAGACCACGAAGAATGTTTTGGCACCCAACCAGATCCAACCGGGGATCCAGTTGAAGATCGCCGCGTCAAATGGCGGCAACCAGCCACCCAGAAACATCAGGACAGCCAAAATCGATACCAACCACATGCTGGCGTATTCGGCTAAGAAGAAGACGGCGAAGCCCATGCCTGAGTACTCGACCATGTGGCCCGCAACAATTTCCGCCTCGCCCTCAACCACGTCAAATGGGTGCCGATTGGTCTCAGCCACGCCGGAAATCAAATAAACGATGAAGATCGGCAATAACGGCAACCAGTTCCATGACAAGAAGTTGAGCCCCAAGTCGGCCATCATGCCTTTGGCCTGTTCGTCGACGATGACACCCAAGTTCAGGCTACCGGAGACCATGATCACGACGACCAAACAGAATCCCATCGCAATTTCGTAACTGACCATCTGCGCAGACGCGCGCAGCGCGCCGAGGAATGCGTACTTCGAGTTCGATGCCCAGCCGGCAATGATCACGCCGTAAACCTCAATCGATGTGATCGCCATGATCAACAGGAGCGCGGCGTTCACGTCCGCCAAGACCAAATCTGGGCCAAATGGCACCGCCGCCCACGCGCCAAGCGCAGGCATGATTGCCAAGATTGGACCTAGGCGGAACAGCCCTTTGCTCGCGGCCGTTGGGTTGATCAACTCTTTTGTGAGCAACTTAACGGCGTCGGCGATGGGCTGCAGCAAACCCATGGGGCCGACACGGTTGGGGCCCAAACGGACCTGCATCCAGCCGAGTAACTTGCGCTCCCAAAGCGTCAAATACGCCACCGCACCCATCAACGGCGCGAGTACGGCGACGATTTTGACCAATGACCACAGGACGGGCCAGACCATGGCCGCCCACCATGCTTGTGGCACCAAGGCCAAGCCTGCGTTGTACATGGTGTCGATCATGCGAACACCTCCTGCGTGGCGTCCACGGTGTGCTGTAACGCTGGGGCACGTCGAACGATACCGTCGAGTTGATAGATGCCAGCGACACTGGGTGTTGCATCGAGTGCGATGGCGTCGAACACGATGGGCGCATCGGATGCATTGCTAAGCAATGCGGCCGGCACGTCGCCCACTGCGACACCGGAGGCGGCGAGCACATCTTGAGAGGTTTCAAATTCGGTGCCAGGGATCGACAACATGTTGCAAAGCACACGCAGCACTTTCCAGGCAGGACGTGTGTCGCCCAGCGGTTTCACCACGGCATGGAAGCTTTGGGCGAGACCAGCGGCATTGACGAAAGTACCCGATGTTTCGGTGAAAGGTGAAACAGGCAACAACACATCGGCGACGTCCATGTTGGCTTTAAAGGGGCTCATGGACACGACCATGTCGGCCTTTTGCAGCGCGCTCACGGCGGCGGCGCCTGCGGCGCTGTCACATGCGGGCTCACACCCCAACAACACAAGTGCTTTGCAGCCTCCCGCCAGCATCTGTGCAGCCGTCTGGCCACCGGTTTGTGGCTGGGCCTTCACCAACTGAGCGCCGACCGTGTTGGCCGCTTCGGTGAGGTAGCCAACCGTACAGCCCGTTTGGGCGGCAATCCAATTGGCCAATGACAGCAGTGCAGAGGCATTGACGTGATGCGCCGCGGCGTTACCCAACAAAATGGCAGCGCCCTTGCCGGCGCTTAAGCTGGCTGCAACCGCTTGGGCAGCGCTATCGGCGACGCCCGCGACGGGGGCCTGAACCCCTTTTTCGTTGGCAACAGCCGCCGCAACGTTGGCGAGCATTTGGCCCCATTGGTCCGCGCCAGCGTTGAGGAAATGACGCACAGGCATTGCCCAATCATTGCCACCATGGAATTCACGCGGCGAGCCAATGACGTCGACCTTGGCACCACGGCGTGTCGCCTGACGGATGCGTTGCGCGAACAAGGGGTGATCTTTGCGCAAACGACTACCGATCACCAGCGCATGCTTAAGCGTGCTCAGCGATGCAATGGGCATGCCCAGGAATCTCGCACCCGCGTGTGGCGTGAAATCTGCATGGCGCAAGCGGTGATCAATGTTGTCGCTGCCCAGCCCTCGCATCAGCGTGGCGGCGAGGGACAGTTCTTCAACGGTGCTGTGCGGGCTCGCGAGCAGGCCCAATTGGTTTGCGCCATGGTTCGCTTTTATTTGCTTCAGACCGTTCGCAACGTACTCGAGGGCCGTCGTCCAATCAACGCTCAACCACTGGCCATCTTGCTTGATCATTGGCGACGTCAGTCGCTCTTCGCCGTTCAATGCTTCGTAAGAAAAGCGATCTCGGTCGGCAATCCAGCACTCGTTAACCGCCTCATTCTCCAACGGGACCACGCGCATCACGCGGTTGTTTTTCACTTGAACAATCAGGTTCGCGCCGGTGCTATCGTGCGGACTCACCGACTTGCGGCGTGACAGCTCCCACGTACGGGCGTTGTAACGGAATGGCTTACTGGTCAACGCGCCGACAGGACAGATGTCGATCATGTTGCCCGACAGCTCTGAATCAACGGTCTTGCCTAAGAAGGTTTCAATTTCAGCGTGCTCGCCACGATGGGACATGCCAAGCTCCATATCACCAGCGATTTCCTCGCCGAAGCGAACGCAGCGTGTGCAGTGGATGCAGCGGCTCATCTCTTCCATCGAAATCAAGGGACCGACGTTTTTGTGGAAGACGACTCGCTTTTCTTCCTCATACTTTGAGCTGCTCGCACCGTACCCGACCGCTAAATCTTGCAATTGGCACTCGCCGCCCTGATCGCAAATCGGGCAATCCAGCGGGTGGTTGATGAGCAGGAACTCCATCACCGACTGTTGTGCCTTTATGGCCTTGTCTGTTTTTGTATGAACCACCATGCCCTGCGCAACGGGCGTCGCGCATGCTGGCATGGCTTTGGGTGCCTTCTCAACATCCACCAAGCACATGCGGCAGTTTGCCGCGATAGACAGTTTCTTGTGATAGCAAAAATGGGGGATGTAGGTACCAGCCTTCTCGGCGGCGTGCATGACCATGCTGCCTTCGGGGACCTCGACCTTTTTGCCGTCTAATTCAATTTCAACCATGGCTTTGCCTATTGTGTTTACTCGCCCGTGCCTGGCATACAAGCTTTGTGCTTGATGTGGTGCTCAAACTCGTGACGGAAATGTTTGATCATGGCGCGCACGGGCATTGCCGCGGCATCGCCAAGGGCGCAGATGGTGCGACCCTGAATCCCATCGGCGACGCGATTGAGTTGCTCTAAATCGCTCTCGCGGCCCTGACCGTTTTCGATGCGCTCAACCATGCGCCACAACCAGCCCGTGCCTTCACGGCAAGGCGTGCACTGGCCACAACTCTCGTGCATGTAGAAGTAAGACAAACGCAACAGGCTCTTGACCATGCAGCGTGTGTCATCCATCACAATCACCGCGCCCGAGCCAAGCATTGAACCGGCCTTGGCAATCGAGTCGTAATCCATATCGGTTGCCATCATGATGTCTGCTGGGAGCACGGGCATGGAGGAGCCACCGGGAATCACCGCTTTAAGCTGACGGCCGGGACGCATACCGCCCGCGAGTTCCAACAACTTCGAGAAAGGCGTACCCAGCGGGACTTCATAGTTACCGGGGCGCTGAACATCGCCACTCACGGAGAAGATCTTTGTGCCACCGTTGTTCGGTTTGCCACACGCCAAGTAAGCCTCGCCACCGTTGCGGATGATCCAAGGCACGGCCGCAAAGGTTTCGGTGTTGTTAATGGTGGTTGGTTTACCGTACAAGCCATAGCTGGCGGGGAATGGCGGCTTGAAGCGCGGCTGGCCCTTTTTACCTTCCAGCGACTCCAAAAGAGCGGTCTCCTCACCACAAATGTAGGCGCCGAAACCGTGGAAAGCATGGAGCTGGAAGCTGAAAGCTGAGCCCATAATTTTGTCACCCAGATACCCGGCAGCGCGCGCCTCTTCGAGGGCGGCTTCGAATCGCTCATAGGTGGCAAAAATTTCACCGTGGATGTAGTTGTAACCCACCGTGATACCCATGGCGTAGGCGGCGATGGCCATGCCCTCAATCACAATGTGCGGGTTGTACTGGAGGATGTCGCGGTCCTTGCAAGTTCCGGGTTCACCCTCATCGGAGTTGCACACCAAGTACTTCTGACCCGGGAACTGACGCGGCATGAAGCTCCACTTCAAGCCCGATGGAAAACCAGCGCCGCCACGGCCGCGCAAGGCTGACGCTTTGACAGTCGCGATGACCTCATCTTGCGTCAAACCAGGACCACCGTCCTGTCCCAAAATTTTACGCAATGCAGCGTAACCACCGCGCTTTTCGTAATCTTTTAGGCCCCAGTTGGCGCCTGTCAGGTCTGCATAAATCTGGGGATTGATGTGACGACCGTGGAAGCATGTCTCTTGCCCGGTGGCACGGAAATCGTTCAGGGTGTCGGACAGATCCAACCCACCCAAGAGACCGTTGTCAACAACCGCGTTCATGACTGCACTCCTTTACCCGCGGCTTGCGCCGCTTTGGCCTTCTGACGAAGCGCCTCCAGCATTTGATCAAGGCGTTCGTTGCTCATGTTGCTGCACATATTGCGGTCATTCACCAGCATCACGGGGGCATCTGCACACGCGCCCAAACACTCGGATTGCTGAAGGGTAAAAAGTCCATCTGGCGTCGTTTGGCCCATCTTCACGCCCAACTGACCTTCCAAGTAGTGCAGTGCATTTTGTCCGCTGCGCAGTTGGCACGGCAGGTTCGTGCACACATTGAGCTTGAATGTACCCACCGGCTGTTGGTTGTACATGTTGTAGAAGGTCGTGACTTCATGAACCGCCATCGTGGCCATGCCCAAGTAATCGGCGATTGCCGCCTCGGCATCAGAACTCACCCAGCCCTGTTCATCTTGAACGATGGACAGGCATGCCATCACGGCAGAACGCTTTTGGTCAGCGGGATATTTGGCGACTTCACGGTCGAAGCGCGCGCGGGTTGACTCAGAGATCATCGGTCAATCTCTCCAAACACAATGTCCATGGTGCCAATAATGGCGACCGCATCAGCCAGCATGTGGCCGCGGGTCAGCTCATCCAAGCCCGCCAAATGGGCGAAGCCTGGGGCGCGAATTTTTAGGCGGTAAGGCTTGTTAGCGCCATCACTCACCATGTAAATACCAAACTCACCCTTGGGATGCTCGACAGCTGCGTACGCCTCGCCCTCGGGCACCTTGAATCCTTCGGTGAACAACTTGAAGTGGTGGATTAACTCCTCCATATTCGACTTCATCGCCTCTCGCGCGGGGGACGCCACCTTGTGGTTATCCGTGATGACGGGACCTGGGTTGGCTCGCAACCAGTCGACACACTGCTTGATGATGCGGTTGCTTTGACGCATCTCTTCGACTCGGACCACGTAGCGGTCATAACTGTCGCCATTGGTGCCGATCGCAACGTCGAAATCAATCTCAGGGTAGACGTCGTAGGGCTGCGTTTTGCGCAGATCCCACGCCACACCGGAGCCACGCAGCATCGGGCCCGTGAAGCCCATGCTCAGTGCGCGTTCGGCGGTGATGGCGCCAACACCAACTGTTCGCTGCTTCCAAATGCGGTTGTCCGTCAGCAGGGTTTCGTATTCGTCGACGTAATTGGGGAACTTCGTGCAGAAGTCATCGATGAAATCGAGTAACGAGCCCTGACGGTTTTCGTTCAAAGCAGCGACGCCGCGTGCATTTCGGACTTTGCTCGCCTTAAATTGCGGCATGGTATCGGGCAAATCGCGATAAACACCACCGGGGCGGAAATAAGCCGCGTGCATACGCGCACCAGATACCGCCTCGTACATGTCAAACAGTGCTTCACGCTCACGGAATGTGTAAATCAAGATGGTCGACGCACCACAATCATGCGCGTGAGCACCGAGCCACATCAGGTGATTTAGGAGGCGGGTAATCTCCGCAAACATGACGCGTATGTATTGCGCCCGCTTGGGCACTTCGAGACCGAGCATGCGCTCGATGGTGAGGCAGTAGGCGTGCTCGTTACACATCATGGACACGTAGTCCAAACGGTCCATATAGGGCAACGATTGGATGTAGGTTTTCGTCTCCGCCAGTTTTTCAGTGGCACGATGCAAAAGCCCGATGTGGGGGTCAGCCCGCTGTACGACCTCGCCGTCCATCTCAAGTACCAAACGCAACACGCCGTGCGCGGCAGGGTGTTGGGGACCGAAGTTGAGGGTGTAGTTTTTAATTTCAGCCATTTGTCATCTGCTTCAAATGTGGTTCGACCGCTTATTACAAGCCAGCGTAGTTGTCTTCACGGATGATGCGCGGCGTGATCTCGCGGTTCTCAATCGTGACGGGCTGATAAACCACGCGCTTTTGCTCCGCGTCATAACGCATTTCGACGTGACCGGTGACCGGGAAATCCTTGCGGAACGGGTGACCAATGAAACCGTAGTCGGTCAGGATGCGACGCAAGTCCGCATGGCCTTCAAACATGATGCCAAAGAGGTCAAAGGCCTCGCGCTCGTACCAGTTCGCTGAATTCCAAATGCTGTTGACGGAGGCCACAACAGGAAAATCATCATCCGGGCAAAACACCTTCAAGCGAATACGCTGGTTCAGTGAGATAGACAGAAGATGAAGCACGACGCAAAACCGTGGGCCCTCATAAACACCATCGCCGTAAGCGCTGTAGTCAACACCGCACAGGTCAAGCATCTGCTCAAACTGACAGCCGGGCGCATCACGCAATAACGCGGCAGCGTCGGCGTAGGCTGACGCGGCGACCACGACGGTGGTCTCACCCAAGTTCTGGTCGATACGGGAAATGCGGTCACCCAGCGCCGACTCAATGGCTTGTTTTAAGGCTTCAGGGCTTGCGGGGATAGTCATAGCGATGTCACTCAGTTGGGCGCGTTAAACGCGCGCAATGGTATGGGTACGGCGGATTTTTTCTTGCAGCTGGATGATGCCGTAAAGCAAAGCCTCGGCCGTTGGCGGGCAACCCGGCACGTAAATATCAACGGGTACGATCCGATCACAGCCCCTCACAACCGAGTAGCTGTAGTGATAGTAGCCACCGCCGTTCGCACATGAACCCATGGAGATGACCCAGCGCGGCTCGGACATTTGGTCATAGACTTTGCGCAAGGCAGGCGCCATCTTGTTACAGAGCGTTCCCGCAACGATCATCAGGTCTGACTGGCGAGGGCTGGCGCGGAACACCTCTGCGCCGAAACGCGCCAGATCGTAACGCGCTGCGCCAGCGTGCATCATTTCAACCGCGCAACAGGCCAATCCAAATGTCATCGGCCATAACGAACCCGTCTTTGCCCAATTGACCATCGAGTCGTAACTCGTGGTAACAAAGCCTTTTTCGAACACACCTTCGATTGCCATGGAGATAACCGTCCTAACTAATTAACAGGTGACGGCGCCTGTGTTGATACGAAAGCGCCGTGCGCGCTCACTCCCAGTCGAGTGCGCCTTTTTTCCACTCGTAAACGAAACCGACCACCAAAATACCCAAGAACACCACAACGGCCCAGAAGCCTGTTGCGCCGAGGTCCTTAAGGCCGACGGCCCAGGGGAATAGGAAGGCGATTTCAAGGTCGAAAAGGATAAACAGGATGGCGACAAGGTAGTAGCGCACATCGAACTTCATGCGCGCGTCTTCGAATGCCTCGAAGCCACACTCGTACGGCGAATTTTTTGCATCATCTGGGCGATTGGGGCCCAGTATGTAGCCCAGCACTTGGGGCAAGATGCCAACAGAGACACCAACCAAGAGAAACAAAATAACGGGTAGATATTGTTCTAGGTCCATGTCAGTCTATTGGTTTTATTGAATGGTGCCGTCGGCGAGACTCGAACTCGCACAGCTTTCGCCACTACCCCCTCAAGATAGCGTGTCTACCAATTTCACCACGACGGCAGGTCTGCGACAGCTTCCTTTTAAGAAGCCTTCAGATCAGCCATAGAGTTTAACCTGAAACGGGTCATATTTTCTAGGGTTGTGGACGAAAAACACACCCGCGCACTGAACAAAGCCGCATCTGTATTGGACAAAAAAAATCCTCCCTAGGGAGGATTTCAAACATGAGAGGCATCTCAGTTTTGCGGAATGGCCCCAGCACCCTTTGCAGGCAGCTCAGGCGCTGCTGCCGGTGGTGCCGCTTCGACAGGAATCGATGCACCGGGTGCCACGCTCTCAAGGATGCTGGCACCGGTCGTACCGGCCGTCGGGCGATAACCAACGTATGACAAAAACAGAGTAGAGACAAAGAAGACCGTGGCCAACACAGCCGTGCTGCGCGAGAGAAAATTGGCACTGCCAGAAGCACCAAACAAGCTCCCCGAACTGCCACCACCGAAGGCAGCGCCTGCGTCAGCACCCTTACCGTGCTGCATCAAAATGAGACCAATCATGGCCAAGGCTGATAGCAGTTGCACGGCCATCACGATGTTGGTAAACGCGTTCATAAAAAGTACTCCGAGACGAAATTAACGTTGATTGTTTGTTTTTTGCTTGGGGCATAGTGTAGTTGCATCGCAGCACAGCCCCGCTCTTTTATGCCTGTGCGGCTCGAATAATGGTGAGAAAATCCTCGGCCTTTAGCGCGGCTCCGCCAATCAGACCGCCATCAATATCCGGCTGTGCAAGCAGACTTGCGGCGTTGGCCGCGTTCATGCTACCGCCATAGAGGATTCGAACTTTCTCTGCGTTCGGCGTTGCCGCAGCCAATTGAGCCCGGATCACCGCGTGCACCATCTGAGCTTGCTCAGGGGTTGCGGTTTGACCTGTGCCAATTGCCCACACGGGCTCATAGGCCACAACGATCTCACTGACGCAATGGCCAACGGCGTGGATCGCAGCGGCCAATTGGCGCTTAACCACCGCGTTTGTCTGATCCGCCTCACGCTCGGCTAGCGTTTCACCGACACAAACGATGGGCGTGATGCCCTTAGACAGGGCTGCTTGCGCTTTTTCACCCACCAACGCATCGGTTTCATGGTGATATTGTCGACGCTCCGAATGCCCCACCAGCGCGTACCGCACACCGATATCACGCAACATGGTGGCGCTGATTTCACCGGTATAAGCGCCTTTTTCGGCGGTCGACACATCTTGTGCACCAACAGCAATGGCAGACCCGTTCAGACGTGCCACAACCGCTGCCGCATAAAGACTTGGTGGACAGACCAGCACATCGCACCCCGTCAAATCAGCCGTGCCCAGCAACACCGCATCCAACAGCGCCGCATTGCTGGATGTGTCGCCGTTCATCTTCCAATTACCCGCTATCAATTTTTTCATGTCTGTGACTCGTTCAAACCTATCCTCATGCGGCCATCTGCCCAGCATCGGCCCGCCACGTGAGGACGATCTTTCCAATGTGCGCGTTGGACTCCATCAATGCGTGCGCCTTTGACGCATCGCCCGCCTCAAACGTTTTAAAAACCACGGGCCTGACAGCGCCGCTTGCCAACAATGGCCACACGTTCGCGCGCAATTTCTGCGCAATGGCAGACTTGAATTCGATATCGCGTGCCCGCAGCGTTGAACCCGTGATGTGAAGCCGCTTGCGCAAGACGAGACCTGCGTTGAATCCGGCCTCGATGCCCCCTTGCACCGCGATGATGACCAATCGACCATCGTCAGCCAAACAGGTCACCTCGCGCGCAACGTAATCGCCTGCAACCATATCGAGGACGACATCGACGCCGCGACCGTCGGTCAGGGCCTTGACCTGCTCAACAAAGTCGGTCTGCCTGTAATTGATCGCGTGGTCGGCGCCGAAGCCCCGACACGCGTCACACTTTTCGTCAGAGCCTGCCGTCACGATGACCGTCGCACCAAAGGCCTTGGCCATCTGAATGGCTGTGACACCAATGCCGCTTGAGCCACCTTGGATCAACAGTGTCTCACCCGGCTTGAGGGCCGCGCGATCAAATACGTTGCTCCACACCGTGAAAAACGTCTCGGGCAGTGCAGCCGCCTCGATGAAGCTAAGTCCTTTCGGCACTGGCAGGCATTGCCCAACGGGCGCGACACAGGCCTCGGCGTATCCGCCGCCAGTCACGAGCGCGCAAACCGCATCACCCACCTTGAAGCCGGCTGCCTTCATCGCGAGCTCGTCGCCAGACGCAATCACACCCGCCACCTCGAGTCCTGGCAGGGGCGATGCCCCTGCGGGCGGGGGATAAGCGCCCTTGCGTTGCAAAACATCGGGGCGATTGATGCCACACGCGTAAACGTGAATCAACACCTCACCTGCCCCCGCTTGCGGCGACGGAACGGTTTGTAGTGCGAGCACCTCGGGCGCGCCGAAGGCTGTGATGGCAACAGCTTGCATAGTCATCGAATCAAACGACAGGCGCAGCCAGGGAAGACTGCGCCCAACGGATGGCTTACACGGGGTCGTTGGCGTTATCAGCTGGCGCGTTGTCAACCGGCTGCTCTGGGGCTGGCGCTGGCGCCCGCTCCAACAGGGCCTTCATGGACAGCTTGATGCGACCTTTCTCATCGGTCTCAAGGACTTTGACGCGAACCACTTGGCCTTCGCTGAGGTAGTCGGTGACCTTTTCAACCCGCTCGTGAGCGATTTGGCTGATGTGCAACAAACCATCTTTGCCCGGCAACAGGTTGACCAGTGCACCGAAGTCTAAGAGTTTGGTGATGGGGCCTTCGTAGATCGCGCCCACTTCCACTTCCGCTGTGATTTCTTCAATGCGACGCTTGGCCTCATCAGCCTTCGCACCGTCAACCGATGCGATGGTGATCGTACCGTCTTCCTCGATATTGATCTGTGTACCGGTCTCTTCGGTCAACGCACGAATGGTCGCACCGCCTTTACCGATCACGTCACGAATCTTTTCTGGATTGATCTTCATGGTGTAGAGGCGCGGCGCGAAGCTTGACACCTCAGCGTTTGCCTCGCTCATCGCTTCTTGCATCTTGCCCAAAATGTGCATGCGGGCTTCTTTGGCCTGCGCCAGCGCGACCTGCATGATTTCTTTGGTGATGCCTTGGATCTTGATATCCATTTGCAACGCGGTCACACCGTCGGTGGTACCTGCAACCTTGAAGTCCATATCGCCCAGGTGATCTTCATCGCCCAAGATGTCGGTCAAAACGGCGAAACGGTTGTCTTCTTTAATCAAACCCATGGCAATGCCGGCAACGTGGGCCTTTAAGGGCACGCCAGCGTCCATCATGCTCAAGCAACCACCGCAGACGGAGGCCATTGATGATGAGCCGTTTGATTCAGTGATCTCGCTCACAACACGGACCGTGTACGGAAATTCATCTTTTGGAGGCAATACCGCAGCCAACGCACGCTTGGCCAATCGGCCATGACCAATTTCACGACGCTTGGGGCTACCCACGCGGCCTGTTTCGCCAGTTGCGAACGGAGGCATGTTGTAGTGCAGCATGAAGCGGTCTTCGAACTCACCCGCCAAGGCGTCGATGCGCTGGGCATCGCGCTCTGTGCCGAGCGTCGTGACGACCAAGGCCTGTGTCTCGCCACGCGTAAACAACGCAGAGCCGTGGGTACGGGGCAGAACGCTGTTGCGAATTTCGATGGGGCGCACGGTACGGGTATCGCGGCCATCAATGCGGGGCTCACCAGCCAAAATTTGGCCGCGAACAATCTTGGCTTCGATATCGTGCAAAAGGGTTTCAACGTTGACTGAGTCGAAGCTCACGCCGTCAGCCTCCAAGCCAGCCATGACGGCGGCGTAGGCTTCGCGCAAGGCTTGCGTACGAACCTGTTTGTTACGTTCTTGGTAGGCGGCTTCCAGTTTGGCACGACCCAAAGCAGCAACCTTTTCAACCAAAACCGTGTCCTGCTCAGGCGCTTTCCAGTCCCAAACGGGTTTGCCGGCGTCACGGACCAAATCGTGAATCGCGTTGATGGCGACCAAACCTTGCTCGTGGCCAAACATCACGCCGCCCAACATGATTTCTTCGCTCAACTGTTGCGCTTCTGACTCAACCATCAACACGGCCGTCTCGGTGCCAGCAACGATCAAATCCATTTGTGATGATTGACGCTGCGTCTGGCCTGGGTTCAGGACATACTCACCATTGATGTAACCCACGCGTGCCGCGCCAATTGGGCCATTGAATGGGATTCCGCTGATGCTCAACGCCGCGCTCGTGCCGATCATCGCTGCGATGTCTGCGTCCACTTCTGGGTTCAGTGACAGGGTGTGAATCACCACCTGGACTTCGTTGTAGAAGCCTTCGGGGAACAGCGGACGAATGGGGCGATCGATCAGGCGTGACGTCAGCGTCTCGAGTTCGCTTGGGCGACCTTCGCGTTTGAAAAAGCTGCCAGGGATCTTGCCTGCAGCATATGTTTTCTCGAGGTAATCAACCGTCAAGGGAAAGAAGTCTTGGCCCGCTTTGGCTGTGGTCTTTGCCACAACGGTGGCCAAAATAACGGTGCCGTCGATGTCGACCATGACTGCGCCAGATGACTGACGTGCGATTTCGCCCGTTTCCATCTTGACGGTGTTTTGTCCCCATTGGAACGTTTTGGTGATTTTCTTAAACATGCTCATTGATTGAACTCCTGATAGGTTGCTCAAACATGCTTGCAGGACACGATGCCATCCCAAAACAACTCAGTAATCGCCGCGCTTCAACGCGCATTTGAGTGGTTATGGAATGACACAGCTTCGACCTGTTTAGTCATGCCTGAGCCGAAATGAGGGCCTATTGGCCCGAAATTACGCCCCCAAAATGGGGATCGTAAAAGTGCAAAACGCCTGGTTCAGGTGACTGAACCAGGCGTTAATTTTTATGCTGCCTCGCGGCTTCGCATTACTTACGCAGACCCAACTTGGCGATCAACGCCACGTAGCGGTCAGCGTCCTTAGACTTGAGGTAATCGAGCAGCTTGCGGCGACGGCTAACCATGCGCAACAAGCCACGACGACCGTGGTGATCTTTTTTGTTTTCTTTGAAGTGAGGCGTCAAATAGTTGATGCGTGCAGTCAACAAAGCCACTTGAACTTCTGGACTGCCTGTATCGCCCGCGCTGCGCGCGTTTTCTTTGACGATGTCTGATTTAACGATTCCGGTCATGATTTTTCCTGTTACTTGCGTTACCAGCCGTCATTGACAGGGCTTTTGCCCTTCGTTAACCGCTCGGCACGTGCTGGCAGCGGCAAGGACAGTGGCGATGGCAATGGCGATGGCGATAAAACCAAGAACCAAGAACCAAGAACCGACGACCAATAACCAAGGCCAACAGATTTCTGCGTGGCACCATTGCCGCGCAACCCAGTATTCTAGCCCACCTGAGCCAATAACCGATGCGCGGACGGCATTAAATTGCCACACCCAGTAAGAAAATGAATCCCTTTGTACTCAATTAAGAGCCGGGGCGTTGCATTTGACACGTCGTTGGTAAGCTGGCTTCCGCTGCCGTCAGACGGTGAACGACTTTGAACCCGAAGCCACTACCCTCGACGCCGAAAGGCGTACCTGCGCTGCCCTGCCGCTCCATTTGCGCCACCGCGAGGGGTTGCTGCAATTGGTGATCGGCCGCGCGCATGACCGCCTCATGACCACCGATAACGCCCTTCGATTGCTCAAGCGCAAGCGCCAGCGCATAGGCATCAATATCGGGCCCCTTTGCATGGGCGCCAACCGTGTTCAGGGCCGCGCCAAGCGACTGCATCATCCATTGCTTACGCATGTGCATGTAATCTTGAGCAGGGTCGGGGAAGCGGGTCAAAAATTGCTTGTAGAAAGCGTCCGACGCAACGCCACCCTGGTTCGGGAACCACTCCGCAACAGCCAAGACGTTGCCGACACCGGCCTCACCCATGGCCGTGGGCGCACCCAAGGCGTTACCGTAAAAGGTGTAGAAAGTGCCATTAAACCCGCCCTCTTTCGCCGCCTTGACCAGCAACGTCAGGTCGTTACCCCAGTTACCGGTAATGACCGCCTGCGCGCCGCTGGCTTTGATTTTGGCGACGTAGGGGAGAAAGTCCTTCACACGGCCAATGGCATGCAACTCTTCACCCACAACCGTGATGTCGGGACGCTTCGCCGCCAATTGCGAACGCGCCTCACGCACCACACTTTGCCCGAAACTGTAATCCTGACCGATGAGGTAGACACGCTTCAAATTTTGGTTCGATTGAATCGGACGCATCAAAGCGGCCATGCGCATTTCTGCATGCGCGTCATAGCGAAAATGCCAAAAACTACAGCCCTCGTTTGTCAATGCAGGCTCAACAGCCGCGTAGTTTAAGAAGACGACGCGGCGGCTGGGCTCACGCAGGTTGTGCTTGTTGATGGCATCGATCAAGGCAGCGGCCACAGCTGAGGAGTTTCCTTGCAGCACCACTCGGATACCCTGATCGATCGCCAATCGCAAGGCCGACAAGGCCTCTTCGGGGCGGCCTTTGCTGTCAAATCTCACCACCTCGACGGGACGATCTGCACCGGTCGCCCACCGCACACCACCAGCAGCGTTGATGCGCTCGGCACCCCAAGCCAAGTTGCGGAAAGCGGCCTCGCCCGTGTTCGCAAACGGGCCTGAAAGCCCCTCAATCATGGCCACGCGAATAGGCTCACCCTGCAGGGGAGCCGCATAGGCCATCTGGATGGTGAACAACCCACAGAGCAAAGGGCGCAGGAGGGACTTAACGAACGTGAGGGAAAACAATTTCAAAACTCCATTTGAATGGGAAGAAAGGCCTCAAGCGCCATCGTCAATGGCGTCGAGTGGCCATCGGGGTCGAACTTGAAAGCCGTATTGAGGCGGGCGATCGGTATCAAAAAGACCCGCCTGCCACCGCAGCGCAGCAGCCATTGCGATCATGGCGCCGTTATCAGTGCACAGATGTAGCTCAGGGTAATGCACCCGAATTGCGCGCGCCTTACACGCCGCATCGAGTGCCATGCGCAATGCCCGGTTGGCACCGACGCCGCCGGCCACAACCAAACGGTTGGCGCCGCAATGCCCGGTTGGCACCGACGCCGCCGGCCACAACCAAACGGTTGGCGCCACGGCTCTCTAGAGCCGTCAGCGACTTTTTGACCAACACGTCGACGATGGCGGCTTGCGTACTCGCAGCCAAATCGGCGCGGGATTGTTCGGTTGGCGAGGGGCCCAATTTATTGAACTGAACCATGACTGCCGTCTTCAGCCCGGCAAAAGAAAAATCCAGGTTGCCGCTGTGCAGCAGGGGGCGCGGTAATTTGAACGCTTTTGGGTCACCCCGCTCCGCCAGGGCGGCCAGGGCCGGTCCACCGGGGTAACCCAGCCCCAAAACCTTGGCCGATTTGTCAAAGGCCTCGCCTGCCGCGTCATCGATGGTCTCACCCAACAACGTGTAAGACCCAACCGCATCAACCTGCATCAGCTGCGTATGCCCACCCGAAACCAACAGAGCCACGAACGGGAACTCGGGCGGATCTACGCTGAGGAACGGCGATAACAAATGCCCCTCGAGGTGATGAACCCCCATCGTCGGGCGACCCAAGCCGGCCGCCATGGACACCGCGACACCGGCCCCTACCAGCAGCGCCCCAGCCAACCCGGGGCCTCTGGTGTAAGCAATCAAATCGATCGACTCAAGGCCACACTGCGCCTCCGCCAACGCAGCTTCTGTGAGCGGCAGAACACGCCGAATATGGTCACGGCTGGCCAGTTCGGGCACGACACCACCGTAGGCTTGGTGCATGGCGATCTGGCTGTGGAGGCTGGCGCCCAGCAGCCGTGGGGTGCCGTGTGCGTCGGCATCAATCACGGCAACGCCCGTCTCGTCGCAGGAGGATTCGATTCCCAATATTCGCATGCCAACTGCCACCATAAACCGCGTTTAAACAGACGGGTAGTTTAGGCGATGCAGAAAAAGTGGCCTTATTTCCCGTTGTCATAAGGCACACGGAACAATTCAATGACCCGTTGATTCAACACAAAACTCACTCATTGACATGTCCACCCCCGCCGCCAACACCTTTGCCCCTGTCACCCTCGTCGGCGCTGGCCCCGGTGACCCAGACTGCCTGACGCTAAAAGCGGTCAAAGCCATCGCACAGGCCGACGTCATATACGTCGACGACTTGGTTAACACCGCCGTACTCGAACACGCAAGCCCGCAGGCCCGCGTGATCCACGTCGGCAAGCGCGGTGGCTGCGCATCGACGCCTCAGGCCTTCATCATCAAGGCCATGATCGCCGCCGCCAGAGACGGCGCGCAAGTGGTCCGACTCAAAGGCGGGGATCCCTTTATTTTTGGACGTGGCGGTGAGGAGGTTGAGGCGTTAACAGCGGCTGGTATCGAATGCCAAGTGGTCAACGGCATCACGGCAGGTTTGGCGGGACTCTCCAGCCTGAACACCCCCCTGACTCACCGCGATCACGCACACGGCGTGGTTTTTGTCACCGGACACGGCAAACCCGGGGCCGACAGCCTCGATTGGGTCAGCCTCGGCAAGACAGCCGCCCAAGCAAAGCTGACATTGGTCGTGTACATGGGGGTTCGAACAGTCGGGGACATCGAGCGCGGCCTCGCCGTTGGCCTGCCACCACAAACCCCCATCGCCTTGGTTCAAAATGCCACGCTACCCAACCAGCGGCACGCGGTCGGCACATTGGCAACGCTGCGACGGACCATGACGCAACACCAGATTGCAAGCCCTGCCATCATGGTGATCGGCGATGTGGTGCAAGGCCTGCTTGCCACCCAGTCCACAGCATGTGGTGCAAGGCCTGCTTGCCACCCAGTCCACAGCAGTCACCGACACGGCGCTGGTACGGGCCTACGCTTAACGGGGCATTGGCCGTTGGCTGCAGCGAATACACTCGCAGCATGCATCCAACGCACCCTCACCATTACGACGCGATCATTGTGGGCGCTGGCGCCGCCGGGCTTATGGCCGCTGGTGTCGCCGGCCAGCTCGGCTTGAGCGTCCTCCTGCTCGATCACGCCGAAAAAATCGCAGAAAAAATTCGAATTTCTGGGGGCGGTCGTTGCAATTTCACCAACCGCGGTCTCGATCCTCGTAACCCCCAGCAGCACTTCATTAGCGAGAACCCACGCTTCTGTAAATCCGCCCTGGCAGACTACACGCCGGCTGATTTCATCGCGCTCATGACCCAGCATGGCCTGAGCTACACCGAGAAGCACAAGGGCCAACTGTTTTGCGATCAATCGGCAGGCGCCATCATCGAGATGCTGCTGGCCGAATGTGCCAAGGGTGGCGTCGATCATCGCCAGGGTACCCGCGTCGATGCGGTTCGGTATGCCGCCGATGGGGCGCAAATGGCCTATGTCGTGGAGACGTCTGCCGGGGTTTTTTCCGCGCCAGCGCTGGTGGTGGCCACGGGTGGTCTGTCGATACCCAAAATCGGTGCAACGGACTGGGGCTACCAGATCGCGAAACAGTTTGGTGTTCCACTTCAACCTGTGCGACCCGCGCTGGTGCCCCTGACTTTTGATGGTCTGGCCTGGCAAGCGTTTTCACAACTCTCTGGCCTTGCGCTCCCCGTCACGATTCAGACGTCAGACGGCAAAACAAGCTTTGATGAGGACCTTTTATTCACCCATCGAGGACTCAGCGGGCCAGCGATTTTGCAAATCTCTAGCTATTGGCAGCCGGGTAGCGCGCTGCGCATCAACCTGAGCCCCGGCACGAAATTGTCAGAAGCCATGGTCGAGTTAAAGGGACGCTCCAAGAAACTCTTGGTGAACGAACTCACCAACATGCTTCCCCAGCGTCTGGCACACCAATGGTTGGACAACGATCCCGAAATTGGCAAGCAGCGCGACAGACCCCTAAGCGAGATCGCCGATAAGTTGCTGCGGCGCTTGGGCGAACAGTTGCAAATGTGGCGTCTAACCCCGAGCGGCACCGAGGGCTACGTCAAGGCCGAGGTCACTGCGGGGGGTGTCGACACGCGCCACCTCAACCCACACACCATGGCGGCAAAGTCACAGCAAGGCCTGTACTTCATCGGCGAAGTCACTGACGTCACGGGCTGGCTGGGCGGCTACAACTTTCAGTGGGCTTGGTCCAGCGGCGTCGCTTGCGCCAAAGCACTTGCCGCCAACGCGGGCAAATAAATCAACAACTTAGCGCCTCACGTCGGCCCCGCACAACGCCAATTGTCTGAGAAATAAAACCAGTTTATAATTGTCGGCTTTGCTAGCAAACCCGCGTTGATAAGCCTGATCCGCCAGCGCATAACCATTGGAATATTGAACGTCATGACGACCATTCGAGTTAAAGACAACGAGCCATACGAAGTTGCGCTTCGCCGCTTCAAGCGCACAGTTGAGAAGTTAGGCCTGCTCACCGAACTGCGCGCACGCGAGTTTTTTGAAAAGCCCACCGCTGAGCGCAAGCGCAAGAAAGCGGCTGCTGTCAAGCGCAACTACAAGCGTATTCGCTCAATGCAGTTGCCCAAGAAGCTGTACTAAGCACTTCAATGCGACCCACTCGTGGGTTGCACCAGAAAAGCCCGCTGAAGGACGCTTCAACGGGCTTTTTTTATGCGATCCGCTCTGTCCCGAACCATACAAAAGGATTCACCATGACCTTAAAAGAACAAATCACTGAAGACATGAAAAACGCGATGCGCGCAAAAGATGCGGAACGCTTAGGCACGATTCGCATGCTCTTGGCGGCGATCAAACAAAAAGAAGTCGACGAGCAAATCACGGTTGACGACGTCATCGTGGTGGGCCTCGTTGACAAACTGATCAAGCAGCGCAAGGACTCGATCGCCGCATACGAGAAAGCGGCGCGCCAGGACTTGGCCGATAAAGAGGCTGCTGAAATCACGGTGCTCCAAGGCTACCTACCTCAGCGCATGAGCGCGGAAGAGGTGACCTTGGCCGTTCAACAAATCGTCACCGCGGTTGGCGCGACTGGCCCGGGTGACATGGGCAAAGTGATGGGCGCCGTGAAACAGCAGTTGGCTGGCAAGGCTGATATGGGACAGGTCTCAGCGGCAGTTAAAGCCGCCTTGAACCCGTAAGGCGCCCTTAGGCAGATTTCTCGACCAACTCAAAATGCTCGACGTGGGGCGGCACCGCGAAGAAGGGCCCCACGATCCCGCGCCACTGGGGAAACAGCGGACCGTTACGAAAACGCTCCGTATGATCCTCTAGGGTCTCCCAGAAAATCTGCAGGACATAGCGGTCAGGGCTTTCGATGCAGCGATTGACCTTCCAACCCTGGAAGCCCTGCGCCTGCGCAATGATGGTTTTCACGCCGTGCGCAATGGCCACCTCAAATTCGGCGTTTTTGCCTGTTTGGATGCGGATATCAGCTAACTCTAAGATCATTCAGAACTCCTCACGCTTGGTGTGATGGTGCGCCGGTTCAGGCGCCTGCAATTTTCATGCGGTTGATTAAGACGGAGCCGACCGTCTTGGCCCCGTGATTGTAGGCATCCGAGCCGATGGCCTGAATACCCTTGAACATGTCTCGAAGATTGCCTGCAATGGTGATTTCCTGGACAGGGAATTGGATTTCGCCGTTTTCGACCCAAAACCCAGACGCGCCACGCGAGTAGTCGCCCGTCACACCATTCACGCCGTGCCCCATCAAATCGGTCACAAACAGGCCCCGACCCAGTTTCTTGAGCATTTCTTCCAAATGATCGCCTTCTTGGGTACGGCGACTGCTCATGATCAAGTTGTGAGAGCCACCAGCGTGTCCCGTTGTTCGCATCCCCAATTTTCGAGCGGAGTAACTACCCAAGAAGTAGCCCTGCACAACACCACCCTTCACGACATGGCGTGCCCTGACAGTCACGCCCTCATCGTCAAATGGTGAACTGCCCTTTCCTTTGGGGATGAAGGGGTCCTCGAAAATATCGACGTGTTTGGGAAAAATCGTTTGCCCCAAGCTGTCTAACAAAAACGTCGTCTTGCGGTAAAGCGCCCCGCCGCTAATGGCATGAACGAAGCTGCCCAAAAGGCCTGCCGCCAGCGGTGCCTCGAACAGAACGGGGCACTGCGTGGTTTTGATTTTCCGGGCACCCACACGTGACAGCGTGCGCTGCGCAGCATAGCGGCCGATGGCTGCGGCTGGAGCCAATGCGTTCGCATCGCGCATTGATGTGTACCACGCGTCGCGCTGCATCGCATCACCTTTGCCAGCAATCACCGATACGCCCATGCTGTGGCGTGTGCTGGCATAGCCGCCCTGGAAGATGCCAGGCCGTCCGGTTTCTCCACCCCGCATGTGACCCGCATAAAAATGGGCGTGCTGCGCTGAAACCGAGGCGCCCTCGCTGTTGGTGATTTGCTTGCTGGTTTTCAACGCTGCCGCTTCACACGACAACGCCAACGTTGCGGCCTCTGCGGCATCAATCGCCCACGGATGGAACAGATCCAAGTCTTTCACCTCGGTCACGATGTCCTGCGCATCGGGCAGCCCAGCCAACGGGTCCTCTGCTGTGAATCGCGCGATATCGTAGGCCGCTTGGACGGTGTCTTTGATCGCCTTACCCGAGAAATCCGACGTCGATGCGTGGCCACGGTGGTGCCCCAGATAGACGGTCACACCCAGGGATTTGTCACGATTGCGCTCCACGTTTTCCAACTCACGGTTGCGCACAGAGACACTCAAACCATAGGCCTCAGAAACCTCGGCCACCGCCTCGCCGGCCCCGAGCCGCTTGGCTTGGTCGAGGGTCTCGGCGACCAGGGCCTTGAATTGATCCTGGCTGAATTGGAAAGCGGCAGGTGATGCGTTCGGGGCAGATTTCTTGGGCATGTGGTTCATCAGTTTGAGTGTGCTGGCGGCTATGATACAAGCCATGCGCCATTTACAGGCGCCACCACTGAGATTCCCACATGGCTAGAAAACCTAAAAAAGGCTACTTCGTTAACGGACATTTCGTAACGTTGGGCAGTGATCTGGACCGAGAGCTCAAAGCCGAGCTGAAAGGCACCTCAGACAAATCTCGCACAGACATGAAAAAAGACAGCGATCACCGACAAGCTGTCGGCGAGGCGCTGATGGACCTGCGGCCAAAATTATTAAAAGGCTTAGACCTACCCGAGCGGCTGATGCAGTCGCTGGCTGAGGCAAAAAAACTGACTGACTTTGGTGCCAAACGCCGCCAACTTCAACACGTTGGCAAAATGATGCGCCAACTGGATGAGGCCACCGTGATGGCGTGCGAAGCGGCACTGCAGGCGCAGCATCAAGGCAGCCCGCAAGAGGCCGCCGAGGTGCGCGCGGCTGAACAGTGGCGCGATCAACTGATGGCTGACGATGCCGCACTCACTCACTGGATGGCGAGCCACCCGGAGACCGATATCCAAGCACTGCGCAGCCTCGTGCGCCAGGCACGCAAGGACGCCGAGAAAGCCCTGTCAACCCAGCCGACGCCAGCCCCAGAACCTGCCGACGGTGAGCGGGTCCGCTTACCGAAAGCAGGCAAGGCATACAAAGAACTGTTTCAAATGTTGCGTGAGGCATTGCGTGCACCCGCTGCCGACGCGGACGATACGGACGATGGAGAAGACGACGAATGAAAGACCCTGTAAAGATCGGAATTGTGTCAATCAGTGACCGCGCCAGCAGCGGTACCTACGAAGACAAAGGCCTCCCTGCCCTTAAGGAATGGCTGACCAGCGCACTTGAAAACGACATCACCTTCGCGTCGCACCTCATTCCCGATGAGCGGCCACTGATCAGCCAGACCCTGCTGGCGTGCGTGCACGCAGGGTGTTCATTGGTGCTGACCACGGGGGGCACTGGCCCGGCGCTGCGGGATGTCACGCCAGAGGCAACGCTGGCCATTGCAGATAAAGAGATGCCCGGCTTTGGTGAGCAGATGCGCCAGATCAGCTTGAACTTTGTACCGACCGCCATTTTGTCCCGTCAAGTCGCTGTGATTCGGGGTAAGACACTCATCATCAACTTGCCTGGGCAACCCAAAAGCATTCGTGAGACGCTTGAAGGCGCACGTAACGCTGACGGTACCCTCCTGGTGAACGGTATCTTCGCAGCGGTGCCCTACTGCATCGATTTGATCGGCGGCCCCTATCTCGAGACGCGAGAGGCGGTGTGCAAGGCCTTTCGGCCGAAAAGTGCCATTCGCCCCGCATGACAGCGCCCATTGGCATCATGGCGGCCCTGCCTCAGGAGGTGGGCGACGTCATTGCCAGAATTCAACAACCAACCACCACAAAACGAGCGCGTCGGCACTACACACAAGGTGTTTTGGGGGATGGGACGTCGGCAACGCCTGTCGTCGTGTGCGTTGCCCGTGTCGGTAAGGTCGCAGCGGCCTCGACGGCAACGACGCTGATTCAGCAATTCGGCTGCGAAACAGTCCTGTTCGTCGGCCTCGCCGGTGGCATCGATCGCGAACAGATGGTCAGGGTGGGCGATATCGTCATCGCGTCGGCGGTGGCACAGCACGATATGAACGCCTCGCCCATCTTTCCCAAAAATGAAATACCCCTGTTGGGCATCAAGGAGATACCGACCGATGTGACGTGGTCTGAACGCCTCAAAGACGCCGCGTTGCGGTGCACAACGGGCACGGCTGCATCGGTGCATCAGGGACTCGTTCTCAGCGGCGATCAGTTCATCAATAGCGCTGAGGCGCAACAGCGCCTGCAACGCGATTGGCCCACCGCACTGGCGGTTGAGATGGAGGGCGCAGCGGTTGGACAAGTCTGTTTTGAACACGGGGTCCGTTTTGCCATTGCGCGAACGATTTCAGACCGCGCCGATGATGAGGCCAACACCGACTTCCCAACATTCCTCACGACAGTTGCGGCGCCGCGGGCAAACGCCCTCCTGAACGCGCTGTTCCCCTGATCGATCGGCGTTACTCGTCGATCAACTTATTGAGCTTCTCAGCCTCGAAGTGCGCCGTCTTTGCCGCATCGGGCGGTAACGCGGTGCCCCCATTGGCAGCGGCTGCATTGAGCCGTTCAAGTGCCTGCCACAGCAGCGCGATTTGATGCTCCTGAGTGGCCGCATTGTCAATCAACCCGCGCATCGCGAGGCTGAGCGGGTCGTCATTTTGTGTCACGCCATAAGCGGAAAAACCCATACGCGATGCCGCTGCCTCGCGCTGCGCATCCGCCGCCTGTTCGATGATGCGGGCTGGATTTCCCACAGCAGTCGCGCCCGCTGGCACAGGCTTCGTCACAACGGCATTCGAGCCGATCTTTGCGTTGTCGCCCACTTCGTAGCCGCCCAGCACCTGCGCCCCCGCGCCCACAACAACGTTACGACCCAGCGTAGGATGCCGTTTCGCACCCTTATGGAGTGATGTCCCCCCCAAAGTCACGCCCTGATAGATGGTGCAGCCTTCGCCGATGATCGCCGTTTCACCAATGACGACACCCATGCCGTGGTCAATGAAAACACCTGCGGCGATTTGCGCGCCTGGGTGGATTTCAATGCCGGTTAGGAAGCGTGAGATGTTGGAGATGAAACGACCGAACCAATACCACTGGCGCGTCCAAGCCGCATGGGCCAAGCGGTGCATCACCAGCGCATGCAGACCGGGGTAGCAAGTCAGCACCTCCCAGCGGCTCTTCGCTGCTGGGTCACGCGTCAAGATGCAATCAATATCGTGGTTCAAACGGGCAAACATAAAACGGCAGTCATGAGGAAAAAACCAAGCGTCGATTGTCAGTCCAATGCCGAAGGGTTGCCGGCAACGGTTGTTTTTGACGCCACTCTGAGCATGGCTTTCGCAACGCCGCGCAAAATATGGATGTCCTCTTCCGTTGGTTGCGCCCGATTGAACAGGTGGTTTAAGCGAGGCATCAATTTTTTGGGCGCCTCTGGGTCCAAGAAGTCAATCGCAACCAACGCCTCTTGCAGGTGACCCAGCATGCCCTGCATCGCCTTCGCATCAGCCGCGCGATGTCCTTGTGGTGACGGCGCATCAACAGACCAATCACCAGCGACATCCAGAGCCATGCGCCAATCGTATGCAACCAATTGCACGGCTGCGGCCAAATTAAGTGAGCCAAAGTGAGGATTGGTTGGGATGCTCAGGCACACATGGGATTTGTAAACATCTTCATTGCGCATCCCAAAGCGCTCACTGCCAAAAAGAAAAGCGACACCGCTACGGGGTGGATCCTGCCTCAACTCGGCGAAGTGCAGACGGGGTGCGCGAGTGGGTGGCCCGAAATCGCGTGGTGTCATTGCAGTCGCGCACACATGGTCGATGCCTTCTAGGGCCTCGTCGAGTGTGGCGACAATGCGCGCCTTTTCAAGCACATCATTCGCACCGCTGGCCCGCTGAATGGTCTCCTCGCGGCGCAGAACATTGGCCCATCGGGGCTCGACCAGAACCAAGTCATCAAAACCCATCACCTTCATCGCGCGCGCCGCCGCACCGACATTGCCGGCGTGACTGGTTTGGATGAGGACGAATCGGGTGTTCATGTTGGGACGATCAAAAAGCAACAATTCCACCGAAGTATGCCACTGCCCGCGGGGGGATCGCCTAAAATGACGGCTCTGCGTCATCGCACGCTCCCTCAAAGCTCATACACACCGTTATGTCATCCAATATCCACCCCATGTTGAACGTGGCCATCAAAGCGGCACGCTCAGCCGGCTCGATCATCAACCGCGCAGCGCTGGACGTCGAATCAATTCGTGTCTCGGCAAAACAGACCAATGACTTCGTCACAGAAATTGACCAAGCTGCCGAAGAAGCCATCATCGAAACGCTGCTGACCGCCTACCCCGATCACGGGATTCAAGCGGAGGAGTCAGGGGTTCAAAGCGGCCGTGGCCGTGACAAGGATTTCGTTTGGATCATTGATCCATTGGATGGCACAACCAACTTCATTCACGGCTTCCCCACCTACTGCGTGAGCATTGCCCTTGCCGTGCGTGGGAAGGTTGAACAAGCCGTTGTGTATGACCCGACACGCAATGATTTGTTTTACGCGACCAAGGGCCGCGGCGCATTCATGAATGAACGCCGCATCCGCGTCAGTAAACGCACGCTCTTGCGTGATTCGTTGATTTCAACGGGCTTCCCCTACCGCCCTGGCGATGAACTGATGCCTTATCTCGCCATGTTGGGTGACGTGACGTCGCGTTGCGCAGGCGTTCGCCGGCCCGGCGCCGCCGCACTCGACTTGGCCTACGTTGCCGCTGGCTTCTGTGATGGCTTCTTTGAAAAAGGCCTGTTGCCTTGGGACGTCGCGGCTGGCTCTTTGCTGGTCACTGAAGCCGGTGGTTTGATCGGCAACTTTACGGGCGAAGCCGACTTCATGGACCAAGGCGAATGCCTGGCGGGTAACCCGCGCGTCTACGGCCAGCTCGTGAACGTGTTGGGGAAGTACTCCAAGTTTGCAGGTGCCGAGGCGAAGGCAGAAGCCCGTGCTGCCGTGACAAAAGTCAAGAACGCGGGCCTCGGCGAATAAGCCCGCTTTTACCCGGCCTCCGGCTGAGCGCTGGGGGCCGCTTTCGCAAAAGCAGGGATCGCTTGACACGCCGCGTCAATTGACATGATGTGCGGCCAAGCGGATAAATCCACCTGAAAGCGCCGCGCGCTCTCAACCTGCGGAATCAGGTACACATCAGCCATCGACGGTGCCCCACCAAAGCAAAAGTCACCCCGGTGTTTGTCGGCTGCAAGCATCTGTTCCATGGCATCAAAAGCGGCGCTAATCCAGGTGCCGCACCAGGCATTGACCCCCGCCTCATCGGTGCCGAACTGACTGCGGAGATACATCAAAACACGGCGGTTGTTGATGGGGTGCACGTCACAGCCCACCATCGCCGCCATGGCCCTGACATGGGCCCGCTCGATGGCATCGGCGGGTAACAACGGCGGATCAGG
>OCVQ010000568.1_pt1 | contig 34097 bp, 41 predicted proteins | sample 1539061 | NCBI WGS metagenome assembly OCVQ01 (sample SAMEA3355526, study PRJEB22509) | marine metagenome | biome: marine; feature: river plume; material: water | place: USA | collected 2010-08-08 | depth 0.5 m | reverse complement strand
GAGCACGACGCCGACGTTGTCGGTTTAGAGGTTCAGCGCCATGCCGCGGATCCCGCCGGGGAATTCCACCATCTCACCAGCCTGAACGCTGTCGAGGCCATGCACACGCGCAATACCGTCACCGACCGACAAAACCCGGCCCACTTCCGCCACTTCGGCATCCTTGCCGAAGTTCTTGATCTGGTCTTTCAGGATCGCAGAAATCTCTGCCGCTTGGATACCCATTTATCCGACCTCTTTCATTGCATTCTGGAGGGAATTCAGTTTCGAGCGGATCGACGTATCGATCATCTTCGAACCCACTTTTACGACGAGACCACCGATGAGACTTTCATCGACGGCCGCATTGATTTTCACGTCCTTGCCGAAGCGCGCTGCCAAAGTCTTGGCCAACTTGTCCGACTGACCCTTTGTCAGGGCCTTGGCCGACGTCACCTCAGCGGTCACCTCGCCCTTGTCGGCGGCAATCGCCTCGCGCAGCGCTGCCACCAATTGCGGCAACACAAACAGACGACGTTTCGAGGCCATCAGGCCCAGAACATTTGTCATCATTCCTGTCAGACCCATCTTTTTAGAGATGGCAGCCACAGCAGCGGATTGCTGCTCGCGGCTGTAAACAGGGCTATTGATCAAAGCATTGAAGTCGGCACTGTCCTTAAGAACTGCCGAAAGCGCCTCGAGGTCGGCTTCGACCTTCGGGACGCTCTTTTCTTCCTTAGCCAGATCGAAGACGGCCTTCGCATAACGCGAGGCAATCCCCATGGAAATCGAAGCTGGTTCGGACACGTCACCCTTCCGCTAGTCTTGGCCTCGGTTTGCAATGGGGCCTATCAGGCCCGCCGAGGACGTTTGCCTGCCTTGAAACTGTTCAAAGCGCGTGAATTCGGGCGGTGTGTAGCAGAGCAACCCCGCCCTAGCAACCGCCTTGAATTCTTTTGTATGCGACGGGATACCACATGTTTTCAATAGCTTACCAAAGGTGCGACGCTTTGCGCGACACTGAGCAATAAAAAAACTTCACCACAAGGTAACATTTCCCGAATCCACCTGTCCAATCCGGCCCTTTTCGCCCGTCCATCCGTTAGCGATACCACCCGAAAAACAGTGCTTTTTCACAAAAATCACCACAATCACGGACCAAACCGCGCCCAAGCCGCACCCAAGCTGTACCCAAGCCGCGCGCAAGTCAGCGCGCAAGTCAGCGCGCAAGTCAGCGTATTGAACGCGCCCGAGCCTCCATGCACCCCGCTCACACCTACTCAGACCCTGTTCAGGCCCTGTTCAGGCCCGCCCCAGTCCGCTCCAGTCCGCTCCGCGTCCTTCCACGCAGCAAAACTCAAGCGCGCAGCACCTCATGATCCGCAGTGGCCCGCGTGTTGAACAAAAAAGGCGGCCCTCACAGAGCCGCCCTTCCCATCTTGTGGCGTTAAACCGCCTCAGCGCTTGGCGTTTTCGAGCGCATCCAACCGGGTTTTCAAGGCTTCATTTTCTTCGCGCGCCTTTTGGGCCATCGCGCGCACCGCATCAAATTCCTCGCGTGTGACAAAGTCGCGATCCGCCAACCAGCGGTCCACCAAAGACTTCATCGCCGTCTCGGCTTCTGTCTTTGCACCCTGTGCCACTCCCATGGCATTGGTCATCAATTGCGAAATATCCTCGAAAATCTTGGAACGGGTTTGCATCTTGGGCTCCACCTTGGGCATTTCTGCCTATATGGGATGGAAAGCCCCAAGTCTCAAGCCTTGGCAGCCCTCCCGCGACGAAGCGCCCGCCCCGAGGCCACAAAGGATCGCCCGCATGATCGCCGCTCTACCCTTTCCCCAGATCGCCCCCGAAATCTTCACGTTGCCGCTCTTTGGCATGGAGTTCTCGCTCCGCTGGTATGCTTTGGCCTATATCGTTGGCATTGTGCTGGCGTGGCGGATCTCGCGTGCGGCCATCACTCGCCCCGCCCTTTGGCGCGGCACGCCCCCCCTGACCGCTCCGCAGCTGGAAGACCTGCTCACTTGGGTGATCTTGGGCATCATACTTGGTGGGCGATTGGGCTTTGTGCTGTTTTACCAGCCCGGCTACTATCTCAGCCGCCCTGCCGAAATCCTCCAAGTCTGGCAGGGCGGCATGTCATTTCACGGCGGGTTTCTCGGCGTTGTCGTCGCCGCGTGGATTTTCACCGCCAAATACCGCATTCCCCGGCTTGAGGCAGCCGATGCCATTGCCCTAGGCGTTCCCACTGGGCTTCTCTTGGGGCGCGTGGCGAATTTCATCAACGCCGAACTCTGGGGGCGTCCTACCGATTTGCCTTGGGGCGTGATCTTCCCCGGCACCGCCGCCCAAGACTGCCCCGGCATCGTCGCAGGGCTATGCGCGCGCCATCCCTCTCAACTATATGAGGCCATCCTCGAAGGTGGCCTGCTGCTTGCGGTGATGCTCTTCCTCGCCTTCCGCCGCGGCGCGCTCAAATTTCCGGGTCGGATCACTGGCGTATTTCTCATTGGTTACGGTCTGGCGCGCTATGTAGTGGAATTCGCCCGCCAAGCCGACGCGCAATTCATCACACCCGATAATCCCTTGGGCCACGTCATTCCTGGCATCTCCATGGGGCAATTGCTGTCGCTGCCGATGGTGCTGGTGGGACTGGTCTTGGTGTGGCGGTCGCGCCGGGCATGACACTCAAGGCCGAACTCCTCGCCCGGATCGCCGCATCCGGCCCCATGACATTGGCCGATTACATGGCCGAATGCCTGCTCCATCCGCGCTATGGCTATTATTCCACCCGCGATCCCTTGGGCGCGGCCGGGGATTTCACCACCGCCCCCGAAATCTCGCAGATGTTTGGCGAGATGCTGGGGCTCGCCTTGGCGCAAAGCTGGCTTGATCAGGGCGCCCCCTCGCCCTTCACACTGGCCGAACTTGGCCCGGGTCGCGGGACATTGATGGCCGATGTGCTCCGCGCCACTGCGCGTGTGCCGGGCTTTCACGCCGCCCTAAACGTGGTCCTCGTCGAAGCCTCCCCCACTCTGCGCGCCGCCCAAGCCCAACGCGTGCCTCATGCCAAATGGGCCGATACCATAGCCGAGCTGCCCGACGCGCCGCTCTTTCTGCTTGCCAATGAATTCTTCGATGCCCTGCCGATCCGCCAGTTTCACCGCGCCGCGGGCGACACATGGCGCGAAGTGGTGGTCGGTATCGAAGCCTCGGACCTGCGCCCCGGCCTCGCGCCACCCGCCCCCCATGCCCCCCTCGACCAACGCCTCGCCGATACCCGCCCCGGCGACATCGTCGAAACCTGCCCGGCCGCCGCCCCCATTGTCACCCGCATCGGCGAAATCCTCGCCGCGCATGGCGGCGCCGCCTTGCTCATTGATTACGGGGCGGGCCCCTCCTTGGGCGATACCTTCCAAGCCCTCGAAAACCACCGCTTCGCGGATCCCTTCGCCAATCCCGGCCACGCCGACCTGACCGCGCATGTCGATTTCATCGCACTCGCCCGCGCCGCCCAGCCGCTCTGCGCGACGTCCGCCATCACCCCCCAAGGCCGCTTCCTCGAACACCTTGGCATCACCCCGCGCGCCCAATCGCTCGCCCCCCGCCTCAGCGGTCCCGCCCTCGAAAGCCACATCGCCGCGCATCGCCGCTTGACGCACCCCGACGAAATGGGTTCGTTGTTCAAAGTGCTGGGGCTCACCCCCCATTTTGCCCCGCCGTTCCCCGGCCTTATTCCGGACCACTCATGACGCTCGAAATCCTCACCTCAGACGCACTCGCCCCCCGGCATGGCTTCTTCACGCGCAAGGGCGGGGCCTCCTCTGGTATCTTCGCCGGGCTCAACTGCGGCCCCGGGTCTTCTGATCAAGCCGAGATCGTCGCCATCAACCGCGCACGCGCCACCCAAGCCCTCGACCTCGCCCCCGAAACCCTGATCACAGTCCACCAAATCCACTCCGCCATTCCCCTGCCCGTCACGGCGGTGCTGACAGGCGACAAACCCAAAGCCGATGCGCTTGTAACCGCCACCCCCGGCCTCGCCATCGCCGTGCTGACAGCAGATTGCCAACCCGTTCTGTTCGCCGATGCCACCCATGGCGTGATCGGCGCGGCCCATGCAGGCTGGAAAGGCGCGCTGACTGGCGTGCTCGAAGCCACCCTTGATGCTATGGAAGCGCTTGGCGCCACACGCGCCACCACCTCTGCCGTCATCGGCCCCTGCATCAGCCAAAACGCCTATGAAGTCGGGCCAGAGTTTTTGCACAGTTTTCTTGCCGAAGACGAGGACTACAGCCGCTTTTTCGCCAATGGCCAAGGCGACCGCTTTCTCTTTGACCTCCCCGGCTTTGGCCTGCACCGTCTGCGCGCCGCTGGTGTCGGACATGCCGAATGGACGCGCCATTGCACCTACGCCGACCCCGAACGATTCTACTCCTACCGCCGCACAACTCACGCAGGCGAAGCTGATTACGGCCGCTTGATCTCGATCATTCGCCTCTAACCAGAAACAGCGCGTTCATAGCCACACGATTGCCCCATTTAGCGCAACAATCCCGCCTGCCCCCTGCCGCGCGCCGCACAAACATCGCGCCAAAGCCCATAAATCATACTCTTCACAGACTAGCCCAGCATAGTTGCGCGCCCCTTTCGCTCTGGGGCGCTTTTCCCAAAAATGGCCCGCTCCTGCCCCAGACTTGCCTGAAAGCACTGGCAAATTCTCCCCATAGGCCCGCCACTGAACGTGCAGGCCAGCAGATGGAGATTGAGCAGATGAAAACCAACCGCTGGATGAAAAGCGTCCTCGCAACCTCGGCAAGCCTGTCGCAAGATACGGCGCCCGCGCTGCCATGGGCGCGCAAGCGCCGCGCGCTGGCCCGTCTGGCAATTCTGCCGAAAGTCAAATCAGCCTGATCTTTGCCACGCCCGCGCCTCCTGCGGCGAATCAACCCTGCGCTGCGCGCCTACTCAGGCGCGCGCGCCAGACGGAAAATGTGGCAGCCTCGTTGCGCGCTACGCAACAATTCCAAATAGATCCCGGAATTGATCCTGCCCTTTGGCAGCCATCCCACTGATTTACGAATTTTTTTGACCCCCCGCGCAGATTTTGCGAGCACGGACGGACACAAAACCGTCCTTCTGGTGTTGTCGGTGGGGGCCGACGCGAGATGTGACCGCCGTAACGGGTGACCACATGACCAGTGCCTTTTCCCCCGCCTCTTTGGGGTATGGACCAAAACCGTCCGTTGCAGCGGACCTGTCCACGCGCAAACGCGTGCCGACGCGCAATATCCAAATCTCTTGGCTGAACGCTTCCGGCCAATGCGACTTTCGCGAAGTGCTTTTGCCTGCGCTGCCCGAATTTGAACTGGCGTTCAACGCCTTTGCGCGCGGCACCCTCCTTGCCACGCCCTCTGGCTTCTCCGCCATCGAAGATCTCGCGCCCGGCGATCTGGTGCTGACCCGCGAGTTTGGCCCCCAGCCCCTCACATGGATCGGCTCGCTCACCCATGTTCCCAACGCTCCCGTATGGCGGCAGGAACTTGCACGGCTGGTCCGGTTTTTGCCTGACGCCCTTGGGGTTGACCGTCCGCATAGCAATCTCTTGCTCGGCCCCGGCGCTCGGCTGTGGCAATCCACATCCGAGGGCGGCGTTTTCGTGCCCGCGCACCGTTTTCTAGATGGTGAAACCGCGCTCGAAATCAGCCCGACCACCCCCGTTGACCTTTTCCACGTGATGACAAAACGGCATGCCACGCTGAGCGCGGCGCATCTCGGTGTCGAAAGCTACCACCCCGGCCTTCAACTGCGCGACCGAATGAACGCAGCAAACCTGAGCTACTTCCTGACGCTCTTCCCGCATCTCACCACTTTGGAAGGTTTCGGTCCCGTTGTCGCTCCGCGCCAAGCGTACTGGAACAATGCCGCCTCTGCAGCGGCCTGATCTTTTCTCTGGGCAAATGAAATAAAAAAGTTGCGCGCTGCCCCTCTCCTCCAAGCGAGGCAGCGCGCGGGCTTCAGGCGATCCGAGCAAGCCGCGCTTCGAGAACATCGAAGGGCACACCGGGATCGTCCTTAGCACATCGAATGACCAAAGAAGTTTTCACGCTGGCGACATTTTCCGCCCGCAACAGCTCTTCGGTCAAAAAGGATTGGAATGTCGACAGGTCTGGCGCCACGCATTTGAGGATGAAGTCCACCTCGCCATTAAGCATGTGACACTCGCGCACCAAGGGCCACGCCCGGCACCGTCCCTCAAAACGGCTCAGGTCGGTTTCGGCTTGGCTTTGCAGCCCCACCATTGCAAACACCTGCACCTCAAAGCCCAATTCCCGGGTATCGACTTTGGCGTGATAGCCACGAATATAGCCCGCTTCCTCCAGCGTGCGGACGCGCCGCAAACAGGGCGGCGCCGAGATACCAACACGCTTGGCCAATTCGACGTTGGTCATCCGACCATCCGCCTGCAATTCTGCCAGAATCTTCCGGTCAATCGGGTCGAGTTTGGTGCCAGCCATTGCGAGAGTCTCCTTGCGCCCGTCTATAGCAGAGGCCGCGCCGGGCGCAACAATGTTTCAACCACACGAAACATCCTTTCGAAAACTTGCGCCGACTTGAAAGATTGCATTTTACAGGTGCGGCGACGTTAACCATTTACGTCATGACGCAAGCCAGACGCCACCCATACGTAAATCATACGCGGTTTCGCGCCCTTTCACTCGCGGCGTTAACCTTCTATATCAAGCGAAATTCTCCATACGAAGAAGGCTGCCATGTCCGACACTCGCCACACCCGCGTCCTGATCATCGGCTCCGGCCCAGCAGGTTACACCGCCGGCGTCTACGCCAGCCGCGCGATGCTCTCGCCCATTTTGGTGCAGGGCATCGAACCCGGTGGCCAGTTGACCACAACCACCGATGTCGAAAACTGGCCCGGCGACGAAAGCGTTATGGGGCCCGACTTGATGGTCCGCATGGAACATCACGCAAAATCAATGGGTTGCGAAATTGTTTCTGACATCATCGTGTCGTTGGATCTTGCAAAGCGCCCCTTCACCGCCACAGGTGACAGCGGCACAACCTATACCGCCGACGCCGTGATCCTCGCCACTGGCGCGCGCGCCAAATGGCTCGGCCTGCCCTCCGAAGAGGCGTTCAAGGGCTTTGGCGTCTCGGCCTGCGCCACCTGCGACGGCTTCTTTTATCGCGGACAAGAAATCGTCGTCGTTGGGGGCGGCAACACCGCTGTCGAAGAGGCCCTCTTCCTCACCAACTTCGCCAGCAAAGTCACCCTCATCCACCGCCGCAGCGACCTCCGCGCCGAGCGCATCATGCAAGACCGACTCTTCAAGCACCCAAAGATAGAAGTGCTTTGGAATCATGCACTTGACGAGGTTGTGGGCGACAGCAATCCCAAGGGCGTCACTGCGGTAAAGGCCCGCCACGTCGAAACTGGCGCGATCACAGAGATCCCGGCAAAGGGTGTTTTCATTGCGATCGGTCATGCCCCGGCATCCGAGCTGGTCAAGGATCAGTTAGAATTGCATCACGGCGGCTATGTAAAAGTCGAGTCCGGCACGGCCCACACATCCATCCCCGGCGTCTTCGCCGCGGGTGACCTGACCGACCATGTTTACCGCCAAGCCGTAACGTCAGCAGGCATGGGATGCATGGCCGCCCTCGACGCCGAGCGCTTTTTGGCTGAGCAGGAGTAACGCAAGTGACGCATGACTACGCCGCCCAAAAGGCGGAAACATTTCGCGTCTTCAAAGAGTTAACCGCAGAGCATGCTTTGCCGGATGTGGCGGACCTCGATATTTTCCTGATCCCAGCCTCCGCAGAAGCCGATTGGGTTCCCCTTGCACGGGTCTTGGAAGAAAACGAATTTCTCTGCGATTGGGTCGATGACGACGAAGACGCAGAGGAAGACGGGCCCTACTTGCTCGTAACGCTGCCAGATCAACCGATCTCGGCGCAATCCATTTGGATCGCCGAGGAATTGGCCACTAAACTTGCACTGGAACACGGGTTTGAACCCGACGGCTGGGGCCTCGAAGGCTGAAGTCGCCGCGCCCAATACAAAGGGCGCGGCAAAGCCTCAGTGCCAACCCACCGGTGCCAAATCGTTTTGGCGCGCCAAAACATACGCAAGGCTGCGATCCTTGACCAAAGCAATGCGTGCGCCGCTGGCATTGTGCACAGAATAGATTGTCTCTGCCCCCTCGGCCGCGCCCCGAATGTCATCGGGGAGGTCTTTCACTTGAACCGGACGCACATAAACAATTCGCTCGGCTGAATCGCCAAAAATTTCTTGATTTCTTTCCATAGCCTTAGCCCTTCTTTATGCGAATTGTTTGCACAACCGTCTCGGGTTGAACCCGCGTCAAATCCACATGCAACAGACCGTTTTCCATAATTGCATCGCCGACCTCGACACCTTCGGCCAATACAAAAGAGCGCTGGAATTGACGGGCTGCGATACCGCGATGGAGAAACACCCGGCCGTCATCATCTTCTTTCTGACGTCCCCGGATCACCAATTGCCGATCCTCTACCGTTATAGCCAGATCCTGTTCGGCAAAGCCTGCAACAGCCAGCGTGATGCGGTAAGACCAATCCGAGGTTTGTTCGATATTGAAGGGGGGATAGCCTTCGTTACCGGACTTTGCGGTCCGCTCCAAAAGCCGTTCCAATTGCTCAAACCCGAGCAGGTAGGGATGAGATCCTAAAGTCAACTTCGTCATGGGCACGTCCTTAGGTTAAGCGACCGTCCTAGATGAGGCCCCATTACAGCAGCCCCTCGCAGAATATGGTCAGCCATGATGCCTCCTGCAAGGGCTTTGCGAAATCTCGAAAAATCCGTATGTTGTTGGCTTGAAAGAAAAACGGAATCACCAGCCATGAACGCACCTTTCGACATCTCGATGAAAACGGACGATGTCTTGAGAGTGGAGTTGGAGGTATTTCGCCGAGAACACCGCGATCTCGACGAAGCCATTATGGCTATGGTCGAGCGGGGCACAGCCGATCAGATCACATTGCAGCGCCTTAAAAAGAAGAAACTGCGGATCAAAGATATGATCCGTCTGATCGAAGATCGGCTGACACCAGACATCATCGCTTGAACGGACTGTCCAAGGCCGATTGCGCCCCGCTTCCGCGTCGGTATAGTGCGCGCTCCAATCCCAGGGGGTCTCCATGGCACAAATTGAAATCGGCATCATCATGGGCAGCCAATCCGACTGGCCCACTATGAAAGAAGCCGCTCAGGTTCTCGACGAGCTTGAGGTGCCTTACGAGACAAAGATCGTCTCCGCACACCGCACCCCCGACAGGCTCTGGTCTTACGGCAAGACAGCAGCAGAGCGGGGCCTCAAGGTGATCATCGCCGGCGCAGGCGGTGCAGCGCATTTGCCCGGCATGATGGCCTCAAAGACCCGTATTCCTGTCATCGGAGTGCCAGTTCAGACCAAAGCGCTATCTGGTATTGATAGCCTCTATTCGATCTTGCAAATGCCCCGTGGCTATCCGGTCGCCACAATGGCGATCGGTGGGCAAGGGGCCTATAACGCGGGCTTGATGGCCGCTGGTATCCTTGCCACTCAGGATGAGGCCTTGGCAATCCGGCTGGATGCATGGCGCGCGGCCCTCTCTGCATCGATCCCAGAGGAGCCAAGGGATGTCTAAGCCTTTGCAAACTGGAGACGTCATCGGGATATTGGGCGGTGGTCAATTGGGCCGCATGCTGTCCGTTGCAGCCGCACGGCTTGGTTTGCGCTGCCATATCTTTGAGCCCGGCACCAACCCACCTGCGGCGGACGTGGCGCATGCGATCACGACAGCCTCCTATGAGGATGAAGCGGCATTGCGGGCATTTGCGAACGCAGTCGATGTCGTCACCTATGAGTTTGAAAACGTGCCGACCTCGGCGCTTGATCTGCTCGAAAGTCTGCGCCCGATCCGCCCCAATCGCGATGCCTTGCGGATCAGCCAAGATCGATTGACCGAAAAAGATTTCCTGACTGGTTTGGGGCTGACAACGGCCCCCTACAAAACAGTCGATAGCGCAGAGGAACTGCGCTTGGCTGTAGCGGCATTGGGCTTGCCCGCGATCTTGAAAACCCGGCGACTTGGTTATGATGGCAAGGGGCAAGTCAGGATCACAGAGGCTACTCAATGCGACGAGGCCTTTGCGGCGATGGCTGGTGCGCCTGCTATTTTGGAAGGATTTGTGAACTTTCAACGCGAGGTCTCGGTAATCGCTGCGCGTGGGACTGATGGCTCCGTTGCCGCCTTTGATCCGGGTGAGAATGTGCACAGTGACGGAATTTTACGCACCACAACTGTGCCCGCCACTCTTAGCGCCCGCGAGCGTCAAGATGCGGTTCTGCTGGCGGGGCGCATTCTGAACGCGCTCGATTATATTGGGGTTATGGGCGTTGAGCTTTTTGTCACGCCGACAGGTTTGGTGGTCAATGAAATCGCACCGCGCGTTCACAATTCTGGACATTGGACGCAGAATGGCTGTGCCGTCGATCAATTCGAGCAGCACATTCGCGCCGTGGCAGGCTGGTCTTTAGGGGATGGTCGGCGGCACTCTGACGTCGTGATGGAGAACCTGATCGGCGACGATATGCTGCGCGTGCAAGCAATTTCACAAGAACCGCATGCCGCGCTTCATCTTTATGGCAAAGCCGAGCGCAAAGCAGGCCGCAAGTTGGGCCACGTCAATCGGATCCTTCCGCCCGCAAATTAATTCAACAGCGCGGCAGCAATAGGGCCTGCTGCATAAGTAATTTCCCCCCCTGCCATCGTGAGGCCGGGGCGAAACTCCGCGTCAGTGATCAAAAGATCGGCCCTGAGCCCCGGTGCAATCTGACCGCGATCTGACAAGCCTAGGATGCGTGCGGGGCCTTCCGAAATCAGTCCCCAGGCTTTTTGCAAGCCTAACTCGCTTTTCAGTGCCAAAGCTGCAAGCCGAGGGGCAGGATAGTGATAATCGGAGGCCAAGGCGCTAACCCATCCCATCCGAGCGAACTGTGTTGCACTGGCATTGCCATCGTGTGACCCGCCACGCACGACATTTGGCGCGCCCATGATTACGGGTTCACCCGCAGAAAATGCCGCCTCTGCCGCCACGGCTGTGCAGGGAAACTCCGACAGAGCGGCGCCATAGCTGCGAGCCGACGCACGATCATCAAACGTCCGATCGTCGTGACTTCCCACAACCACGCCGGATGCCCGCAATTCTTGGGCGAACGCTGCTAAGGCGTCAGGCCAATTGGCCCGCCTAGCGGCAAGTTCTTGGATCAGCGCAAGATGCGCCTCGGGGCTGCGGCCTGACTTCAATGCCTGCCCGGTTAACCGTGGAGGGCGGCGTCCCTTTGCAAGGGCGTCGTGCGGCAAGTGGTCATTGAGCACCACCTGAGAAATGTCATAGGCGCGCACAAGCTCAAGAAGTCTATCGGCGTCCTGTTCAACGAGCCCAATCTCAACACGCAACTGGGCGCGCATATCTGTTCCCATACCGCGAAACTGTCGAAGCGACGCAAGAAAAGCGCGGCAGAACTCGGGCGAGCGCATGCCGCCCTCCCAGCTCCAGAATTGCGCCAGCATCGCCGTGGTGATGCCATTGGCCGCCAACTCTGCCTCGGTAGCCAAGAGGCCGGCCCCCAAATCGCGCATAGCGCCGCGTCGCGGAGCAAGGTGCCGTTCAAAGCCGTCGCCATGAATGTCAATAATTCCGGGCAAGATCAGACTACCGGGTGGCAAGATAACGCGGCGTTCTTGACGTGCTTCAACAAGGCGACCGCCCGCTACATGCACCGCCCCAAGTTCAAGGCCGGAGGGACGCAACACCTGAGCGCCTTCAAAACTCGCATCGATCATCGCGGCAATTCCGCCAATGCTTCGGAAAAAGTTAAACCGGGCAGAAATTGGCCATCCCGCAAAAACCGCACAACCTGTGCAATAACGAGCGGCGAATTCATCATGAAAGTATGGGTCACGGGCAAGGTGATGTGATCAGACATTCCATCCACAAAGGTGGACGAAACAGCAACTTTTCCATCATCAGGCCCATTAATCATCGCGGAAAAGACCGGGTTGATCGTTCGGTCTCCTGCGATGACGCCCAAATCGAAATCAACCTTTGGCAAATGGGCCGGAAGGCCTTTTTCACCTGTCGCTAATTGCATCCCCGCCGGACCATTGAACCATTCGAAAGCTTCCAACTGGCCCATGATATCGACAAGTTGTGAGCCACCGTTTGGCGGGGCGAGCATCACAACGCGCCCCAAGTCCGCAGGCCGATGCCCTGCCAGCCAAACTTGTGCGAGTATGCCGCCCATGGAATGGGTCACAACATGTGTGCGCTCGTCTCCACATGCTGCAAAAGCCTGCGGGACCACTTCTGTGGCCAATGCAGTGATGGTTTCTTGGCGTGACGCATAGCCGGGACGGACTACATGATAGCCCCGTGCGGTGAGCACTTCGTCCATCAGCACAAACGATGCCTTGCTGCGCGCCAAACCATGCAGCAGGATCACACAATCCGCCGAAGCCGTCATTGGCCAAAAAGCCAGGATCAAAAAGAGCACGCGCATGGTTTCTAGATAGGCGCGGTTCGAGAGAAGGAAAAGAGATGTCTTCGACGCCGCGCCTCGCTGTTCGCGCAATTCTGATGCATGAGAACAGGCTTCTATTGGTGAACGCCTATCGCGGTCGCAGCGATTTATGGTGCGCGCCCGGAGGCGGCGTCGAAAAACACAGTCCCCTACCGGAAAATTTACAACGGGAAATGCGCGAAGAGACAGGACTTGAGATCAGCGTGGGTTTGCCTTGTTTGGTTAATGAATTTCATGATCCGAATGGATCGTTTCACCAAGTAGACATCTATTTTCGCTGCACACTTGTGTCAGGCGAATTGAGCGATACTTGGCGCGATCCCGAAGGCGTTGTGACACATCGCAAATGGGTAACGCGGGCGGAAGCCGAAGCTTTGCGGATCAAGCCCGATAGCTTGGTAGAGATCGCTTGGGGCGGCGGCGTGGGTTATGATCTGTTGGAGCCGATTCTGCGCTGAGGCATCAGTGAAATCAGCACACCCGCCAAGACCACGGACCCGGGAAGGAGTGCAGCGGCATCGGGGATCTCTCCCAGCAAGATCGCACCGCCAATCACGACCAAAACCGGCACAGTTGTTTGCGCGACCGCAGCCCGCGTTGCACCAAGTTGGGGCAAGACTAAATACCAAAGGGCATAACCCAAACCAGAGGTGAGCGCTCCGGAGATAACGGCAAGGATCAGGGCGCCGTCGCGGGGCAGGCCTACGAATGGCAAAATCACGACTGAGGCAAGGGCGGCAATCAGAAAATTTGCCGCAGTTTCCGCAAGAGGCGACTTGGCGCCCTGCCCCGCAAGCGAATAGAGCCCCCAACCGACACCGGCACAGGCCATGACCATGCCTGCCCAAAGATCAATGCGCGCAGTCGCGCCCGGCCAAAGCAGCCACACCAACCCCAAAGTCGCGATAAGGGCGCCAATGAGACGCGCCACAGGGATGGGCTCACGCGCAAGCATGGCAGCGGCAAACATCGTTACCTGAACGGTGCCAAAGAGAATAAGCGCCCCCATGCCCGCATCGAGACCGAGATAAGCCGCTGAAAACCCAAAAATGTAGAGCAGCAAAGACAAGGCGCCCAAAGCACGTCTGGAGTGTATAAAGGTCAGGGGCAGTGCCCTCGCTTTGGCGATCACGAAAAGGGTAAGCGCCCCGGCGATCAATCGCACGACGCCGAATGAAAAGGGGTCAGCGCCCCAAGCGACGCCTGCGCGGTTGAGCAGCGAATTGGCCGCGAAAGCTGCCAAAGTGAGAGACGTCAAAAGGACAAGGCGCATGCGGCGGAGACTATTTCGCCTTAGCTTTTGTCGCAACGTCCGTTTGCCACGAAACAAGAAATGCAGCGATCACTCCAAGCACTTCCCGTTCCAGATCATTGCCGTCGCCCATCACGGCAGCACGTTCCTTGGCAGACAGCTGGAGCAAGGTTGGGCGCATATCTCCGGGCTCGGTCGCAAGCGGCAAGCGGCCTTGCGCCAAAGCCAAACGCAGCACCTGCCTGACCCGTGCCGCAAAAGGGCAACCTGACGGTGTGATAGCCTCAATCTTGCGACGCAGCGCGATTGGGACGCGGATCGCCAACGCACGCCGGGGGTCTTTTTTACTCACTCAACGCCTCATTGCTGCGCGTGGCCTTTATGAAAAAGGGCGCCCAAAGGCGCCCTTTCCACTTAGCATATCCGAGCTGCGGATTACATCATGCCGCCCATGCCGCCCATGCCGCCCATGTCTGGCATGCCGCCAGCAGGTGCATCTTTTTGCGGCTTGTCGGCAACCATTGCTTCGGTGGTGATCAGAAGGCCAGCAACCGAAGCTGCATCTTCCAGAGCGGTCCGAACAACTTTAGCAGGGTCGATCACGCCGAACTTGAACATGTCGCCATATTCTTCGGTCTGAGCATTGAAGCCAAACTTGTTGTCATTCGACTCACGGACCTTGCCAGCAACGACAGCGCCATCGACGCCAGCGTTTTCAGCAATCTGACGCAGCGGTGCTTCGATTGCGCGGCGCACGATGCTGATGCCGTTGGTCTGGTCAGCGTTTGCGCCTTCGAGGCCGATGAGCACCTTGGCTGCCTGCACGAGAGCAACGCCACCGCCAACGACCACACCTTCTTGCACAGCAGCGCGCGTAGCATTGAGCGCGTCATCAACGCGATCTTTGCGCTCTTTGACTTCCACTTCGGTCATGCCACCAACTTTGATGACTGCAACGCCGCCTGCGAGCTTGGCAACCCGCTCTTGCAGCTTTTCACGGTCATAGTCCGAGGAGGTTTCCTCGATCTGCTGACGGATCTGAGCCACACGTGCTTCGATCTCTGCTTTGTCGCCTGCGCCATCAACGATCGTCGTGTTGTCTTTGTTGATGGTGATCTTTTTCGCACGGCCGAGCATGTCCATAGTGACGCTCTCGAGCTTCATGCCAAGATCTTCGGAGATCACCTGGCCATTGGTCAGGATCGCGAGATCTTGCAGCATGGCCTTGCGACGGTCGCCGAACCCAGGTGCTTTGACCGCAGCAATCTTAAGACCGCCACGCAGCTTGTTGACCACGAGGGTCGCGAGGGCTTCGCCTTCGACGTCTTCCGCGATGATCACCAGCGGCTTTTGCGACTGGATGACAGCCTCAAGCAGCGGGACCATCGGCTGAAGCGACGAGAGCTTCTTTTCGTGGATCAAAATGAGCGCGTCATCGAGTTCTGCAATCATCTTGTCTGCGTTAGTCACGAAGTAGGGCGACAGGTAGCCACGGTCGAACTGCATACCTTCGACGACGTCGACTTCGGTTTCCATGCCCTTGTTTTCTTCGACGGTGATTACACCCTCGTTGCCAACTTTTTGCATGGCGTCAGCAATGAAGCGGCCAATCTGAGCTTCGCCGTTGGCGGAGATGGTGCCAACCTGTGCGACTTCATCGGAGTCCGCGACAGGGCGGGCCGAGGCTTTGATCGCTTCAACAACTTTGGAAGTTGCCGTATCGATTCCACGCTTGAGATCCATGGGGTTCATGCCAGCCGCAACGGCTTTCATGCCCTCTTTGATGATCGCTTGTGCGAGAACGGTGGCTGTCGTGGTGCCGTCGCCTGCTTCGTCATTGGTGCGCGAAGCAACTTCTTTCACCATCTGGGCGCCCATATTCTCGAACTTGTCCTCAAGCTCGATTTCTTTCGCCACAGAAACACCGTCTTTGGTGATGCGGGGAGCGCCGAACGACTTGTCGAGGACCACGTTACGGCCTTTCGGGCCGAGGGTCACTTTGACTGCGTCTGCGAGAATGTTCACGCCGCGCAGCATGCGAGTGCGGGCGTCGGTGCCGAACTTTACGTCCTTGGCTGCCATTTTGTTTCTCCTGAATACTTCTGTTTAAGTCCGCGTGTCACAAGGCCCCTGAAATCAGGAGATGATCCCCATGATGTCGCTTTCTTTCATGATCAACATTTCTTCGCCGTCGATCGTCACTTCTGTGCCCGACCACTTGCCGAAGAGGATCTGGTCGCCAGCCTTGACGGCGGGAGCGATCAACTCGCCGGAATCCTTGCGAGCGCCCTCGCCCACGGAAACGACCATGCCCTCGGCGGGCTTTTCTTTGGCGCTATCGGGAATGATAAGTCCGCCCTTGGTCTTTTCTTCGCTCTTTACGCGACGGACCAGCACACGGTCATGAAGCGGTTTAAATGCCATCTCTGAGGCTCCTTGGCTCAAAGTTTCTGTTCTATGATCCCCTCGAGGATCATTAGCACTCAGTCACCCTGAGTGATAACGATGCACAGGTAGGCAAGCCATCGAGGTGAGTCAACAGGATGTTCGCTAAATTTTGTCAGAGCCCGACCAAGGCAGTGCGACCCACGTCGCTCAAGTCGTAGATCCCAGTCGAAACTCTTTGAAACCATCCAAAATAGTTGTCAGCCATAATCCGGGTTGCGTTTACCACCCCGGTGGCTTTTGCCACGTCTCGGCCCCGAGCTGCGCCCTGTTCGTGTAAGTAGCGCGCACAGTCACGCGCGTCTTGGCGGTAAGCGGTCTCGATGCTGCCGCGTGTCCCACCTAAATTGGGATCGCCGCGACGGCGGGAAAACTCGCGCAAGAGTAAAGCGCGTTTTTTCGGCGTCGGCCGCGGTGTGTAAGGGCCGGGATCAGCTTCAACAACCACTTGCCCACGCGGCGTGACCGACAAAACCCCTATCCCAAGACGACGACAGAGGTTCACATTTGCTTTGAATGCTTTGCTGCCCGTGCGCCCTTTCGGCGCCGGCACGGCAACATAAACCAACTCGGTGACGCGCTGTCGTTCCACGGCTTGTTGCAGCAAGGTAAGGGAGAACTTCGTCTTCAGTTCAACGATCAGCATTGCGCCATCATTAATTGCCAAGACATCCGCACCGCCAATTTCGGCTTTCACATCAAAGCCACGCCCCTCCAGCATGGCTTTGACGGGGGCGTAGAGTGTGCTTTCCAACTCAGGTTGCGCCACAGCTTGCTTCACTTTGCGTTCGCCTTCCAACTTGTGTCTTTGGGGGCATTTGAATGACGGATTGTCAACCTTAGCGATTGCCCCACGGATGAGTGAGGAATAAGCTTTCCCTCATAGCGAGAGAATTTGTGAGCCAAAATGTCAAAGATCATTATAGCGTTCTTGTCCCTTAGCGTTCTTGCGGCCTGCGGTGGCCGAGGTGTACAGACAATTGATGTGCCCTTGCACCCATCCACATTTCAGATGTTCTGCTCACAACCCGGCCTTCCAGCAGGGGCAGAAGTCAAAGGCTTCTGCGCGGGATAGTAACCGGCTTGGGCTGCATAACGCAGTCGAGCGCGTCCCGCTCGTTTTTCTCACCGCTTCGCCTTGCGGCGGGGTGGTGACAAGTCGAAGCGCAGTTTCTATACAGCGCGCGACTTGAACCAAATTAGGGGCTTCGCATGACTACGCTGGTTTTCGGCCATAAATCGCCTGACACAGATTCCACTGGCTCTCCAATCATTTGGAGCTGGTATCTTAACGAGATAAAGGGCGTCAAAGCGGAAGCCCGTCTTTTGGGTGAGCCGAATACTGAAGCCAATTTCATGCTCACCTACTGGAACCTGTCAAAGCCCGAGATCATGACAGATGTGGCAGAAGGGCAAAAAGTTGTGATTGTCGACACGAACAATCCGGCCGAACTGCCACCCTCGATAAATCTCGCAGAGATTCAAGGCATTATCGACCATCACAAGCTGGTGGGTGGGCTTGAAACAAAAGGCCCTATCGAGATCACCATCCGGCCCCTCGCCTGCACCGCAACGCTGATGGTGGACCTTATGGGAGACGCTGTCGCGCAGATGCCGAAGGCCATCAAGGGTGCGGCGCTGACTTGCATTCTCTCTGACACGCTGGAATTCCGCTCGCCCACCACAACGCCTCATGACCGAGCTATTGCGGAACAGCTGGCGGCAGATTTGGGCGTGGATATCCCGACATATGCTGCGGAAATGTTCGCGGCGAAATCCGATGTGTCATCATTCTCAGACGCCGCCCTGTTACGAATGGACTCGAAAGAATACACTGTCGGAGGCAAGGAGTTTCGGGTTTCGGTTCTGGAAACGACGGCTCCCAAAGTAATCTTGGATCGCAAGGCGAGCTTGATGGACGCCATGACCGACGTGGCCAAAGAAGATGGCGCCGATCAGGTTCTGCTCTTCGTTGTTGATATTCTGAACGAAGAGGCAACGCTGTTGGTGCCGAATGACTTGGTCAAATCGCTTGCCGAGAAAAGTTTCGGCGCCGTTGTGAATGGCGACTCGGTGGTCTTGCCTGGAATTATGAGCCGTAAAAAACAAATTATCCCGAATCTCAAACTTTGAGGCCTTACGACACCGCCCTGCGGGCAAAGTCGTGTCGGCGAATCTCACAAACAGCGGTTAATTCGCCGCAAAAGCAGCGAACGCACCATGATGAGCCCGCGCACTCTGGTCAGTGCGCGGGCTTTTTCGTAAGTCGTGGCTTAGAAAAAGGAGCCCTCCATGACCCGCATCATCCCCGCCCTTTCAGACGTTTCCAGCCAGTATGACGCGCTCTTTGTCGACCTTTGGGGATGCGTGCATGACGGGGTGACGGCAATCCCCTCGGCCGTGGATGCCTTGAAAAGCTACAAAAAAACAGGCGGTTGTGTGGTCTTGGTGACCAACTCTCCACAACCGCGAGAGGGGGTGGAAATCCAATTGGAGCGCTTTGGCGTCCCGCAAGAGTGCTGGGACACAATCGCCACTTCGGGGGATGCGGCGCGGGGGGCTTTGGGGTTGGGAGTTGTGGGGGAGAAGGTGTGGTTCATGGGGGAATGGGCGCGGGATGCGCGATTCTTTGAGCCTGTAGACTTTCTCGAATCGCCTGTGACGGTCGCCCGTGTGCCGCTGGAAGAGGCGGAGGGCATCGTTTGTTGCGGGCCCTTTGACCCGATGGCTGACCCGTCCACCCTGCGGCCTGAACTGCTTTATGCCAAGCAAAAAGGCCTCAAATTGCTCTGCGCCAATCCAGATATTGTGGTTGATCGCGGCGAGACCCGCGAATGGTGTGCGGGCGCTGTGGCCAAGCTTTATAGCGAGATGGGGGGGGAGAGCCTCTATTTTGGCAAGCCCTATCCGCCGATCTACGATCTGGCGCGCCGCCGCTTGGCCGCCTGCGGACGCGATGTGGCCGATGGGCGCATTCTGGCCATCGGCGACGGCATCGGAACAGATATTAAGGGCGCGCGCGGAGAGGATATCGATTCTTTATTTGTGACAGGTGGCTTGGCACGCAGCGAAACCAAAACGTCGCATCAACCAGACCCTGATGCGCTAACCCATTATCTTTCCAAGAAAATGATCTCGCCCACCTACGCGATTGGACAATTGCGCTAACACGATTAGGGGTTGATTTTCTGCGTCTGCAAAGTAATAAAGTTTCGCAAGACAGGCGATTCACGTCCTAAAATTACTTTGTCGATCAGAGGGCCCCATGTTGGATAATCAGCCGCGCGGAACGATTGTTATCGAAGACATTGAGATCGGGATGATGCGCTACCTGCAAAAGGTGGTGACAGACCGCGATATCGAAATGTTTGCGGAAGTCTCAACAGACCGTAACCCGGTGCATCTGGATGACGACTATGCGCGCGATACAATTTTCGAGGGACGCATCGCGCATGGGATGCTGACCGCCGGGCTGATATCCGCCGTGATCGGCGAGCAGCTTCCCGGCCATGGCACTGTTTACATGGGACAATCTTTGAAATTCCTTGGGCCTGTGCGCCCCGGCGACATGGTGCGGGCAGAGGTTGAAGTGATTGGAATCGATCACGGGAAACGCCGGGTTCAATTGGATTGCCGGTGTTTGGTTAACGGCAAGCGCGTGTTGATCGGCGAAGCCACTGTGCTGGCACCCTCGCGAAAGTTCGACTGACGGCGCAAAAATCCAACGTATGTTTTACGTATGGGTGGCGTCTGGGAAGCGTCATGACGTATTCCCATCCGCGTGGTCAGGTTTGCAGCAGAAATATTTGCAAAGCGGCCAACATCTTGCAGCGCGTCGCGTGAGCCGCTAACCGTCGCGCATGCGGATTTTTACGGATTACACCCAGCTTCCCCAAGACGCGCGCGGCGCTGCAGCGGCCATCGGAAATTTCGATGGGGTGCATTTGGGGCATGCCTCGGTGATTGATCTCACGCGGGACGCGGCCAAGAATTTGGGTGCCGCCTTGGGCGTGGTCACGTTTGAGCCTCATCCACGGCAAGTTTTCCAACCCGATGCGCCGCCCTTTCGCTTGATGAGCGCCGAAGCGCGGGCCCATCGGCTTGAAAAACTTGGCGTCGCGGTCTTGCATGAGCTGCCGTTTGACAAAAACCTTGCTGGTTTGAGCCCGCGCGACTTTGCCGCGCAAGTCTTGGCCGAAGGGCTGGGTCTGAGCCATGTCGTGGTGGGGGCAGATTTCCGCTTTGGCAAGGCGCGGGCCGGCGGCGTAGAGGCGCTGGCAGAATTTGGTGCTGAATTCGGCTTTGGCGTCACCGTGGCGCCACTCTTGGCGGGAGCGGCGGGTGAGGTTTCTTCCACGGCAATCCGTGGCGCATTGAGCGAAGGGCGGCCAAAAGACGCCGCTGAGATGCTGGGACATTGGCACCGTATTGAGGGCCCAGTGATTCATGGCGAGAAGCGTGGCCGAGACTTGGGGTATCCCACGGCAAACATGTCGATCGACGGTCTGCACCCCCCCCGGTTTGGCGTTTACGCCGTCTTGGTGGAGGTGCTCGACGGGCCACACAAGGGCCAATACCACGGCGCGGCGTCTTGTGGGGTGCGCCCGATGTTTGGCGAGAACCGGCCCAATCTGGAAACCTTCCTGTTCGATTTCAAAGGCGACCTTTATGGGGCGCGGCTGTCGGTGGCTTTAGTGGCGTTTTTGCGCCCGGAACGGAAGTTTGACGGGCTGGATGGATTGATTGTGCAAATGGAAGTCGATTGCGCGCAAGCCCGCGCGATATTGGCCGATGCGGGCTAAAGCAGGGGGCTTTCCCGGCTTGGCAATCTGAACGGCGCGGTGTAAGCCCGCGCTTTGATCGAAAACACCGGAGTCCGTCGATGCAGGGCAGCGCAAATCTTAACATCATGCTCAAGGCGGCGCGCAAAGCGGCCCGCTCGCTCGTGAAGGACTTTCGCGAAGTCGAGAACCTTCAGGTGTCGATGAAGGGCGCAGGTGATTTCGTCACCAAAGCCGACATCGCCGCCGAGAAAGTTCTGAAAGAAGAATTACTGGGCGCACGCCCGACCTATGGCTGGTGCGCGGAAGAAAGCGCCGAGATCGAGGGTGTAGACCCGACACGGCGCTGGATTGTGGATCCGCTGGATGGAACCACCAACTTTTTGCATGGTCTGCCGCATTGGGCGATTTCGATCGCACTGGAGCATAAGGGGCAGATCGTGTCTGCCGTGGTCTATGACGCGGCCAAGGACGAAATGTTTTACGCTGAAAAGGGCGCTGGCGCATGGATGAACGATTCCAAGCGGTTGCGCGTTTCAGGACGCCATAAGATGGTGGAAGCGGTCTTTGCGACGGGAATTCCTTTTGCGGCCAAGCGCACCCTGCCTGCAACGCTGCAAGACCTTGCGCGGTTGATGCCCGTTTGTGCCGGCGTGCGCCGTTTCGGAGCCGCGTCGCTTGATCTGGCCTATGTGGCGGCGGGGCGGTTTGACGGGTTTTGGGAGCGCGAGTTGCAGCCTTGGGACATTGCGGCGGGGATGTTGTTGGTCACGGAGGCGGGCGGCATGGTTGGCCCGATCCGCGAGGGCCATCAGCCGCTTGAGCATGGCGATATCGTTGCGGCAAATGGCGAGTTGTTTACTGGATTTGCCAATATCGTGCGGACGCGGAGTTAACCCGCCCCCGCGTATCGAGAGGAAAAGCGCCCTTTTGGGGCGCTTTTTTATTGGCGTCTGCGACCTGCCCGAGGCACACCGGAGAAAACCCCCGGATAGCTGGCCACAGGATGGGGCGGGTGCCCATGGGTGCGCGACCAAAACGCCGCCCCGCCCAAGCGGAAGAATTTCGGCAAAGTGAGCGCCAGCCCGGCGACGAAGCCGCCTGCATGGGCCCAATAGGCCACCCCTGCATCCGTCGCGGCCCCAAAGCCCCCCATCACTTGCAGGCCAAACCAGATGCCCAGCATGACCCAGGCAGGGATCGCAAAGATGCGGAAGAAGACGATGAAGATAAACAGAATGTCGACGCGCGCCTTTGGGAAGAGAAGCAGATAGCCGCCCATCACGCCTGCGATTGCACCAGAGGCGCCAACGGTGGGCACTTGGCTGCTGGGATCCATGGCAACATGGGTGAGGCCCGCAAAGAGGCCTGCGGCAAGGTAGAAGGTGAGAAAGCCGCTGTGGCCCATCTCGTCTTCCAGATTGTCGCCAAAAATCCACAAAAACAGCATGTTGCCTGCGAGATGCATCAGGCCACCATGCAGGAACATCGACGTGAAGAGGCCGCTGATGGCGCCATCTTCGGTGACTGCGATGGGGAAGAGGGCCCAGCGGCCAAAGAAAGCGTTGAGGGCGCGTTCGTCGGAAAAGAGCGGCCAGTAGCTCAGGAAGATGACGACATTGGCGGCAATGAGGCACCACGTGACCCAAGGGGTGTGGCGGGAGGGGTTGTGATCGCGGATCGGAAACATGGGCGGGCCTTTTTGAGAGCGGGGTGTCAGGCACCCATGGCACGGGTCGCGGCAACAGCGCGGCGCCAGCGCGCGTGGGCTGTGTCGCGGTGGGCGGCGTCGGATTGGGGAGAGAAGCGGCGTTCGGGCGTCCAGTTTTGGGCGAAACCTGCGGGGTCGGGACAGAGGCCAGCGCGGTAACCTGCGAGCCATGCGGCACCGAGGGCGGTGGTTTCGAGCATGAGGGGGCGGTCGACGGGGGCGCCAAGGATGTCGGCGAGCGCTTGCATCGTCCAATCGGAGGCAGCCATGCCGCCATCGACGCGCAAGACGGTTTCGGCGGCCCCATGCCAATCAGCGCGCATCGCCTCCCAGAGATCGCGGGTTTGGAAGGCGACCGAGAGGAGGGCGGCGCGGGCCAGTTCGGCGGGGCCAGTGTTGCGGGTCAGACCAAAGAGCGCCCCGCGTGCTTGCGGGTCCCACCAAGGCGCGCCGAGACCTGTGAAGGCAGGCACGAGGAGCACGTCTTGGCCGGGATCCGCCGCGCGGGCCAGTTCTTGGGTTTCGGGTGCAGAGGTGATGACGCCCAAACCGTCGCGAAGCCATTGCACAGCCGCGCCCGCAACAAAGATTGCCCCTTCAAGGGCAAAGCTGCGCTGCCCGTCGATTTGGGCGGCGACTGTCGTGAGCAAGCGGTTTTGCGACGCGACCGGGGTAAACCCGGTATGCAGCAGCGCAAAACATCCGGTGCCGTAGGTTGCCTTGACCATGCCGGGCGAGAAACAGGCCTGCCCCATAGCTGCGGCTTGTTGATCGCCTGCAACCCCGCAAATTGGGATGGCAGCCCCAAAAAGCGCAGGGTCGGTCCTGCCAAAATCACCGTTCGAGCAGCGCACATCGGGCAAGAGAGACATAGGCACATCCATCAGCGCGCAGAGCTCTGCATCCCACATACCGCGATGGATGTCATAGAGCATGGTGCGTGACGCGTTGGTCGCATCCGTCGCGTGGACCTTGCCGCCCGTGAGATGCCAGACAAGCCAGCTATCAACGGTGCCAAAAGCCAAGTCGCCTTTGGCGGCACGGTCGCGCGCGCCGGGGACGTGATCGAGCATCCACGCAAGTTTGGTGCCAGAAAAATAGGGATCTAACAAAAGCCCCGTGCGGGCGGAAACCAGAGGTTCATGCCCTTGAGCACGCAGGCGCGCGCAGGTGTCAGCGGTCCGCCGATCTTGCCAGACAATCGCGTTATACAAAGGCGCGCCTGTCGTTCTGTCCCACAAAAGCGTGGTTTCACGCTGGTTGGTGACGCCGATTGCAGCGATATCGGACCCGGCGAGCTGCGCCTTGGCAAGGGCTTGGCGCGCCGTGCCAAGCGTAGAAGACCACAGAGCCGCCGGATCGTGTTCAACCCAGCCTGAGCGTGGATAAATTTGAGAAAACTCTTGTTGCGCGGTCGCTTTCAGCGCCAAGTCCGCATCGAAAACCAAAGCGCGTGACGAGGTGGTGCCTTGATCGAGGGCGAGGATATGGGCGGTGCGGCTCATGATTGGGTATCCTCAAACCAGCGGCTAACGGCCTCGGCTTGTGATTTGTCGAGATGCAGACCCAATTTCGAGCGCCGCCAAAGCGCGTCTTCGGCCGTGCAGGCCCATTCTTGCTGTCGCAACCAGCGCAATTCTGCCGCGCAAAGGTCGGCACCGAATATTTCGCCGGGGTCTTGGCCCAGCACCGAGAGCGCCTCGGTGCCATAGGCGCGACAAAGTCGGGCTGCGCCGGCTTGGGAGAGCCACGGATGCGCGACGCGCAGTGCCGCAATGAGATCGGGTAAGGCCTCGGGCGCGAAATCACCGCCGGGCAGCGGGACGCCCGCCGTCCAAGGGCCGGCCAAATTCGGGCGTGTGGTGGCCAAATGGGCCAGCGCTGCCTCAGCCAGTCGGCGATAGGTGGTGATTTTGCCACCAAAGACTGAAAGCAATGGCGCGTCGGCCCCGGAGTCGCCGCGATCAAGGTGGAGCACATAATCGCGGGTGGCAGCCGTGGCTGAGGAGGCCCCATCGTCATAGAGCGGGCGCACGCCAGAATAGCTCCAGACGACATCTTTGGAAGAAATCGGGGACCGGAGATAGCGATTGGCGAAGGCAATCAGGTAATCGCGCTCGGCCTCGGAGCAGACGGCAGGCGTGCCGGGTGTGTGGTCGGCGTCCGTGGTGCCAATCAGGGTAAAGTCGGTTTCATAAGGAATGGCGAAGATGATGCGGCCATCTTCGCCTTGGAAGAAATAGGCTCGGTCATGATCAAAGAGGCGGCGCGTGACGATGTGAGAGCCCCGGACAAGGCGGATTTGTGCAGGGGGTGTTTGAGCGGTGACATCGGTGAGGATGCGGGCCACCCATGGCCCACCTGCGTTCACCAGCATCGCGGCTTCGGCGCGGATTTCTTCGCCTGTGGTGCTATTGCGGAGCGTGAGCTGCCAGCGTCCCGTTTCGCGACGCGCGCTGATGGCCTCCATACGCGTCAGAATAGTCGCGCCGCGCAGCGCTGCGTCGCGGGCATTCAGCACGACCAACCGAGCGTCATCGACCCAGACGTCGGAATATTCGAAGGCGCGCTTGAGGCGGGAGGCGAGCCCCTGCCCGGCCGGATCATGAGTGAGATCAAGGGTGGAGGTAGCCGGGAGATCCTTGCGCCCGCCCATGTGATCATAGGCAAAAAGGCCCGCTCGGATCATCCATTTCGGACGCCGCCCCTTGAGCCATGGAAAGAAGCGGCCAAGGAGGCGGGCGGCGGGGGTGTCATCGGGAAAGCGCATTGCGGGATCGAGTGGCAACACGAAGCGCAATGGCCATGAGATATGCGGCATGGCTTTCCAGAGGCGCTCGCGTTCCATCAAGGATTCGCGTACGAGACGGAATTCAAAGAATTCCAGATAGCGTAGCCCGCCGTGGAAGAGTTTGGTGGACGCCGACGACGTGGCTTGGGCGAGGTCAGCTTTTTCGACCAAGAGCACATTGAGGCCGCGCCCTGCGGCATCGCGCGCGATCCCGCAGCCGTTGACGCCGCCGCCGATGACGATGAGGTCGTAGCTTTGCATGAGGCCCTCGTTTGCTGATGTAGAGCATCCCTGTGCGGATGGCGGGCGTCAAGCGCTGCCCTTGCGGGAAGAGGTTTGGGCGAGTGCTCAATTTTTGTGCAAAATTTAGGGGGCGGAGGGGCTGAGTTCACAGAACACAATCGCTTTATCATTGCAAAGTGCCCCGAAGCGACGTTTTGATGGGCCTATGGAAAACAAGCGCTTCTTTAACGAGATGTTCACCGAAGAGGCGGCGGCCCGCGCGCCTTACGAGGCTTACGCCCAGTGGTTTGAGGGCGAAAACCCTCGCGATCTGCGCGCCAAGAGCGACGAGGCGGAAGCGTTTTTTCGGCGCATCGGGATCACTTTTAACGTTTATGGCCAGAAGGATGCGGATGAGAGGCTGATCCCCTTCGACATCGTGCCTCGGATCATTTCAGCACTGGAATGGGCGCGGCTGGAGAAGGGCATTCAACAGCGCGTGCGGGCGATCAACGCATTTTTACACGATATTTACCATCGGCAGGAGATCATCCGGGCCGGCCGGGTGCCCAAGGAAATTATTGCTCAGAATGAGGCGTTCTTGCCGCAGATGGTGGGGGTGAACCCGCCGGGGGGGGTGTATACGCATATTGTTGGCACGGATTTGGTGCGAACCGGAGAGAATGAGTTTTTCGTGTTGGAAGACAATGCGCGCACGCCGTCGGGGGTGTCGTATATGTTGGAAAACCGCGAGACGATGTTGCAGATGTTCCCGGAGCTTTTCACGCGGTTGAATGTGCGGCCGGTGTCAAACTATCCGCGGGATTTGCGCCGCTCGCTGGCGGATTGTGTGCCGCCTGCCTTCAAGGGCAACAAGCCCGTGATCGCCGTGCTGACGCCGGGGATCCATAATTCCGCTTATTTCGAGCATGCGTTTTTGGCCGATCAAATGGGCGCGGAGTTGGTGGAGGCGGTGGATTTGCAGATCCACGACGGGCGCGTCTGCATGCGGACAACGCGGGGCTATGAGCCGATCGATGTGCTCTATCGTCGGGTGGATGATGCCTTTCTCGATCCGCTGAATTTTCGGCCAGACAGCCTGTTGGGGGTGCCGGGAATTTTCGACGTCTACCGCGCGGGCGGCATCACTATAGCTAATGCGCCGGGAACGGGGATTGCCGACGACAAAGCGCTATATAGCTATATGCCTGATATTGTGGAGTTTTACACGGGCGAGAAGGCTATCTTGCAGAATGTGCCCACATGGCGCTGCTCGGAGCCGGAGAGCCTGAAACATGTGCTCGCGAACCTCAAGGACCTTGTGGTCAAAGAGGTGCATGGCTCTGGTGGCTATGGGATGTTGGTGGGGCCTGCGGCCTCCAAGCGGGAATTGCAGGCCTTTGAGAAGAAGCTGCGCGCCAAGCCGTCGAACTATATCGCGCAACCGACACTGGCACTGTCGACGGTGCCGATCTTGACCAAGAAGGGGCTGGCACCGCGTCATGTGGATTTGCGTCCCTATGTCTTGGTGAGCCCAAAGCAGATCACCATTACCCCCGGAGGGCTGACACGGGTGGCGCTGAAGGAAGGGTCACTGGTGGTGAATTCGAGCCAAGGCGGCGGCACCAAAGACACTTGGGTATTGGGGGAATAAGCCATGCTGGGACGCACAGCCGGTGGGCTTTTTTGGATGTTTCGCTATCTGGAGCGAGCGGAAAATACGACGCGGCTCTTGGAGGCGGGGTGGCGCATTGCGCTGACGCGCGCGGGGCAAGGCACCAATGAATGGGAATCGGTGATCATCACCGCCGGGGTGCGTGGCCCGTTCGAGGCAGCGGGCTTGGACTATGAGGCGGGGGATGTGATCAATTTTCTGATCCGCAACCCGAATAACCCCTCGTCGATCATGAGTTGCGTGGCTGCTGCGCGCACGAATGCGCGGATGGTGCGAACCGCCCTTTCGTCCGAAGTGTGGGAAGCCGTGAATGAATGCTGGATGGCCGTGAAGGCAGTGCTGACACGGCCTGTCACGGAAAAGACCTTGGCCGATGTGCTATCGACGATCCGCACCACAGCGGCGGTGGTGCGCGGCGCGCTACATGGCACGATGCTGCGAAATGAGATCTATAATTTTTGCCGAATGGGCACCTTCGTGGAACGGGCAGACAATACAGCGCGCATTCTCGACGTAAAATATTACGTCCTTTTGCCCACAGCCGCATTTGTTGGAACTGCCGTGGACAATACCCAATGGGAGACGATCCTGCGGTCCGTTTCGGCGGAGCGCTCGTATAGCTGGCTCAATGGTGGGGAAACCTCGGCGGCGGGCATTGCAGAATTCCTGATCCTTGACCGCCGCATGCCGCGCTCGATTGCGTTTTGTCTGAGCAAAATGCGCGAAAATCTAGGCCATCTGGAAAGTGAATATGGCGCGCGCCAACCTTCGCAGGATCTGGCGGATGCGCTGGTGGCGCGGGTCAGCGGGCGCAAGATCGAAGATGTTTTTGACAAGGGCTTTCATGAGTTCTTGGAAGATACCATCCAAGATATCGCAGGGTTGGCAGGCCGGATCGAAACCGATTTCCGGTTTTACACCTGAGCGCAGCACCAAAAGCAACAAGGAGGGCGCGGGATGCGGCTGACGATTTCGCACAGCACGACCTATTCCTATGACAGCCCAGACCACTATGCGCTGCAACAGTTACGCTTGCGGCCAAAGACCGGGGCAGGCCAGCGCGTGATCGAATGGAGCACCGAAATATCGGGCGGGATCAAGCAATTGTCCTATGATGATCACCATGACAATCACGTGGATTTGGTGGTGATCGAAAAGGACGCAATGGAGATCACGATCACATCGCGCGGTGTGGTGGAGGTTGAGGACCAGATGGGCGTGGTCGGACGCATGCGCGGACTGTCACCTATGTGGTTGTTTGAATCCCCCACCGAAGTGACCGAACCGGGGCCGGGGCTGCGCCGATTGGCCAAGGCCGTGATCGGCGCGCAAAAGACCATTGGATTGGAGCAATTGCACCACCTCTCTGCTGCGATCTTGGCCGATGTGCGCTATGACAAGGGCCAGACCGACGCCACATTGGTGGCAGAGGCCGCCTTGGCCGCGGGGCATGGCGTGTGTCAGGATCACGCGCATATCTTCATCACGGTGGCGCGGCTCTTGGGATATCCTGCACGCTATGTATCGGGCTATCTGCTTTTGGAAGGTCAGACCGAACAGGAGGCCACGCATGCTTGGGCAGAAGCTTGGGTCGAGCCATTAGGGTGGGTCGGCTTTGACGTTTCCAACGGGATTTCGCCCGATGCGCGCTATGTTCGTGTTGCCACGGGGCGCGATTACGGAGAGGCGGCGCCTATTCACGGGCTTCGCATGGGCGCAGGCCGCGAGACCATGGCTGTACGCTTGCAAGTCGCTGCGGTTGCGGCGCAATAAAGAGGCGAATAATCGGAGCGACTCGCCCATGACCTATTGTGTCGGCCTGTGTTTAGAAAATGGTATCGTGTTTATGTCCGACACACGGACAAACTCGGGTGTGGATAACATTTCTACATTTCGAAAGATGCACACGTGGGAGAAACCCGGCGAGCGGGCGATTACCATTCTTTCAGCAGGAAATCTGGCGACGACGCAATCCGTGGTGTCGCTGCTTGATGAGCGGTCCAAGACCCATGCCGAGCGCAGCCCCGATATCTTGAGTGCGCCGACGATGTTTCAGGTGGCGACGCTGGTTGGGCAAACCCTGCGCGAAGTGATTGCGGCCAATGCCGCAGGCGGGATGGTGGCCGATAACGGGATTTTCAACGCGACGCTGCTGGTGGGCGGGCAAGTCGGAGACGGACAGCAACGGCTGTTCATGATCTACCCGGAAGGCAATTTTATCGAGGCCAGCGAAGACACACCGTTTTTCCAGATTGGTGAGACGAAATATGGCCGCCCGATTATCCTGCGCGCCTATGACGCGACAATGAGTGTGGAAGAGGCGATCAAGCTGTTGCTGGTGTCGTTTGACTCGACAATCAAGGCGAACCTTTCGGTAAGCCCGCCGCTGGATGTGCATGTTTATGAGAAAGACAGCCTGAAATTGGGGCGGGTGTTTCGGATCGACGGCGATGATCCCTATTTCCAAGACATCAGCGCAGGCTGGGGCGTGGCACTGCGCGACGCATTTCGGCAACTGCCTGCGTTTACTATGCCCAAAGACGCGTAAATGGTGCGGCCTTGGTGGAAATATTCACCTCAATCTGAACGGGAGGCGGCACAGCTTCCCAAACCGGAAGCGCGCGTGCCGACGCTTGGCACTCTGATCAATCTTGGCCTCATTCGGCCCCCAGTTTCCGCGCCGAGCACCGATGAGGCGCAGCAATTCGCCGCGCTTTGCTGGCGCGAGAAAAGCGGCAAAATCGAAGTGCTGATGGTGACATCGCGCGGCACGGGGCGATGGATCATTCCAAAAGGCTGGCGGGTGCCGGGCAAATCTGCTCGTGACAGTGCGTTGATTGAAGCCTGGGAAGAAGCCGGGGTGGAAGGGCGCGCCGCCCCCGAGGCGATCGGCAGCTTCAGCTATATGAAAATGATTGGCGCCAAGACGTTGCGCCCGCTGCGCGCCGAAGTTTATGCGGTGAAGGTCAAGTCCTTGGCAAAGCGCTGGCCCGAAGCGGGTGAGCGCAAACGCAAATGGATGAGCCCAAAGAAGGCGGCGCACAAAGTGGTGGAACCGGAATTGGCGGCGCTGTTGCGCGGCTTTGCGCCAGAGGGCGTAACGGCGTCCCGTCACACGCCCGGCGTGGGAAATGCTTGAAGCGGCGGCAACAAAAGCTACTCTGTCGCAGGCTGGCATGACGCCATAGATGACGAAAGACCCAGATGATCCGCTTTTCTCTGCACTGCACCGAAGGGCACCAGTTTGACAGCTGGTTTCAAAACGCAGGCGCGTTTGAAACCCTCAAGGCGCGTGGGCTGGTGGCTTGCGCGACTTGCGGCAGCACCAAGGTGGAGAAGGCCTTGATGGCCCCTGCTGTCAGCACCAAAGAGGGTGCCGCGCGCCCCTTGAGTGAGCCTGCGGCACCCGAAGACACGGCGCTGCGGGCGATGAAGGCACATCTGGAAGCCAATTCGGAATATGTTGGCCTGAGTTTTGCCAGCGAAGCCCGCAAGATGCATGCAGGCGAGGCGCCAGATCGCGCGATCTGGGGCGAGGCAAAACCCGAAGAGGCGAAGAAACTTCTTGAAGAGGGCGTGCCGGTGGCACCGTTACCGTTTATGCCGAAACGCAAAACCAACTAGACCCAAGAGAAAGGTCATTCCATGCATGTTCTGATCACTGGCGCCACCCGTGGAATCGGGGCGGCTTTGGCCGCGCATTATCAATCCTCGGGCGCGACTGTGACGTGCACGGCGCGCGCGACCGCACCCGGCTTTGAACCGCTCGACGTGACCGATCCGGCCAGCCAAGCAGCCCTGGCCGCCCGGCTGAAAGACCAGCCGATTGACCTGCTCATCTGCAATGCGGGCGTTTATCTTGATAAGGGCCATCAGATTGACACGGGCTATGATGCAGCACTCTGGGCCAGCTCATTTGCCACCAATGTCACGGGTGTTTTTCTGACGGTGCAGTACCTGCTGCCAAATATCCGCGCCGCCAAGGGCAAGATCGCCATCATCTCTTCGCAAATGGCCAGCCAAGAGCGCGCACCGGGGGGCAGCTATATTTACCGCGCTTCCAAGGCCGCGGCTTTGAACCTTGGACGCAACCTCGCTGTTGATCTGAAAGCGGACACCATTGCCGTGGGCATCTATCACCCCGGCTGGGTGCAGACAGATATGGGGGGCAGCGCTGCCGAAATCACCGCCACCGACAGCGCTACAGGCCTTGCCAAGCGCTTTGCTGCCTTGTCCTTGGCAGCCACAGGCTGTTTCGAAACATGGGATGGTCGCAACCACCCAATGTGAGGCAGGTTTTCCTTATCGAAAACATCCCCGAAGCTGAGGCCATACGGCAAGGGGGGGCAACGCCCCCCATCCATTGCCCTGCTCCGCGACGAAACAGCCTGCCGCGCCCTCTTGCGCCCGCCCGCCCTGCCGGATAAACCCCGCGAAAATTGGGGCCGGGGAGACAGATATGCCCATCCTGGTAATGAAATTCGGCGGCACGTCAGTCGCCAACCTCGAGCGGATCGAAAACGCCGCAAAGAAGGTGCAAAAAGAAGTCGATCGCGGGTATGACGTGATCGTCATCGTCTCTGCCATGTCTGGCGAAACCAACCGTTTGGTGGGCTATGTCGAGGGCACATCCAAGCTTTATGATGCCCGTGAATATGACGCGGTCGTCGCTTCGGGTGAAAATATCACCGCAGGCTTGATGGCGCTGCGGCTGCAAGAGATGGGCGTGCCTGCCCGCTCATGGCAGGGCTGGCAAGTGCCGATCAACACCACCTCGCAACATGGCTCGGCGCGGTTCATGTCGATCCCGCGCGAGCATATCGACGCGAAATTCGCCGAAGGTTTCAAAGTGGCCGTCGTCGCGGGCTTTCAGGGCATCTCGGCTGAAGGGCGGATCACCACGCTTGGCCGGGGCGGGTCTGACACAACGGCCGTGGCTTTTGCGGCTGCCTTTGCGGCGGAGCGCTGCGATATCTACACGGATGTGGATGGTGTCTATACCACCGATCCGCGGGTGTCTGACAAAGCGCGCAAGCTCGACAAGATCGCATTTGAAGAAATGCTGGAACTGGCCTCTCTTGGGGCGAAAGTGCTGCAAACCCGGTCCGTTGAACTTGCGATGCGCTATAAGGTGCGGTTGCGGGTATTGTCTTCGTTTGAGGAGACCGACAAAAACTCCGGAACTCTGGTCTGCGATGAGGAGGAAATCATGGAATCGAAAGTCGTCAGCGGCATCGCCTTCTCGCGGGATGAGGCAAAGATCACTCTGTTCACAATCGAGGACCGCCCCGGCGTTGCCTCGGCGATTTTCGGCCCCTTGGCTGATGCGGGCGTGAATGTGGACATGATCGTTCAGAATATTTCCGAGAAAAACTATGACGATGACCACCCCGGTGCTGTCACGGACATGACCTTTTCTTGCCCGATCAATCAGGTCGAGCGGGCCAAGAAAGCCATGGAAGACGCCAAGGCCGCAGGGCTGATCGGATATGATGAATTGATCGTCGATACCGATGTGGCCAAGGTTTCGGTGGTGGGCATCGGCATGCGGAGCCATGCAGGTGTGGCCGCCAAGATGTTTGACACGCTGGCCCGCGACAACGTCAATATCAAGGTGATCTCGACTTCGGAGATCAAGATCTCGGTGCTGATCGATCGAAAATACATGGAGCTGGCAGTGCAAGCGCTGCATGAAGCGTTTGATTTGGATCGCGCCTAAGGATTTCATCCAAGGGTTGCGCGGCTTTTGCCCATGCAGATTATGGAGGCGCGGCTCTCGATTGGGGGTCGCGTTTTTCTTTATGCTGCCAATAAAGCGAGCAAAGGCAGGATGGGGGGGATCGGAAGTCGGCTTTTGTTGTTCCCCTCCCCTGCGTTCCTCGCCTATAGGTTAGGCACGGGAATGAGAGGACCAAATGCCCGACCGGATCGAAAGCAACAGCCGCAAGCTTTTGCGGCGGCTCAGGGATACGATGGCCGAGGACCACGCCGGACAGGCGCGGCTTGACCTGATTACCCATTTGATTGCCGATTCCATGGGCACCGAAGTGTGCTCGATCTATCTGTTTCGTGACCCAGAGACGCTGGAACTATGCGCTACCGAAGGGTTGCGGAAAGAGGCTGTGCACCAGACGCGGATGAAACTGGGCGAAGGCTTGGTGGGTCGTGTTGGTCGCTCGGGACAGATCGTCAATACCGCCGACGCACCGTCCACCAAGGGGTTTCGCTATATGGCAGAGACCGGGGAAGAGATTTACTCGTCTTTCCTTGGGGTGCCTGTGCAGCGGTTGGGTGAGACCTTGGGCGTTTTGGTGGTGCAGTCGAAAGAAGCCCGCGAATATTCAGGCGACGAAATATACGCGCTGGAAGTCGTGGCGATGGTTTTGGCAGAGATGACCGAATTGGGCGCCTTTGTCGGAGACAATTCAGATGCGATGACCGCCCGCCACAAGCAACCCGTATTGATCCGGGGCACCTGCGCGCAAGAAGGGGCCGCAGAGGGCCGGGTGTGGCTCCATGAGCCACGTGTGGTGGTGACAAATCCGGTTGCAGATGACCCGGAGCGCGAGACAGAGCTGCTGGCAGAGGCCGTGCAGCAGTTGCGGGTGTCGG
>OCVQ010000564.1_pt1 | contig 34219 bp, 27 predicted proteins | sample 1539061 | NCBI WGS metagenome assembly OCVQ01 (sample SAMEA3355526, study PRJEB22509) | marine metagenome | biome: marine; feature: river plume; material: water | place: USA | collected 2010-08-08 | depth 0.5 m | reverse complement strand
TAACAAGTGGCTAAACTACATTAAACGGTTTAGTAATTTAAAAATACAAAATAATTTTGATTAGCATTCAATTAACCGAACTCACCCTATTCTTCTGAGAACCTTTAACAACAAGGCTTTAGCATGGAATTAATTTTCAAAATTAGTATTAACCGTATAATTAAACGTTTATTAAACGTTTAATCTACACTTAATTCAAAAAAATCAGCATTGTCACTAAACATCACAACTTTTCATTGCTTTACATTGAACCAATAATTATCTCTCATGTACTGAATAAAAAAAACAATTCAGATGAAAAAGATAATTAGCCTATTGAGCATCGTGTTATTTAGCATCAACGCTCAAGCCACAGAAGAGGAAATTGTAAAATCGACAATTTCCAAAGTCACCGTTTATTCGCAAGGTGCACAAATTTTTAGAACTGCTCAATATTCCATTGGTAAAGGCGTAACAGAAGTCATTATTGAAGGTGTAAGTCCGTACATTGATGCCAATAGTTTACAAGTGAACGCAACAGGAAGTGTTGTTATATTAGATTCTAAATACAGCGTATTTTATCCTTCACCAAGTACTACTCCACTTGAAGGATTACCACTAAAAATCAGAAACAGCATTCGATTTTTAGAAGATTCGCTAAAGAATATAACTTTTGATATTCAAGAGTATCAAGATGAAATTGATGTTCTTATTGCTACTAAAAACATTTTAGCAAACAATGGTGCAATGCGTGGTCAAGGAAAAGTCAATGATTCCATCAATTTATTAAAACAAGCTGTTGAGTATTACTCAATCAAAATGTTAGAAATCAACAAAAGAATTCAAAAACTAACACGTTCACGAGGACTTTTAGACGAAAAAAAAGCAGGCATGAATCAACGTTTAATTGATTTTAGAAATCACCAAAACAGTGTGAACGGTAAAAAACCTACTGGTCCTATTCAACGAATTACAATCACACTAAAAGCAGACGATTTAGCTAAAGGAAAAATTGATGTTTCTTACCTAGTGAACAACGCAGGCTGGACTCCGATTTATGATTTGAGAAGTGAATCTACTTCCGGTAAAATCAATTTAAACTACAAAGCACAAGTTTTCCAAAATACAGGGGTTGATTGGGAAGATGTTCGTTTGAATATCTCAACAAATAATCCATACTTAAATAAAACAAAACCAGAATTAAATCCTTGGTATGTTGACTATTATAATTATCAAACGTACTACCAAAACAAGCCTTCAGCTCCTGGTGCAAAAGTAACAAATACAAGAGCACAAGATCGTTACGACGCTATTTCAAAAGAAAGTATTGCGCAAGAAGAAGTTTCGGCCGCATACGCTGATCAATTTACCCAATTGGTAGAACATATGATTTCTGCAGAATTCAGAATTGATTTACCGTACACTATTAAATCAAACAATCAAGTTCACATGGTACTAGTTAAAAATGTAGATATCGAGGCAAACTACAAGTATTACACAGTTCCCAAATACGACAACGGAGTTTATTTAGTAGCACAATTATCTAAATTGGACGAATTACAATTGGTTCCTGCAAAAGCAAATATTTTCTTCGAAGGAACATATATGGGAGAAACGTATATCGACCCAACTACAATGGAAGACACATTATCCTTGAGTTTGGGTAAAGACCCGAACATCATTGTAAAACGAACTCTTTTACAGAAAGAATTAAAAGAGAAAATAGTTGGCACGAAAAAAGAACGCACATTCTCTTACAGCATTGAAGTTAAAAACTTAAAATCAACTTCAATTGACATTATTGTTCAAGATCAGTTTCCTATCACTCAAAATGCTGATATTGAAATCAATAAAATTGAACTTGGAAAAGGAAAAATCAACGATAGAACTGGACTTATCGAATGGGAATTCACATTGAAACCTAAAGTTTCCAAAGAAATTCAATTCAGTTATCAAATCAAACACGATAAAGACCAAAACATCAATCTTTGATTGAAGTTTAAACCAAAAGAAAACCGTCGGACACAATCTGACGGTTTTTTTCATTTATCCAATAAAGGTTTTCTCAATTTACAACTGGTTTTTCTTACATTTGATTCTGAATGAAAAAATTTAATATTCCTGAATATTATAAGTCGCCGATCATCGGTAAAGTGAAGGCAAAGCGGAAATTGGAAGATCCAAGAAAGCAGGACTTCTCCCCTTCATCGATTTCCTTTCACAATGTTGAATTTATCATTAGTCGCCATTTTGGCTTTTGTTATGGTGTTGAAAATGCAATAGAGAAATCTTACGACGCCATCCAAGCAAATCCTGACAAAAAAATATACTTATTGAGTCAAATGATTCACAACCCTGAAGTAAACAATGATTTACAGAGTCAAGGAGTGCGTTTTATTCAAGATACAGAGGGAAATCATTTGATTCATTGGGATGAAATTGATTCAAATGACATTGTCATTATTCCAGCATTCGGAACAACTTTAGAAACTTTAGCTATCTTAGAAAAAAAGGGAATTGATGTTGTGAGTTACAATACGACGTGTCCTTTTGTTGAAAAAGTATGGAACCGATCAAAAACACTTGGGGAAAAGAATCATACTGTAGTAATACATGGAAAATATTCGCACGAAGAGACAAAAGCAACATTTTCACACAGTCAGCAAAGTTCGCCAACACTTATAGTACGCGACATTTCAGAAACGAGACATATTGTTGATTACATAACTGGTGCTATTAGTTCTGATAAACTACTGCAATTGTTCAAAGGAAAATACTCATCTAATTTTAATCCTGTAATAGATCTGAATCGAATTGGTGTTGTAAACCAAACTACAATGCTCGCTTCTGAAACTCAGGAAATAGCTGATTTGTTAAAATCCATCATGACTGCCAAATATGGTGAAGATGAATTAAAAAACCATTTTGCAGATACGCGTGATACACTTTGCTATGCTACAAATGACAATCAATCTGCAACACTCGAATTATTGAAGGAGGATGCAGATATCGCAATCGTGGTAGGCGGGTATAACAGCAGTAACACCTCCCACTTGGTTGAGTTACTTGAACCTAAATTCGAAACTTTTTTCATTAAAAATGAATCAGAAATAATATCAAAGAATCAAATCCGTTCGTTTAATTTTAAAACAAAAACATTGGACGAATTAGACAGATTTTTACCACAAAAAGAGCAATACAAAATAATTGTAACATCCGGTGCTTCTTGTCCCGACTCGGAAGTGGATAAAGTCATGCAAAAAATAATGTATATATTAGGGTCTCCTCTTACAAACAGCGATTTAGATAACTAATGGAACGATTTGTTAACATAATGATTATCGAGCAAGATGATGCAGTTCGCAATCGTTTAAAAAAATTACTATTAGGTGGTGGAAACAATATTCTATCTGTAAAAACTATAAAAGACGCCTTACCAATAATTGATCAGAAAGAAATAGGTATTTACTTAGTTGACATCGACGACTCATTAAATGGTGAAACAAATTTGAAATCCATCAAAGACAGAAGTCAGTTTAAAAACCATTATATTATCCTACTTACGAAGGAAAATAGTGAATCTGTTAATTTGGTTAAGGGAATGCACCAGGGAGCAGTAGATTTCCTTACATACCCATTTCAAGAAAACATTATTAAAAGTAAAATTGAGGTCTATAAAACGTTGTATTTCAAAGATCAACGTATAGGTCAATTATTAAATAATATCTTTCCTGAAAACGTTTTGTCAGAACTGTCAAGCAACGGTAAGTTTTCCCCAAAACGAATCGAAAATGGCGTTGTACTTTTTACTGATTTTGTCGATTTTTCATTAAAATCCAAAATGCTCAACCCCTTACGATTAATTCATCAACTGGAGCGATATTTCATAAAGTTTGATGAAATTGTTACCCGCTACAATCTTGAAAAAATCAAAACAATTGGTGACGCTTATATGGCTTTAGCCGGTGTTACTGAAAATAAACCTGAGCCTGCGGTTCGAGCATGTTTGGCTGCAATAGAAATTAGAGATTATATTCAAACAGAGCGCGATATTGCTTTAGCTACAAAAACCGACTTTTGGGAAATTAGAATAGGATTGCACATGGGGCCACTAGTTGCTGGAATTATCGGAACCAATAAATACAACTTTGATGTTTGGGGAGACACTGTGAATATTGCAGCTCGAGCCGAAGCTTCTACAAAACGTGGAACGATCACTATTACATCAAACGTTTTTGAGAAAATTGAGCCCTATTTTGACACTGTTACTCGTGGTAAGGTCGATATTTTAAAACGCGGTGGAACCATTGATATGTACTTCCTGCAAAATTTAAAACGTGAATTTGGAATGTATTCAGAAGGAAATGCGCCTAAATCGGCACTTCGAATTCAATGTGGCCTTCCTTCAGTTGACTTTAAAAATCTACGAACACATATTCTTAATCAATTGAAATCATTGTTGCCTGAGTACCTTAGTTACCACGATTTACCTCATACTATTGATGTTGAAAAAGCGGTTATTCGCTATGCAAATCTTGAAGGAATTTCAAAGGAAGACCTAATATTACTTAGAACAGCCGCACTCTTTCACGATGCAGGATTTATTCTTCAATATCATAAAAATGAGGACATTGGAATTGGAATGGTGAGATCGGCTCTTCCTAAATACGGGTATACAAATAATCAGATTGATAAAATTGTCCAGATTATTAATGCCACTAAACTTTCTGTTGAGCCAAGTTCATTATTAGAACAGATTATGTGCGATGCAGATCATGATTATATCGGAAGACCTGAATATCATATAATTGCGAAAAAACTAAGAGAAGAATTAGCTTTAAACAAAAAAGTGTTTACTGAGCGGGAATGGATAGAATTTCAACTTGAATTTCTTGAAAATCAACATGTATATTATACTGAAACAGCAAATAACATTCGCTCAATAAGCAAAAACAAGCGTATCAAAGAATTAAAAAAGCAATTGAAAAAATTGAACGATTAAGATCGAATTATGAAAGTATATACAAAAAAAGGTGACAAGGGTACGACACAATTAATCGGTGGGACAAGAGTTCCTAAAAACACATTACGCATCGAGGCTTATGGAACTATTGATGAACTCAATTCATATATCGGGTTAATTAGAGATCAAAAAATTGACTCCGAATACGTCACGCAATTGCTGGAAGTTCAAGATCGTCTATTCACACTCGGAGCTTTGCTTGCACGTGATCCTGAGAAGCAAAAAATGAAACTTCCAGAGCTAATTGAATCGGATATTACGAACCTAGAGAATTGGATTGATGCTATGGAAGAAAAATTAGAACCAATGACAAGTTTTGTTCTTCCTGGAGGGCATACCACCGTTTCCTACACGCATATTGCACGCTGTGTTTGTCGAAGAAGCGAGCGAGTAATTACTGAACTGAACGAAAGTTCAATAGTTTCGGAAATAGTAATGGCATACGTGAATCGATTAAGCGATTACCTTTTTGTTTTGAGTAGAAAACTGACTTTAGACCTTAATGCTAACGAACAGCCTTGGAAACCAAGAATGTAGAATTATCAACAATCGACAAAACTTTAAGCTTAAAAATTTGGAATCTTTTAAATTAAATTTACTTTTGCGGAAATAACAGATTTAAAAAAGGAGGCACTATGTACTGGACTTTAGAATTAGCATCTTATTTAGAAGATGCACCGTGGCCAGCAGCGAAAGACGAGTTGGTTGATTATGCGATTAGAGCTGGTGCACCACTTGAAGTAGTTGAAAATCTTCAAGCGTTAGAAGACGAGGGAGATATATATGAAAATATAGAAGAAATTTGGCCAGATTATCCGTCGAGAGAAGATTTTCTCTTTAACGAAGATGAGTATTAAAATCAAATCCCGTTGTAAACTTTACAACGGGATTTTTTTTGTAATTTAATTTCATGAATTATTTAGGACATCTTTTCTTTTCTAACAATGATCTCGAACTTATGTATGCCAATATTTATGGTGACTTCATTAAAGGAAGTAAACTAAGTCATCATCCTAAAATAATACAAAAAGGAGTAAAACTTCACCGTTCAATTGATTCGTATATTGACAATCACCCTAAGGTTCTAAATTTAAAAAAAACATTAACGAAGGATCTTCCAAAAATTTCAGGAATTGCAATAGACCTTTATTTTGATCATATCTTGGCAAAACATTGGGAAACCTATAGTTCAGAAACTTTAAAAAAATTCACGGAAACATTTCATGCGCACGATTTTGATGTTGAAAAATTCGATAACCAACATTTTTTGTTTTTATTGGATAAAATGAAGTCTGACAAATGGCTAACAAATTATCAGTTTCACCACGGCTTAGAATTTGCATGCAGAGGCCTTTCCAAACGTATTTCATTTTCGAATCAACTATATACGGCTCCAGAAATTTTCACTACATTTCGGACAGAAATCGAACAAACGTTTAATGATTTTATGACGGATGCTGTGCCCTATTTTAAGCAATATCACCATCATTTGAAGTCCTAATTAACGAAACTGTGGATAAGTATTCCGTCAAATCGAAGGACTTCTCATAGATAATTAAGTAATTTACATCAACAATCATCAACGCACCTAAATTTTGAGACAAACTATATTCAAAATTTCTTCTTTGTTTTTTGTAGCAATATTGCTACTGAATTCATGCGTCATGGAGGTTGAGCCAGATGAAGAAACGTTTGAACGCCCTAGCGTAAATATTGATTTACCTGAAATCTTACAAAAAGGAAAACTAACTGTATTAGCAGAGAACAGTTCTACATCCTACTTCATTTACAAAGGAAAAAAAATGGGATTTGAATATGAAATCCTTAAACTTTTCGCTGAGGAAATGGGTGTTGAATTAGAGATTAAGGTTGTTCAAAACCTTGATAGCTTAATATCCATGTTGAATAGAGGTGAAGGTGATTTAATTGCTTGTAACTACACTGTGACGAGAGAACGAAATAAAGTAATTAGTTTTTCTACGCCTTTCTTACAATCACAGCAAGTTCTTGTTCAACGTAAACCTCAAGGCTGGGAAAAAATGAAAGAAGCTGAGTGGAAAGCCTTAATGCTCAATAATCCTGTTCAATTAGCCAAGAAAAACGTCCAAGTATGGCAAAACTCTAGTTATTACGAGCGTTTAGTTCATTTGCAAGAAGAAATTGGTGATACTATCTATTTCGAAGGTCTTCAAGGAAATATAGGAGGAGAAGAATTAATTGAAATGGTTTCAGACGGAATTATTGACTATACCATTACGGAAGATAATGTTGCCAAGGTAAATGAACAGTTTTTTGACAACCTATATACTGGTTTAGAACTTTCTGTTGAACAAAAATTAGCTTTCGGCCTCCGAAAAACAAGCCATCTACTAAAGGTGAAATTAGATGAATGGCTAATTGGTTTTATGGAGAAATCGACATATAAATACATTAAAAAGAAATATTTTGAATCACCTAAATTCTCACAAGGTAATAGAAAAGATTACACAAGTTTAAATGGAAAATCCATTTCTCAATTTGATAAAGCATTCAAAGCTGCCGGAGAAAAAAGTGGATGGGATTGGAGACTTTTAGCATCAATTTCTTATCAAGAGTCTAAATTCAATCCAACGGCATTGTCGTTTGGAGGTGCCTATGGAATGATGCAATTTATGCCGAACACAGGTCCTCATTATGGAGTTTACCCTGATTCTCCTCCTGAAGTTCAAATCATGGGTGGTGCAAAAAAATTAATGGCTGACGAAAAATTCTGGACAGATGTTACTGACGATTTGGAACGAAAAAAATTCGCAATGGCTTCCTACAATGCCGGTCGAGGACATATTAAAGATGCCCAACGTCTTGCAAAGAAACACGGTCTTAATCCCCATATTTGGGATGATAACGTAGAGAAAATGTTATTAAATCTATCCAAACAAGAGTATTACCAAGACGAAGTTGTTCGACATGGAATGATGCGAAGCAAAGTGACATATCACTATGTTAATGCAGTTATGAAAAGATATCTTGAATGGGCAGCGGTGTATTAATGATCATAACTATCTTTACAAGAAAAAAATTAAACATCTTATTGTCATAGAAGGCCCAACGGCAAGTGGTAAAACAGGACTGAGTATTGAATTGGCGAAACTTTTTAATACTTGTATCTTTTCAGCTGATTCTCGACAGTTTTACAAAGAAATTGATATCGGAACTGCTAAACCGTCAAAGGCAGAACAACAAGGAATTCCTCATTACTTCATTAATTCTCATTCCTTAACGGATGAAGTTACTGCCGCACAATTTGAAAAAGAAGGTCTTGAAAAATTAGAGACAGAATTCAAAACAAAAGATGTCATAATTTTAACTGGAGGTTCAGGAATGTTTATTGATGCATTGTGTATTGGTCTAGATCCTATCCCATCTTCTATTGAACTTCGAAATAAAATTAACGAAGAACATTTGAATAGTGGTTTAGCACCATTACTTAAAGAATTACAAGCAAAAGATCCTAGCTATTTTGATGAAGTCGATCAAAAAAATCCAATGCGGATTATCCGTGCAATTGAAGTAATTCGTCTTACTGGAAAAACGTTTTCTGAATTTCGAGTTGCTAAACCTAAAGTTCGCCATTTCGAAATACATCGTTTTGTCATAAATCACCCAAGAGAAAACTTATATAATCGAATCAATCAACGAGTCGACAAAATGATGGAAAATGGGTTACTTGAAGAAGTTAAATCCATCATTCAACATAGAAAATTGGCGTCATTAAATACGGTTGGTTACAAAGAGTTATTTGAGTATATCGATGGGAATTGGGAGTTAGAATATGCCATTGAAAAGATAAAGCAAAATACTCGTAATTACGCTAAACGTCAAATAACCTGGTTTAAAAAACATCCTGAGGCAATCTGGATAGATTACTCTGATACTAAAACAATGGCAAAGTTGATCGAAAAGAAATTTATTGAAAATTGCAAATAACCTATGCGTACATAATTTGGAATGATATTTGAAATGACCCTACCAAACATTCAAACATGAAAATCACACTCAACAAAGTTCTTCCTACCCCTCTTGCTTCCATCACTCATAATGGAAATAGTATTTGGGGTAATTTTATTGAATTAAATGAAGGACAACGCATCATGCTAAATGCATCAAGCGGTAAAGGAAAGTCAACTTTTACTACAACGACTATTGGGCTCCGAAATGATTATTCTGGAGAAATAATGTATGACGATAAAAATATCAACACGTTTTCGCCAAATGATTGGGCAGAAATTAGACAAACAAAAGTTGCAGTAGTGTTTCAAGATTTACAGTTATTCCCAAAATTTACCGTTAAAGAAAATCTATTGGTGAAAAATGCATTGACCAATGTCTATTCTGAAATGGAAATTATACAAATGCTCGAGGCACTTGAAATTGGAGATAAATGGAATCAAGAATGCGGTTTACTTTCTATGGGACAGCAACAACGAGTGGCAATCATTCGTGCGCTAATTCAACCTTATAATTGGTTAATTATGGACGAACCTTTTTCTCACCTTGATATAGAAAACACAGAGCGCTGCCTAAAAATGATTCACGATAGAACCATCGAACAAAACGCAGGGTTTGTGCTAACAACCTTAGGCGAAAATCATGGTTATTCTTTTGATCACGAACTAAAACTATAATCATGCTAAATAAACTGCTTTTCAAAAATCAAGACAGAAAGCAACTAATCATAGCAATGATTGGTGCTTTTATGGGAATTACGTTTCTGATTACATCGATTCACTATTTGATTAAAGTCAATGAGTTTGGCGAAGGCGCGGATATTCTCGGACCAAACACAATAATGGTCCAGAAAAAAGTATCTAATTCAAGTACGTTGAAATTAACTCGAACAGACTTCAGTCCGCAAGAATTGGAGAAAATCAAAGCCGAATCCTTTATTCGCGATGTTAAACCAGTGATTTCAAATAACTTTGATGTATCATTTGAAACCAACGACCCAATGGTTCCACGTTTTAGATCTGACGTATTCATCCAAACTGTGGATCCAGAATTTTTAGATGTAAAAGATGTCAATTGGAAATGGAAAGAAGACGATGAATTTGTCCCAATCATTATGCCACGTGAGTTTTTGGTCATGTTAAATACATTTATGAGCGCAAGTGGAATTCCACAAGTATCTGACGATTTAGCAAAAGACATCAAATTTAAGTTTACACTGTCGAATGAAGACAATTCTAAAAAGGAATGGGTCGATGCACGAATTATTGGCTTTACCAATGAAGTGTCTTCCTTACTTGTTCCAGAGGCATTTATGACCTATGGAAACAATAAATTTTCAGATGGAAACGAACAAAAAATAACGCAGATAATGATTTCTGGCGAGGAAAGTGAATTTGGGTTAGTAGAAGAATTATTGACCAAACGTGGACTTGAATCCAAAAATGCTCAAATGGTAGTTGGCCGATTAAAAAGTATGGTTGGAACGCTTTTTCTTGTAGTACTCGGAATATCTGTAATTGCTGTTTTTGTTTCAGGCCTAGTATTAATTCAATACATGCAATTGCTCATGTCACGTAACGCATATGAAGTAAGAACTTTATTGAGAATTGGCTATCCACCTCAAGAAATAATTCGAAAATTCTTTTTCAATTTTGTAAAAATATTTGGCATTGTAGCTGGATTAGGGCTATCAGTCTTCTTCGTTTTCAAATACTTTTTAGATGAAATGTTTGAAACAGGTGGTCTTTATATTGACACAGGAATGACGTTAGGAAGCATTGGCGCCTTATTTTTTGCTTACCTAATTTTCACAATTGCGAGTTATCGGACAGCTAAAAAAGGCATCTTTAAAGAATATTAGACGTTAAAGAAATGTTAATCTCAATTATAAATTGAATTTTCAACTAGAATACAAATACATTTAAAGAAATAATCATCAAATATGAGAAACTTAGTATTACTTACAATCATTCTTTCGTCAACGGCTCTTTTTGCCCAAAAAATACGTTTTAAAGTTGAAGGTCAAAACGATACAATTGTGAATCTTGTTCGTTATCACGGAGCGAAGTTATATTACGCAGATACAGCAGAAGTAAAAAAAGGAATTGTTGAATTTGACGGTGCTAAGCATAAACCAGGAATTTTTGCATTATTCTTACCTGGACAAAAAATGCTCGAATTCATTTATAACGATGAAGAAGTTTATATCGAAACCAGCAAAAGTGACTTAGTAGGTACTTCAGTCATCAAAAAATCAGAGGAAAATAAAGTCTTTTTAGCGTATGTTAAATTCATCGGTAGTGAACGTCAAAAGGCGAATCAATTGGCCGAGCAACGAAAAGAATTTGAAGTTGACTCAAAACAATACAAGACAATTACAGAGAACATCGACGCAACGACGAAAAAAGTAGTCGATTATCAAAAAGATTTAATCAAAAATAATCCAGGTAAATTAGTTGCTAAAATTGTCAAAATGTCAATGGATATTGAAATTCCAGAGGCTCCAAGAGACGAGGCTGGAAATATGATTGATTCAAATTTTAAATTCAACTATTTCCGAACACATTACTTTGATAACATTGATTTTTCAGACGATCGATTGGTCAGAACTCCAGTATTTCATAATAAACTTGAAAACTATTTCAGTAAAAACATGATGATACAGCACTGGGATACAGTGATTTATTATGCATTTAAAATCTGTGATCAATTGGACCCAAAATCTGATATGTACCAGTATACTGTTTCTTGGATAACTAGCACTTACGAGCAAAGTAAAATCATGGGGATGGATAAGGTTTTTGTGAAGATGGGAGAGCGCTATTATTGCTCGCTTGATGAAGAAGGTAAAATGAAAGCGCACTGGATGCCGGCAGACAAATTAGAAACATTGTGTGAAAAGGTGACGACTCAAAAACGATTAGTTATGGGAGCTCAAGCACCCAATATAATATTGAGAGATACAACAGATGTGAATTGGGTAAACCTATATAATATTGATGCTGAATACACAATACTTTATTTCTGGGATCCAGAATGCGGTCATTGCAAAAAAATTACGCCAAAACTTCAGACCTTGTATGAGAAAAAATTCAAAGATCGTAACGTTGAAATATTTGCCGTTGGAAAAGCCATTGACAAAGATTTTGACAAATGGAAAGAATTCATTCACAAGCATAATATGGAATTTACCAATGTAGCCGTTACAAGTTCATTGTATAAAGCAGCAATGGAAGATGCAAGAGCATTCGTACCTAAATATACTACGATTGAATCCTTGAATTATCAACAAACGTATGATATTTTTTCAACGCCTAAAGTGTTCGTTTTGGACAAAGACAAAAAAATCATTGCGAAGAGTTTAACCATTTCTCAATTGGAAGACATGATTGACCGAATTCAAGGTATAAAAGATGCAGAAAAATTATTTCCACCTGAAGAAGAAGTTGAAGACGAACAAATGCATTAACATACTAAATCAGTTTAGTAAAAAGAAAAGCGCCAATAGGCGCTTTTCTTGTTTATAACTTAATGTTTTGTTTACATTGAAATAGTTTAGAATCGAGTACTTTTGTGCTAAACAAAACAATAAAAGATGAAATTTTTTACATTATTAATTACAATTTTTCCTGTTCTTGCGAGCGCTCAAATAGCTTCATGGGATTTTACAGGAGAAGCGACCGTTTCTACAAGTACGGCGGAAGTTTACGACGCAAATCTAGACGCTTCTAGTTTATTAACACGAGGGGCAAACGCAATTGAATCGGCAGGAGGAAACTCGTTTAGAACTCAGGGGTTCCAAAATGACGGAATATCAACTGCAAATTTGGATTATTTTGAAAATACATTTTCCGCAGCGACTGGATATCAATTATCACTTACTTCAATTGACGCGAGATTTGCTGGAACGGCTTCCTTTTCTAATACTCCTGGTGTAACAATGCAGTATGCATATAGCCTAGACGGTTCAACATTCGTGTTAATTGGAACACCTTTTATTCAAGTTGGCAGTGGTTCAATGCCTCAAATTGATTTAAGTGGAGTGACTGCTTTACAAAATGTTGCTGATAACATTACTGTTACAATTCGTTTATATGCATCTGGTCAAACTACCACCGGTGGATGGGGGTATAACTCTTTGACGGGAGTTGCTGGATTGGCTTTTGGAGGAAGCGTTACGCTTGCTTCAGGATGCGATACCTATTCAAGCCTATCAATTTCAGCATGTGAAACCTATACTTCTCCTTCCGGTCTTTACACTTGGACAACATCAGACACCTATAATGACACAATTCCAAATGCAGCATTGTGTGATAGTATTATTACAGTTGATTTAACTATTAATCAACCACAAACTGTAAGTGCTTCTGCTTCAATTTGTACAGGACAAACCTACACTTTTGGATCTCAAACGTTAACTGATGCTGACGCAGGACCTCATACTGAAGTGTTTCAAGATATAAACATGTGTGATTCTACTGTAAACCTAACATTATCAGTTGTTACAGGTTATACAGAAACAGCTACAGCTACAATTTGTGAAGGTGAAACGTATGTCTTTGGAATGCAAAATTTAACGGCCGAGACAGGCAATCCTTATGTGGAATCATTTACTTCAATTGGTGGTTGCGATTCAACGGTAACCTTAACGTTAACTGTTAATCCAAGAACTTACGAAACAATTACAATTTCAGAATGCGACAGTTATACTTCTCCTTCTGGGAATTATACTTGGACAGTTTCAAACACATACAATGATACCATTCCAAATGCAATGATGTGTGATAGTGTAATTACTATCAATTTAACAATTAACAACTCTACATCTGCTTCAATTTCTGAATCGGTTTGCGGGTCATATGACTTTTTAGGAACAACACTTACCTCTTCGGGAGTTTATACTCAAACAGTGCCAAATGCAATGATGTGTGATAGCGTTATTACTTTAACATTGGAAATTACTCCGCAACCAAACACACCTGCTAATTCTGGTGATGTAACTTATTGCGAAAATGATGTTCTTTCAGATATGACAGCTATGTCAGATACTCAATTTGGTGAATTTATTATTGCCGGAATCGCAGATGGTCCGTTACCTGGAGGTTTACCTAAAGTAGTTGAATTTTATGCAATTCAAGATATTGTAGATTTAAGTGTTTTTGGATTTGGTTCAGCATCTAATGGTGGCGGAACGGATGGTGAAGAATTTACTTTCCCTGCTATTTCTTTAAATGCGGGTGACCATTATTATGTTTCTACGGATTCAGTGAACTTCAACTCGTTTTTCGGTTTTGACCCGAATACAACTGAAGTCACTGCATCTAACAACAATGGCGATGATGCTATCGAATTGTTCAAAAACGGAACTGTAATCGATGTTTTTGGAGAAATTGATGTTGATGGAACAGGAACACCTTGGGAATACCTAGACGGTTGGGCATATAGAAATTCGAATTCAACTCCAAATGGTGGTGTTTTCATAATAAGTGAATGGACGTTCAGTGGAACGAATGCCTTAGAAGGTGGTATAACGAATGCAACTTGCACTACTCCTTACCCAGCTGGAACAATGTCAGTAACATTACCAACAAGTTCATATAATTGGTATTCAGATGCTACTTTAATGACGCTAATCGGAACAAGTGCAACACAAGCTCCGATAGCAGTTAATGGTGCAACGACGTATTACGTAACTGAAACATTCACAGGTGCAACTACTTGCGAAAGTGGTGCTTCAATGGTTACAATTACGATTAATGCTAATCCTACAGGCGTTACGTTTGCTACCTTAAGTGACATCTGTGAAAACGCATCAAACTATACATTAGTAGAAGGTTCTCCAGCTGGAGGAGTTTATTCTGGAACTGGAGTAGCAGCAGGTGTATTTAATCCTACAACAGCCGGTCCTGGACAAACAACCTTAACATATACATATACAGATGGAAACAACTGTTCAGCAGATGCAACGCAAACGATTTCAGTCGATGCGGCCCCAACTGTTAATTTAGCCGCATTTTCAACGGTATGTGTTTACAATCCATCTATGGCCTTAACAGGTGGAACTCCTTCAGGTGGAACTTATTCTGGATCTGGTGTAACAGGTGGTAACTTCGATCCTGCAACTGCTGGTAATGGAACACATACTATTACTTACACATATACAGATGGAAATAATTGTGAAGGTTCTGCGACAAATACGATTACTGTAGATGGTTGTGCAAGCATTGATGAAACAAATGTTGTCGGATTAGCAATCTATCCGAATCCAACTAGAGGGATTATTACTATCCAATTTGATGGGAAATTAGCGAATGTTTCTGTAGTTGATCTTACTGGAAAAGTGGTATCTAAAACTTCAATTCAATCAACTGAAACAATAGATATGTCTAACCTAAATGCAGGAACGTATTTCGTTAATGTGGAGGTGAATGGTTCAATTACAACTGAACGAGTGATTGTAAAGTAAACTTACGAAATCATTAAGAAAACTGCTTGTCGTTGACAGGCAGTTTTTTTTTGCTGAAAATTTATTCATATACGCACTAGCGTTTTCCAATATTCTGATTATTTTTCAGAAACATATTAAGCAGAACTAATTTTTCTTAAATCATGTTACATCTCGAAATTGACCAGCAAAACAAAGCAGCCTGGGAGGAGCGATTATTAAACCTTCAAAATTCATATAAAGAAAGTTTAACTGCGCTTGAAAATTCTGAGGCAATTAATTACAAGAAAGGTATTGCCGAGAGTTGTAAAAACCTAGGTTACTGTTACTGGCGATTTTCTGATTTCTCCCTTTCTCTTAGTCATTCATTAAGAGCAATCGAAATTTTTCAAAATTTAAATGATTTAAAAGGTGAAGCTGATACGCTAAATAATATTGGAGCCGTTTACATGTTTCAAAATGACAATGAAAAACGACTCGAGGTCAACCTAAGATGTAAAAAGATTCGTGAAAAAATTGGCGATTTAGAAGGAGTTAGTTCTTCGGAAGGAAACATCGGTGAAACCTATTTTGAAATGGGCGATTATGAAAATGCCGAACAACGATTCCATTCAGTTCTGAATAATCCAAATGCATCATCTCAAGGTTTAGCGTGGGCATATCACAATTTAGGACTTGTTGAAAATGTGCGTAAAAATTACGTTAATGCGTTAGACTACTATCAAAAGGGGTTGGACTTAAGTTACTCCGTTAAATACGACGTATTAATTTCTGACTCCTATCTACGAATAGCAGAACTCTTTATCGAGCGGGGTGATTTTGACAAGGCCATACTAAATGCAGAAAAAGCACTGGATACTTCACGCAAAAGTGGAGCAAAGGAAGGCGAAAAAAGAGCTTTATACTTTTTGTCCAAATCATATGAAAAGAAAAAGTTATTTGAGACTTCATTAAAGTATCACAAGGATTATCATTCAATTGATATGGAAATAAGCCGTGACACAGAAATGGAACGACTAAAAACGACTCAATTGCGTGTAGCCTTTAACAAAATTGAAGAGCAAAAAAATGAATTATTAGATAGTATCCGATATGCCGAGCAGATTCAAAAAGCCGTATTAACAAGACATCAAAGTCAAGATTTAATCGGTGCCTACTTCTTGATTTTCCAAGCAAAAGACATCGTAAGTGGTGATTTTTATTGGTATTACGAAAAGGATGAATATTACTATATGTGCGTTGCGGATTGTACTGGACATGGTGTTCCTGGAGCTTTTCTGACTATGCTTGGAACAACCTATTTAAATGAAATAATGACACTTGAAGGATTGGCTTCACCAGGACAAATACTAGATAAACTGCGAGAACATTTCATTATTGGTTTATCTCAAAGTTCGAATTTAGGGAATAAAGATGGAATGGATATCAGTATGCTTCGTGTGAACACCAAAACTTTAGAAGCTCAATGGTCTGGCGCAAACAATCCTGTTTGGATCGTTAGAGAAAATAACCTACCGAGTATAGAACAAGCTAAAACAACCGAAAAAGATTCGCATTCCTTGTATGAAATCAAAGGAGATATTCAATCCATCTCGATTATGGATAACATGAAGGAATTCACTAATCATCAAATTCAACTGTTAAAAAACGACCGAGTGTATTTGTTTTCGGATGGCTACACAGATCAGTTTGGAGGAGAAAATGGCAAAAAGTTTATGACATCTAATTTCAAAAACGCGATCCTAGATCACCAAAGCCTAGATATAGAAACACAAGGTGAAAACCTAAAGGTAATTTTTGATGAATGGAAAGGTCAAAACGAGCAAGTGGATGACATTTGCGTTCTTGGTTTGGAAATTTAACGTGGTTTAAAAACTTCTGCAATCATACAGCGAGCACTGCCTCCACCAACTTTTTCAATAGTTGGTATCGATACATTTAAAATGTGGTTATTGAATGTCTGAAGTTGTTTTATTTGTGCACTAGTCAAGGACTCAAATGCATTTTGTGACATAACCAGTATGCGTTCCTCCTCCTTGTTTTTAATCTGAAGCATATTACCTGCGAAATGGTTATAGACTTGATTATTCGTTAATTCTATTATTTCTTTACCATCGTTTATTAGAGAATTCTTTACAGATTCCCTTTGACTATCCTTTATCGTGTCGAGCCCAACTACGGCATAATCCTCACCAATACAGAGCATTACATTTGTATGATAAATCGCCTCCCCTTTTCCTCCATAAGCTTCAAATTGAATGGATTCATAACCTAATTTATATGCGAATTCCGTAACTAATTTGGCGTCTGTTCGAGGTGAAATTGCAGCATATACTTTTTTAGCCTGATGATCAAAGATCATACTGCCCGTACCTTCTAGAAATGCAGGATTAACTCCCTGCTCTGAATTTGATAAATCTATCGAATGAAAACCATATTCAGCTTCAAAAAACGCTACAATGTCTGCTCGCCTTTCCTTCCTCCGGTTTTCCACCAACATGGAATGCTGATATAAACTTCCATTTTCATGAAGTGAAATCCAATTATTCGGAAAAATTGAGTCAGGCGAAATAGATTTTGGCAGATCATCAAATACAAGCACATTAACATTTAACTTCTTGAGTTGATCAACGTAGGTATTGAATTCATCCAAGGCAAGGGACTGAATAAACTCTTCCTCCTCCTTCAATGGTTTATTCTGAAAAGAATTTGACAAAAATGCCTCTTCATTAAATCCAAAATTAGTTGGACGTATCATTAACAATGTATCTGTAATTTGGGAATTCATACCTGGTACTTTTGTAAAAAATAGATTTAGTCTAAGTCAATAATAATACGGAAATTAAATCGTTTTTTCGTCTCAAAGTTTAACTTTACCTTTCCAATCGTACTGATTATGAAATTAAAAACGCTAACTTTTTTTATTGCATTTTATGTGAGTTTACCATTAATCGCTCAAAATTATTGGCAACAAGAAGTAAACTACATTATTAATGTAGAATTAGACGACACAAAACATACACTTTCTGGAAATGAGCAATTTGAGTACATCAACAACTCACCTCAGCAACTCACCGAACTATATATTCACTTGTGGCCGAATGCGTATTCAAATAAAAAAACAGCGCTTGCGAAGCAAACTTACCAAATGGATGACAATGACTTGTCACTCGGTCATGATTCTTTGAAAGGTTCAATTTCCCAACTGGACTTTAAAATTAATGGAATACCAGCAAAGTGGGATTATGAGAAGTTCAACCAAGATATTTGCATTTTAACACTAAATCAACCTTTACTTCCTGGAGATCGAATTACAGTTACTACTCCATTTTTTGTTCAAATTCCTTCCGGAAGCATTTCTCGACTAGGACATGTTGGGCAATCCTATCAAATTACCCAATGGTATCCGAAGCCTGCAGTTTATGACAAAAATGGTTGGCACCAAATGCCTTATCTAACGCAAGGTGAGTTTTATTCGGAATACGGTTCTTTTGATGTTTCAATAACACTTCCGGCAAACTATGTCGTCGGAGCAACGGGTGATTTACAAACAGGATCTGAAATTGAGTTTCTTAATGCACTAGCTGATAAAACAGCAGAAGAATTAAAAGACATTCAACCAGGAAAAAAGAACTATCCCAAAGGATCAAACAACTTCCCTAACTCAAGCACTGACAAAAAAACAATACGTTATACGCAAAACCATGTACACGATTTTGCCTGGTTTGCTGACAAGCGCTACATGGTACTAAAAGGAGAAGTAGAATTACCTCATTCTAAACGAAAAGTAACTTCATGGACAATGTTCACACCTCGAAACAAAGGATTGTGGTCAAAATCAATTGAATACATCAACGACGCAACTTTCTATTATTCAAAATGGAATGGAGATTATCCATACAATCAAGTAACAGCAGTTGATGGTACAATTAGTGCGGGAGGAGGAATGGAATATCCAAACGTTACGGTGATTGGAAATTCGAGTACAGCACACGAATTAGAAGTTGTTATTGTTCACGAAGTAGGTCACAATTGGTTTTATGGACAATTAGGGTCAAATGAACGGGTGCATGGCTGGATGGATGAAGGAATGAATACCCTGAATGAAATCCGCTATGTTCAGACAAAATATCCAAATAACACTGCTCTTTCGGATATGGTTTTAAATGGCAGATTTCATCTTAACGATTTAGATCATCACGACATGGCAGATTTATCTTATCGTGCAATCGCGGGATTAGGTGAAGACCAACCAATAGAAACGCATTCTGCACGCTTCACGAGCTCCAATTATGGCATAATCATGTATCAAAAAACAGGATTGGTTTTCTATTATTTGAAAGATTATTTAGGTGAAGAATTATTCGATAAATGTATGATGGAGTATTATCGGCAATGGGAATTCAAACATCCACAGCCTGAAGATATGAGAGCATCTTTGGAGAAAACCTCTGGAAAAAATTTAAAGTGGTTATTTGAAGATTTGATACAAACTACCAATCACCTTGATTATAAAATCTTAAGCGCTAAAAAAACGGATACAGGATATTCCGTGAAGACAAAAAATGTAGGCCAAGTCGATGGACCAATTGAAGTCAACGGAATCTTAAACGACAGTGTTGTAGAAACTATATGGATTGAGCCAGGAAACAAGAAAAATGAAATTACACTTTCGTCAGAAAACCTTGATGAAATTCGAATTGATCATGGAAAGGACATTCCAGAAATGAGTCGCCAAAATAATTCATGGAGTCGCGAACGCCTGTTCAATCGTTTCGAACCCTTAAAATTTGAGTTCTTAATTGGAGACCATGAACCTGAGCGTACACGTGTCTTTTGGACGCCAACGATTGCCGGAAATTTCTACGACAAATTTATGTTGGGAGTTGCAATTCATAATTATGGTGCGCCAACGAGTAAATTCAATTACATCGTTGCGCCATTTTATTCTTTCGGGCGTCAAATGGTTTCTGGAATGAGTGATTTCAATTATACATTTCTTCCAAAGAAAAACCTGAAAACCTCGCGTTTCGGCGTATCACTAAAATCCTTTAAAAACGATTCAACATTTAAAAGAAATGACTCTTACTATGTTGCCGTTTCACCTTATTGGATTGCGAAAATTGGTAGCCGAAAAGATAATTCGCCTGTTAGTCAATACATCAAAATTCAAACTATCTATAAGAAAGATAAAGTTGGACCTACCCATTTGGAACGATTAGGCGCCTATGCTGAATATAATTTGGACTATGTCAAGGTCGACCATAATGTTAACGTCAAATTACGAAACGAGTATTATACAGACGTAAAAAACTCCGATGAAATGGGAAGAATTCTATTTGAATCAACCTATCGTTTTCGTTACATCAGAAAAAAAATGAATCGATGGATTGAACTACGTGGATTTGTTGGACACACTTATTTGAATAATTTTTCTCCAACTAACGCCTACCAATACAGCATGTCACTTTCTGGTGCAGACGGGCAGCAAGACCTTTTCGTTGACGAATATTATTTCGGAAGAAATGAAACGCAAGGAATTTGGTCGCAACAGCGAGATGAAAACATGGGAGGATTTAAAAGTACGAGCTGGTATGGAACGACGTCCTATACAATGGCAACTGCAAATCTTTACTTTCAGTTTCCGATTAAACCAAATATTTTTGGAGTATTTGCTGATTTTGGAACCTTTTACAACGGGACCTCATTTAATGGAGCCATCAATACAGGACTTGCTTTACGTTTAGGTAAAGTGTTTGGAGTCTATTTCCCGCTTTGGATGAGTAAACAAATGGATGCAGCCTACAATTCAAAAAATTACGCTGAGCGCATTCGATTTACATTAAAAATGAACATTCAAAGTAAGCCCTTGAATTTCATGAAATTGTTGAATTAAACAAACTCCGATAACTCTAACCAACGATCGGTTTTTGCTTCTAATTCAGCAACAACTTCTGCAATTTTAGTTCCTGCCTCCATTAGTTCATCGTTTGAAGTTTCGCTATTGGATAAGATGAGTGTCAATCGTTCTTTTTCAGCCTCCAAATCTTCCATTTCTTTCTCCAAACTGTCAAACTCAGCTTGTTCCTTATATGAAAGCTTTTTCTTCTCTATTGGAGCCGATTTCACCACCTTTTCTTCATTGATGATATTTTCTTGAATTGGTTTTGCAACTTCCTTACCATCTCGGATATCTTGTTGTTGGTCTTTTAAGTTTTTTCTATAAACTGTATAGTTTCCTAATATATCATTGACTTTTCCTTCGCCTTCAAAAACGAATAAATGATCGACCATTTTATCCATGAAATAACGGTCGTGAGAAACGACAATTAAACAACCTTGGAAGTTCCTTAGGTAATCTTCTAAAACAGACATTACAAATATGTCCAAGTCATTTGTAGGCTCATCCAAAATCAAGAAGTTTGGATTCTTCATTAAAACTGTCATTAGTTTTAAACGACGCTTCTCTCCCCCACTCAGTTTATGAACGAAATTGTAATGCATACTTCTTGGGAATAAAAACTTCTCTAAAAAGTGGGCAGCTGTCATTTGACGACCTTTCTCCAATGGAATATATTCTGCAATATCTCGAATGACATCAATGACTTTTTGATCCTCGGCACATTCCAGTAATTCTTGATTATAATACCCAAAAACGACCGTTTCTCCAGTGACAATTTTTCCAGCATCAACTGGTTCCAATCCCATCAACATGTTTAAGAATGTTGATTTCCCTGTTCCATTATTTCCAACAATTCCCAAACGCTCTTTACGTTGGAAAGAATAGCTCATTTTATTCAATATTTTCAAATCGCCGAATGACTTAACAACGCTGTGCATTTCCAAAATCTTTGTACCCAAACGTTCCATCAAAACGGGAATATCAATTTCGTCTTTGTCAATACGCTGGCTAGCGACTTTTTTTACATCGTGAAAAGATTCAATTCTTGCCTTTTGTTTCGTTCCACGCGCTTTTGGTTGGCGACGCATCCACTCCAATTCTTTTTTGAAGTGATTTTGCGCCTTTCCAATTGTCGATTCCAATTGCTCTTGACGTTCCGCTTTTTTCTCTAAATAATAGGAGAAATTACCTTTGTACTTATATATTGTTTTATCCTCGAGTTCAAGAATCGTATCGCAAACTACTTCTAAGAAATACCTATCATGCGTAACCATCAATAGCGTCGATTTTGATTTTGAAAGGTATTCTTCCAACCACTCAATCATATCTAAATCCAGGTGATTCGTAGGTTCATCTAGAATCAAAAAATCAGGTTCTGAGATTAGTGTCTTCGCCAACGCAACACGCTTTTTCTGTCCACCAGATAGAGTGTCAATCAATTTAGATGTGTCGTCCAATTTTAGTACAGAAAGAATCTGGGCGACTTTCACTTCAATATCCCAAGCATTGAATTCGGTCATCGCGCCAAATGAATCTTCAATCAGTTTTTCATCACCAGAAGACATTGCAATGTTGTATGCCTTTACCGCTTGTAATTCAGGTAAATCATGGGAGAAAACTTCCGCCATGATTGTATTCTTTGGATCCAAATTTTCACTCTGTTCCATGAATGCAACGCGAATGTCATTTCTGAATACAATTCGTCCACTATCTATTTGCTCTTTGCCCATCAACGAGCGCAACAACGTTGTTTTTCCGTTTCCGTTTTTCGCAACGATGGCTACTTTTTGTCCTTGGTCAATTCCAAAAGTCAAATCTTCAAAAATGATTCGATCACCAAATGATTTAGTGAGATTCTCTACCGATAAATAGTTCATAGCTTAACGAAGTCGATCCAAAGAATCGAGTAACTTCTTGTCTCTTTTAATTCCCGTGTTGGCAAGGAATGTGAAAGGAAATCCAACAACAAATAATAAAAATCCAAGTCCCATTTCACGACTTGCTGTTTCTTCATCTAATAATTTATCACCAGCGTAACTTAAGATGAATACAGTTAATAGCATTAAGAAATAAATTCCAAATACAGATCGCCCTAATTTAAATTGACGGTTTAAATTCTTGTACGACATCAATGTGATAAAAGTCAATAATATCAAGGCAATAGTTCCCAAGTAGAAAGGGAATGTTTGTTGTCCAATAAGTTCTCCAGTAGCAATATCGTATTTTATTATACCATAAGAACTGAAGGTGAAACGAGTTGTTTCATTCACAAAACTGAACAATTCACTACCTAAAGTGACAATTGTCAACAATATAATAACCACTGCCAAATATACAGTTTGAATGCGCTGAATCATAACTTTTCTTATTAGTCATGCAAAGATAGTTGAATTTCATCAGATGGCAGTAAAACGGGTGAATACAATCGTTAAATTTCTTAAATTTGATTCATGACTAGATTTCTATCTTCAACGTTTATCCTTTGTATTTCGCTTTTTGGATTCAGTCAAGAATCAGATGCACGTTACCCAACTGAGAAACAAATTTTCCCTTTTGGTGTTGTTGAAACAATTGACTCTAAAATTTTAAACGAAAAGCGCGTTTTAAATATATATCTGCCGCAGGGATATCATCCAGATTCAATCGTGACCTATCATACTGTTTATGTCTTGGATGGTTCTGCAAACGAAGACTTTCCTCACATAGCTGGATTAGTTCAATTTTTAAATATGTATCAGTTGATGCCGAACTCGATTGTTGTTGGAATAGCAAATGTTGACCGTTATAGAGATTTTACTTCTTTGAGTACAGTGAAAGAAGATGTTGAAGGAATTCCAAACAACGGAGGATTGGAAAAATTTATGGCATTTATTGAGAAAGAAGTTCAACCATTTATCGCTAAAAACTATAAGGTAAATGACCACAGAACAATTATTGGACAATCGCTTGGCGGATTACTTGCAACAGAAATATTAATTGCAAAACCCGATTTATTTAGTGATTATATTATTGTTAGTCCTTCGTTATGGTGGAATGACATGGCACTTGTCAATACTACTCACAAACATTTTATGGAGCATCAGGAACTTGAAAAAAGAATCTTTGTATCGTTGGGTAAAGAGCACCCTGTTATGCATGAAGTAGCGGATAAACTGGTAGATGCGATTCAAAAATCGGGAAACAAAAACATCACGCTTTTCTATGAGCCAATTCTAACAGAAGACCACGGAACAATTTTGCACAAAGCTGTTTATGCCGCAATGGAGGCATTCAATCCAAAAGAGAAAGAATAAAGATGGCTGTATTTATTGATCAATCATTTGAGGGAGTTGGAAAAGCGATTCAACTAAGAAAAGGTGAATACGAATCCTGTACGTTCAGTGATTGTGTTTTTACCAGCGAAAAACTAAGTCATTTTGTTTTTTCTGAATGTATCTTTGAGCGCTGTGAGATTAGTTCTGTCGTGGTGGAAAACACTTCATTCAAAGAAGTAACCTTCAACGATTGTAAAATGCTCGGAATTCAGTTTGAAAATACAAATCCATTTCTTTTTGAAGTCGAATTCAATGATTGTCAATTGAACCTATCGTCTTTCTATAAAGTTAATCTAAAACAAACCAATTTCATAAATTGTAATTTAAAAGAAGTTGATTTTACGGAAGCAAATCTGAACGAGGCTAAATTTATCGAATGTGATTTATCGCTTGCTGTTTTTGACCTAACTAATCTTTCTAAAGCCGATTTAAGCTCTGCTCACAATTTTCAAATTGACCCAACGAATAACAACGTAAAAAAAGCGAAGTTTTCAGCTGAAGGTGCTTTAGGGTTGTTAACGTCATTTGATGTTCTTATATGTTAATGACAAATTTTCGTACTTCCATTTAAGCAATCTATTACTTCCTTTACATTCCCAATATCGACAAAATCGACAGTTATAAAATTAGGGAATCGACCTGTTACTGCATGAAAGGTATTAATTCGATCGACAAGAATTGAATTTGCCTTTTTACTTTTTTGGATACTCCCTACCCCAGTAATAGTTTTGGTTAAAAAATGATTTAAGATAACCAGGTCTTTAGTCTCAGCATTTTCTTTTCCGCGATTGAAGTCATTATTAAAGTCCTTTAGATTGTGATTCGCATAATGTGTCTCTACCGCAAAATCCCACATGTAATGGTACCATTCCTGCCCAACTTCAGCGTCGTTCTTATCCGAAAAAACAACAAGTCTGGTATTGTCATCAATCATTTCCTTTAGGGTGCCCCAATTTTCATGCTTGTTTTTTGTATAAAGGTATTTTGACAATCCACTATCTTCTATTTCGGAAGCAATTTGATTTGAATTAACATAGCATTCCAAAATTATGGTTACTACTTCTTTGGGATTCTCCTCCATAAATTCCCGGATTTCATTCAAAACTTCAATGAATGGTTTACTGCCTAAAATTTTGAATCCGTGATAAACGACTAGCTCATCTGATTCCTCATAAACGTCAAACATCAAAGCTCGAACTCCATACTTTAATTGCGTCGAAATATTCCACTCTTGGTTAGGCAGTTTAAAACCATCATCTTTGGTATTGTATGCATTATGCGTTGTAAGATAGGCAACTTTATTGTAGCGTTTAGAGCATAAGTCTTCATAACCGTTACATTGGGAGAATGCATGGTGGAAAAGTAATAAAATGTAAACTATGAATAAAAATGATTTCATTTTTGATAACACTTGCACTAAAATAAACATTAAACCTCTAGCAGACTTCATTCTAAACGACAATAACCATTTTGTAAACATTTGTATCTCGCACACCCCATTTTCTCCCTAACAATTGTTAATTCAGGCGCATCAATTCGCAATAAAACACTGAATTCTCAACAATTGCAGTAACTTTGCAACTTATTATAGATTACATGACATTTAAAGATTTAGGTCTTATCGAGCCAATATTAAAGGCATTAGATGAGCAAGGTTATACACAACCTACCCCAATACAAGAACAATCCATTCCAATTTTATTAAAAGGTGATGACTTACTAGGTTGCGCACAAACTGGTACTGGAAAAACAGCTGCATTCTCCATTCCAATTATTCAACAATTAGTGAATGAAGGAATTGACACCAAAGGAAAACGAAAAATTAAAGCATTGGTAGTTACGCCGACGCGTGAGTTGGCTATTCAAATTAGTGATAACTTCAAAGCATACGCAAAGTATACAGACATCAAAAGAACCGTAATTTATGGCGGTGTAAAACAAGGATCCCAAGTAAATGCATTGCGCGGAGGAGTTGATGTTTTAGTTGCTACGCCAGGAAGGTTGTTGGATTTAATGCAACAAGGATTCATCACTTTACAACACATTGAATACTTCATTTTAGATGAAGCGGATCAAATGTTGGATATGGGATTCATTCACGATATCAAAAAGATAATTGCAAAATTACCAACTAAAAGACAATCGTTATTCTTCTCTGCTACAATGGCAAAGGAAATTGTTGAATTGGCTGGAAAAATATTGTTAGGGAATCCGCAACGTGTTACTATTGAACCGAAAAAGACAACTGCAGAAAAAGTAGAACAAGCTGTTTATTATGTTCAAAAAGCGGACAAACCGAAATTGTTGAATCATATTTTGGGTGAAAATCCGGGTAGTTCGACGTTGGTATTTTCGAGAACAAAACATGGTGCAGATAAAATTGTACGTGTTTTGGATAAAGCGAAGATTAAATCAGCTGCCATTCACGGAAATAAATCTCAAAATCAACGTCAAAAGGCGTTGAATGATTTTAAAGACGGAAAACTAAAAGTATTAATTGCTACTGATATCGCAGCACGTGGAATTGATGTGGAAGATTTGGCGTTAGTAATCAATTATGATTTACCAAACGTTCCTGAAACATACGTTCACCGAATTGGTAGAACAGGTCGTGCTTCAGCAAGTGGAATTGCACTTTCTTTTTGCAATGGAGAAGAAAAACCATATTTGAAAGATATTCAAAAACTGATTAATCAATCTATCCCGGTAATTGACAATCACCCTTTTCCAGATGATGGAACTGAGGTTTTTGTAAAAGCACCACAGCAACAAAGAAGACCGAAAACAGAACGCGGCAATTCTAGTGGGAATAGAAGCGGAAATGGAGGAAACAAAGCGGGAAACTCTGGAGGGAATAACAATAAACGATTCGGAGCGAAACGAAATTAAAAAGATTCGAGACAATAGACCTTAAGAGTCAGAACTTGACTATTTGTAAAACTTCAATTAACTAAGTATTATTGTAAATTATTGATTGCGAATTAACTTCCGGAAAATTCGTACTACTTCGAATTATTTTTAAACTCTTAAACTTGAATGCTGAGCTCGTCGAAGCATTAACCTAGTAAACATGAAAAAAGTACTTGTATTTGCTTTGAGCAATAGCTTCACATCTATCAACCAAATGTTGGTAACGTATGCTTCAACCTTATTAAAAAATACTGAAGCAACGGTAATTGAATTGAAAGATTATCCTGCTCCAGTTTTTAGTGAAGACATTGAAAAAAACGAAGGTCACCCTGAAACGTTAAAGGCGTTGAACGAATTGTTTAAATCACATGATGGTTTTATCATTTCGTTACCTGAATACAACAGTTCAGTTTCGCCAGTATTTAAGAATACCGTAGATTGGATTTCGCGCATTGAACGTCCAACGTTTAAGGATAAACCAGTCTTATTATTAAGTACATCAAACGGCGCACGCGGAGCAATGACGGTTTTAGCTTATATTGAAAGTGTAATTCCGAGATGGGGAGGAAAAGTTACGGGAACCTACAGCTTACCTAATTTTAAAGAGAACTTTTCTGTAGACTCAGGTAAAATGACTAACTCAGAAGAAATTGAAAAATTGACTGAAATCGTTCGGAATTTTGAAAATGAATTTTAATCATGGATTATAAAGCATAAAAAAAACGGAGTAATTAATTTTACTCCGTTTTTTTTATGCATTTATTTTTTACTTCTGTTGTTTCAAAATTGAAACTCCAGAACCAAATACATTTCCTTCACCGTAAGGAGAACCTACGCCATCCCATTTCTCCCATTTTTTCAACTCAATGTATTGCGGGTTTTTAGAAATTTGAGATGCTTCCAATTGAATTGCTTCGGCCTTAAATTTTGCTGATACAATTAAAGAAGAATCTCCACGCGCTTTTTCAATTCTAGCATTCGCTAAGTATTCTTGCTCTTTTTGCTTCTCTTTAGCCGTTAAATTTCGTTGCTTTTGAGTCTCTTTGTTTGTAATCTCTTGGGCAATATTTTCAGGTAAGTTCACATCTGCAATCTCAACATAAGCTAGAGTAATATGATTCTTTTTGAAATCTTGTTTCAATAAATCTTCTATTTCACCTTCTAAGGCTTCACGTTTTGAGCTATAAACTTGCTCGTATGTATAACGACCAATTACATCTTTAATCGCACCTTTTGATTTATCATCCACAAAAGAAATATAGTTACGGCCGTGTTGTTTATGCAACTTCCCTGGCTCTCCTTTTGTCACAGAAAAACGAACAGAAACATATACTTCAATATTAGTTCCGTTGATATCCATAACAGTTGAATTATACTTAGAAGTCTCTTCTCTTACACTGTAAGTTATCATTTCATTCCAAGGTGCTATGAAATATGTTCCTTCATCATATGGCGCTTCATCAATTGCAATACCTCCATTATATGGTCGATAAACAAATCCTTGTTCACCTGGTTCAACATCTTGCCAAGACATGAAAAATAATATTACTAATATTAATGCCGAAACACCAATAACTACGTATCGTCCAATTTTCTTAGGGTCAATATTTAACTCAGGCATGCTTTTTCTAAAATCGTTCATTTACTTTCTTTATTTTGTTTTTTTAAATAATCAATTACGAGATAAGAAACGCCAGCTATTAAACCAATCGCCATTACTTTAATAAATGGTGATCCTTTTAAAAGGTAGCGAAATGCTAAAAATACTGTTCCTCCGATAATAACAATTCCGAAGACCAGTTTATACATGAATTGAGTTCTCTTATCCATAATTTTTAATGAATTTTAAAGATACGAATATAAAACTATTTAAAGCCAATCGAATGACTATCTTTGCGCTGTGAATTTTGCAATAGTCGATATAGAAACAACTGGTGGGAGTCCAAAAGACTCTAAAATCACGGAAATTGCTATTTACAAACACAATGGATTTGAGATTATTGATGAGTATGAAACGCTTATCAACCCCGAAATTCCAATTCCTGCTTTTATCGCTAATCTTACTGGTATTAATGATCAAATGGTCATGAATTCACCGCGCTTTTTTGAAGTCGCAAAGGATATAGTAGAATTTACAAAGGATTGTGTATTTGTGGCGCACAACGTTGCATTTGATTATGGAATTCTTCGTTCTGAATTCCGTTCGCTAGGATTTGATTATCGTCTGCCACACATGTGTACAGTTAAAACCGCACGAAAAATTATTCCTGGACATGATTCCTACAGTTTAGGCAAGTTAACCCGAAGTTTAGGAATTACACTCACTGGAAGACACCGAGCAGGTGGAGATGCCTTGGCAACTGCAAAACTATTTACCGTTTTGTATGCTGAAGACGAGACTGCTTTAAAAGCAATGATTACTGAGGAAGTCAACCCTAAACGCCTGCATCCTAATTTAGATGTGAATGCATTGGATGAAATACCCAATAAAGTGGGAGTTTATAAATTTTTCAATGAAATGAATCAATTGATTTACATTGGAAAAAGTGTGCATATCAAAAAACGTGTGGAGCAGCATTTAAGAAACTCCAAGTCTAAGAAAGAAATTAAGTTACAAAAGGAAATAGCGCGAATAGAATTCATTCTAACCGGCTCAGAATTGATTGCTTTGATCTTAGAATCCAAATTGATAAAACAATATAAGCCGATACACAATCGCGCCTTAAAGCGCAATAAATTCCCTTATGGCATTTTTCATTATTTCGATGACAACGGATACATGCGCTTCTTTGTAGGTCCAAGTTCAAAAATGTCAGAAGAACCGATAGCTTCATTCGTTACGAAATTGGAGGGTGTCGCTTACTTGACTAAAAACGTAGAAAAATTTAGACTGTGCCAAAAGTTATCTGATTTATACAATTCCAATGGTGCATGTTTTCATTACTCCATCAAGGAATGCAATGGCGCTTGTGTCAAAGAAGAATCTTCTGAAGAATACAACAAACGTTGTCAACTTTTCATCAATGATTCAATGCTAAATAACGAAACTTTTTATATCGTTGATAAAGGTCGAGAACGCAATGAAAAGAGTCTGATTTATGTTAAAAATGGTTCACTGAAAGGATTTGGTTACGCCCCATTTCATTTCAACAAACAACCAAGCAATAAATGGGATCAGTTTATTCAATTTACCGAAGAGGATAGAGACGCACGTGTAATTCTGATCCAGTTCTTAAAAAAGAATAACGAGTTGAATATCGTTCATCTTAAGTAATAAACTATTTTATTATTTTAGAGCGATGTATTTTAAGTTTCTCCTCCTATTTCTTTGGCTCGCAAATCAATTTGTACTTGGCCAACAAACCATTGGATTAATTCGAACCTCAGAAAAAATAACGATTGATGGAATGGATGATGAGTCCGCATGGGCTTTCCCAGCAAACGAATCCAACTTTACTCAATTTTCACCGAATCCATCTACGCCATCTAGCCAAAAAACTGCCGTTAAACTGCTGTATGACGATGACGCATTGTATGTCTTTGCAGTCTGCTATGATGAAGCCGCTGAAGTATCCAAAATCTTATCCATCCGCGACGATTTTAACGCCAACACTGATAATTTTCAGATAATTCTGGATACGTATAATGATGATCAAAATGGGTTCGTTTTTGGAGTAAGCTCTATGGGGGTTCAATACGACTCAAAAATATTCATTAGCAACGAAAGCAAAGAACTTAACATGGTTTGGAATAGTTCTGTAACACATACTGAAAAAGGGTGGCAAGTTGAAATGCGAATCCCCTATTCTGCTTTTCGTTTCCCAAAAGTAGAAAATCAAAACTGGGGCGTTAATTTTTATCGCCAAATAAGCCGTTTACGAGAAGAAAGTACATGGAACCCAATCAAGCCTGACTTTGACAATTTTGTGGCTCAGTGTGGAACCCTGGAAGGTGTACATGGCATTGAACCTCCCTTACGTTTAGCATTCATGCCATACGTCTCCGGATATGCAGATCATTATGATACTGAATTGCCGGATGTCAAAGATTGGTCCTTTCAATTCAATGGTGGAATGGACATTAAATTGGGTTTAAATGAGGCATTCACGCTTGACATGACTTTAGTACCCGATTTTGGACAAGTTGTGTTTGATAATCAAGTTCTTAATCTAAGTCCATTTGAAATACAATTCAACGAAAACAGACAGTTCTTTACCGAAGGAACAGAATTGTTTAATAAATCTGGACTTTTCTACAGCCGTCGGATCGGAATTCAAGCACCGCGAAAAGTTTTAGAAACCCAACTGGGAGAAAACGAACAATTGACGAACGTTCCTGCTTCTTCCCAATTATACAATGCAACAAAAGTTTCAGGACGCACCAAAAAGGGGTTAGGAATTGCATTTTTTAACGCAATAACAGCCACGCAAAAAGCTACAGCTCGTGATGTAACAACCGGCCAAGAACGGGAAATCGTAGCTTCACCGTTGACGAATTTCAATGTACTTGTATTGGATCAAAACTTAAAAAACAATAGCTCAGTAACATTTACAAATACGCATGTTTTCCGTGCAGGATCCTTTTACGATGCAACAGTAACCGGGTTGGATGTAAAGCTCAACACGAAAACAAATAATTACGGTGTTGTTTCTTGGTTAAATGTTTCGGGCAAGTATGATAGCCAAAAGCAAACCTTCGGGCATACTACTGGAATTGATTTCCGCAAACAAACAGGTAGTTTTACTTTCAATACTATTTATTGGGAAGAATCGAATACGTTTGATCCAAACGACCTTGGCTTCAACACTGTCAACAACAAACGCATATTTAACCAGCGTTTTTCATACCGTATTTTTAAACCCTTTTGGAAATTAAACAGATTGAATACTTCTATTGATTTTGTGTACAACCGCTTGTATTCTCCCAATGTCTATACTTCAACGGAAGTCAACTGGAGTTTATTTGTTAATTCCAAGCGCTTTCATGCCGCAGGCTTAAATGTGAATTCATCCGTTACAAAAAGTTACGACTATTTTGAGCCAAGAAGCTGGGGTGCCTATTTCGTACGTCCCGTTTATGCTTCAACGTCCGCATGGATTTCTAGTAACTACCAAAAACGTTTCGCGTTGGACGCAAACATTCGTTGGGATATTATTGACGATGCCGATTGGCAAGATTGGGGATACAGTATCTCGCCAAGAGTACGTATTTCAAAGAAGATTTTCTTGGTCTATAAATGGGAACATTCCTTTTCCAGAAATGGTCAGGGCTATGCCATTCCATTTGGCATCCCTGCAGAAACAAGTGAAGCCATTGTTTTTGGGAATCGCAATCGCATCAATGTGATTAATACCATTAATATCGATTACACTTTGACCAATCGAATGGGAATCACCTTTAAACTGCGTCATTACCGCTCGTACATTCGCTACAATTATTTCTATGATTTACAAGCAGATGGAAGTTTGGAACGCAATGAGTTAACGGGACTTGATGCAGAAGGTGAATCAGCATACAATACCAACTTCAATGCATTTACCATCGATTTTGTATATCGTTGGGTTTTCCGACCAGGAAGCGAATTAAGTTTGGTGTGGAAGAATTCTATTTTTACGAATGATAAGCGTGTTAGTGAAACATATCTGCAAAACCTTGGTTCAACATTTGAAAACAATGCAGCAAACAGTATTTCCATCAAATTACTTTACTGGATTGACTATCAAGACATCAAAAGATTGTTTAAAAAGTAATAATTTTATCTATAAACTTTATTTGTCACCCGTCGCAGCTGCCATATTGATCCAACGAATAAGAGATTGAATGCCTGTTTTTTCTTATGAAATAAAAAAAGCACGCATGTGATGCGTGCTTCTAAAAAAAATAAGCTAGAAATATTATTTAGTAACAATAAGCTCTATCTCTGGAGAAGCATTCGTGGTAGTCATTATCAATCTATCATTGTCAAAATTGAGTATCATTTCCTCTCCATCCAATTGTATCCTTTCACCTTTTTCTAAAACACGGAAGTAACCAGTTGAGTATTCCGTTTCAGTCTGTCCCATATAGGTTTGAGTGAACGTTGAATTTACCGTGCAATTTCCTTTCCTGTTATCACTGTTTGAACAAGAACCAAAAACAAGCGTTCCCGTATATGTGATGCCTTGGGCAGCGTAATTATCTATTCCGTTTTCCTTTACACTCGTAATAGTCCAAGTTCCTTCAATATTTTTCCAAGCATCACGTTTACCGCACGATTGAATAGACATTGCAAAAACGAAGCTTAGAATTGACATTAATGCGATTAGTGTGTGTTTCCTTTTTTTCATGATTTTTGTTTTAAAAATTAACGATGGTTGTTTTTCATATATACAAACCAAAATAGCAATGGTTGCTTTTCTAGTTTATATATCACAAATTTAATATGCCCTTTCTGACGCGCACATGTATAATTCCTACAATCTCATGTATAATTTGACGATTTTAAAATTAGAGGATTAATTGATTTCTCCCTAAAACAGACATCTCAAAGAAACTAAACAGAATTAAAAAATCACATAAATAAAAAAGCCTCGACAAATCTGTCGAGGCTTTTTTGTTCAATGTATGACTAGTCCTAAATAAACGATACAGATTATTAAGACTAAAATAATTATTTATAT